>OBJA01002597.1_pt1 | contig 10175 bp, 6 predicted proteins | sample 1519751 | NCBI WGS metagenome assembly OBJA01 (sample SAMEA3881238, study PRJEB22517) | soil metagenome | biome: lake sediment; feature: soda lake sediment; material: sediment, water from around vicinity | place: India | collected 2013-12-23 | depth 3 m
TGATGTAGTCTTCATTGACCAGTTTAACGCTGTCGCTGAACAACGCCTCCTTGGTATCGGGGCTATATTGTCCCCAGTAGGAGGTCAGTTCGTTCTTCTCATCCACCAGCATCCCGCCTTCAAAATAGTAACCGAGGTTTGCCACACGGTCGTAATCGAGGCTATCGGTAAAGAGCGTGGCCGTACGATCCTCCATCCGTATATTGTCGCGAAGCCGTGCTAGCCGGATATTACCGTCGTAATGCAGGTAGTCGCCATAGACAAAAATGGTGTCCCCCTGCTCCATCCTCACATTGCTGAATGCCTCAAAAGAATTGGCTTGCTTATAAAGATAGGCACTGTCGCAATACATGAACGCTCCTTCATGATAAAAGACCACATCACCCGTAAATATCTGCGCATCAAATCCTTCCCTCTTACTTAACAGGTTGGCCTGCTTCATTTCCACGATCTCTACAGTTGGATCCGCGGGGGATCGTTGCGGTGGAGGCTGCTGCGCATAAACCGACGCTATAATGAGCGAAAGCAGACCCAACAGGAATATGCCTCCCCGGAAAGATTGCGAGCGATGTTCCTTCATTGTTGTAAGAAAGCAGTTACTTTAGCCAATCCTGGTATTTATACTCGCATCCCTGCCATTCCGGGTCTATGCGAACATAAGTTTTCCTGATTTTATCCTGTAGCCATTCATCCACGAGCTTCTGCTGTTTGGCATTCTCGGCCATCTGTTTGATAATCTGGTAATCGTTATTGATATTGGCCCTGTGCCCCTCGTTACGGTCAGTGATTTTAATGATAGCTACCACCTGGCGTCCTTTGTCGTTTATCATGATAAACGGTTTAGACACCTCTCCTTTCGCCATCTCACCCGCAATCTTTGCAATATCCTGGTTCAGTTCGTTCAGCGGGAAACGGGGTGTACCGGCGTTAGCACTCCTGGGAGTATTGTTCACCATGATTCCTTTGTTATTCCGGGTATCTTTGTCGGCAGAGAGATAAGTAGCCGCATCGTCGAACGTGATCTTATTCTCCATGATCCCGGCCCTGATGGAATCGAGGCGGACCAATGCCGTGTCGAGCGATTCCTGGGGTGCTTTGGGTTTCAACAGTATATGCCGGAAATTCCCCATATCGTTTCTTCGTTCGATCAACTGAATAATATGAAACCCGTATTCTGTTTCCACTACATTCGATACTTTTTGCGGATCATTCAGGGCGAAAGCCACATTGGCAAATTCCGGCGATAGAGTAGAGCGGTTCATAAAACCGAGTTCCCCTCCCCTCAGCGCTGTACCCGGATCTTCGGAATGAAGCAAAGCCAATGTAGAAAGGGTATTCTTTCCACTGGTTATCTGCTCCGTAAAATCACGTAGCCGGGCTTTCACCCTATCGATCTCCGCTAAGGGTATTTCCGGTTCTACGGTAATGATCTGCACTTCCAGTGTGGTCGGAATAAAAGGCAAGCTATCCTGCGGGAGGCTGTTATAATACTTACGAATTTCGGAAGGTGTCAACTGTACGTTTCCGAAATGTTTCTGCTGCACTCCTTCTATAAGCTGCTGCTCACGTAATTGTTCACGCATGTCCTCCCGGATGGCAGCGATACTCTTACCCCAGTACTCCTCTAACCTCTCTACAGAGCCAACGGAAGCAGTATATTCATTGATCATATACTCGAGCGAACGGCTTACGTGTGATTCCTGTACTGTAATACTGTCTAACTTTGCCTGATCGAGAAATAATTTCCTGATAGCCAGCTGTTCGGGAATAAAACAGTACGGATCACCTTCAATACGCTGGTTCTGCATCAGGATCTCCTTACGGTACTCTTCGACCTCCGATTTGAGGATGGCTTCATCGCCTACTACCCATACAATCTCGTCGATCACATTATTTTGGGCGATCATCAGACTGGGAATAGCTGACAATGCTATAAGAAAAAACAATATCTTCACTGAATATTTCATACGATTATTTTATTTGTTTACATCAATGTGTATGGAACTCGCTTTTAATTATCTACTTGTGTGAGAACAATTCTCAGGCTCGTTTCATTTTGATTGATTTACTGATTTGGTGATTTAACGATTTGCAGATTATAATTATCAAATCATCACATCATCCCATTAAAATACTGATGTAAAAGTAATGATAATCCCCTTAGCAGCAAAATAGTTTGATGGTTAAAAGTAGTTATAAAGGATTGACGGCACAAAACAGGCAGAGACGCCGTTGGGGGGCGCCTCTGCAAAAAATATCAAAATTACCGTTTATCCTTCGATCGCTGCCTGCGCTGCCGCCAGACGTGCAATGGGTACACGGAACGGTGAACAGGAAACATAGTTCAGCCCTACCGTATGACAGAACTTCACCGATGAGGGCTCGCCTCCGTGCTCCCCACAGATGCCGCACTTAAGGGTAGGCTTGACTTCGCGTCCTTTCTGCACAGCCATTCTCACGAGCTGCCCCACCCCGTTCTGGTCGAGCACGGCAAACGGATCATGCTTCAGGATTCCCTTATCGATATACATCGGCAGGAATTTAGCCACATCGTCGCGACTATAACCGAAGGTCATCTGTGTAAGGTCGTTCGTCCCGAAAGAAAAGAAATCGGCCTCCTTGGCGATCTTATGTGCAGTAAGTGCAGCCCGTGGGATCTCGATCATCGTACCGATCTTGTATTCCACCGAATCGCTCTTTTCCGCAAATACTTCACGGATGGTATCCTCGATGATATCTTTCTGCGCTTTGAATTCATACACGATACCGGTAAGGGGAACCATGATCTCGGGAACAGCTGTGACACCTTCTTTCTTCAATTCAATAGCCACTTCCATGATGGCACGGGTCTGCATCTCCGTAATCTCGGGGTAGAGATTTCCCAGGCGGCAACCACGCAGACCGAGCATCGGGTTCGCTTCCATCAGCCCTTCCACCCGTTCATGAATATCTTTGTAGGATATGCCCATCACCTTGGCCATTTCCATCTGCCCCTTTTCATCATGGGGAACAAATTCATGCAATGGCGGGTCGAGCAGGCGAACGGTAACGGGCAGGCCGTCCATCGCCCTGAAAATTCCGGCGAAATCTTTTTTCTGCAACGGGAGCAGTTTTTCCAACGCTTTCCGTCGCCCTTCTTCATCTTTGGCAAGGATCATCTCCCGCATGGGAACGATCTTATCTTCTTCGAAGAACATGTGCTCCGTACGGCACAGGCCAATACCTCTCGCACCGAAATCGCGGGCGACATTGGCATCCTGCGGGGTATCCGCGTTGGTCCTCACATCCATACGCGCATATTTATCGGCGATCTCCATCAATTCGTTGAAATCGGCATCCAGTTCAGCATCCTGGGTTTCTATTCTACCTTCATAGACAAGGCCGGTGGAACCGTCCAATGAGATCCAGTCGCCCTCTTTCAGTTCCTTGCCGTTAATGGTCATGGTGCGCTCTTTATAACTAATCACCACGTTATTGGCTGCCGATACGCAGCATTTACCCATTCCCCTTGCCACCACGGCAGCGTGGGAAGTCATCCCGCCACGGGCGGTAAGGATTCCCTGCGCCGAAGCCATACCGCGCAGATCTTCGGGCGATGTCTCAATGCGGCAAAGGATCACCTCTTTTCCTTCTTTGCTCCACTCTTCAGCCTCATCGGCATGGAACACCACCTGCCCGGTGGCCGCTCCCGGCGAAGCAGGCAAACCATTGGTCAGCGGTTTTGCCTGGGCAAGCGATTTCTTATCGAAAACAGGATGGAGCAACTCATCCAGCTTTTCGGCATCACACCGTTTCAGCGCGGTTTTTTCATCAATATATCCCTGGTGGAGCATATCTATGGCGATCTTCACCATCGCCGCACCGGTACGTTTTCCGCTACGGGTCTGCAACAGCCAGAGCTTCCCGTCCTGAATGGTGAATTCAAGATCCTGCATATCCTTGAAATAATCTTCTAATTTTTGCTGCACTTCAATCAGCTCCTGTGCACATGCGGGAAGCGCCTCTTCGAGTGAGGGATATTTTGCAGCGCGCTCTTCTTCGGAAATACCCTGCAATTTCGCCCAACGACGGGATCCTTCGATAGTGATTTGCTGAGGAGTACGTACTCCGGCAACCACATCTTCCCCCTGCGCATCGATCAGGTACTCACCGTTGAAGATGTCTTCTCCCGTAGCGGCATCGCGGGTGAAAGCTACGCCTGTACCGGAAGTCTTACCCATATTGCCATACACCATGGCCTGCACATTCACTGCCGTTCCCCACTCTTCGGGGAAATTATTCATTTTACGATAAAGGATTGCACGTTCGTTCATCCAGCTGTCGAATACGGCACATACAGCTCCCCACAACTGATCCCAGGGATCTACCGGGAAATCATTGCCGGTATTTTCTTTTACGGCTGCCTTGAATCTTTTTACAAGTTCTTTCAAATCGTCAGTGGTGAGCTCCGTATCCAGTTCCACCCCTTTCGAATGTTTCATCTCCTCCATGATCTCTTCGAAAGGATCGATATCCTCTTTGCTCTGAGGCTTCATTCCCAGTACCACATCCCCGTACATCTGCACAAAACGGCGATAGGAGTCCCAGGCAAAACGTTCATTGCCCGATTTTCCGGCAATTCCTTCCACGGCATCATCATTCAGGCCAAGGTTCAATACGGTATCCATCATTCCCGGCATGGATACGCGCGAACCGGAGCGAACGGATACCAAACAGGGATTTTCCTTGTCTCCAAATTTTGTTCCTGTTAGCTTCTCTATCTGGGCAACGGCTTGCTCAACTTCGCCTTTCAGGAGGCCTACCACATAATCCTTACCCAATTCGTTGTATTCCGTACAGACCTCAGTGGTGATGGTAAATCCCGGAGGAACAGGAACACCAATCAAATTCATTTCGGCAAGGTTTGCCCCTTTTCCTCCAAGCAGGTTTTTCATATCCGCCCGCCCTTCGGCTGCACCGTTTCCAAAGGTATAAACTCTCTTTTTTTCCATTTTTTGATGTTAAGTTATGACAAGTTAAATGTTAAAGTTCTATTATTATTTTCTTATATCCGGCAAACATAATGAAAGCCGAGAGGTAAGCCAAGCTTGCTTGAGCTTATCCGAGGCGCATCTTATGTTCTGCAAAAATAGCAATTTATCTAAAATATAAATCATTATGACAGATTACTTTTCTCTATATGGTTTTTTATTGCATCTCTTTTACAGAATCAGGATGGAAAGGCTTTACAGAATCTGGCTCCACAGGCCGCACGGAATCAGGAATTAACGGTTTTTCGTCCGGGATGTCCAAGCCTACCTTTAAAGTGTCTGTTTCTGAAGAGGTTAATTGCATATCCCTGAAAGATATATTGTATAACTGGATATGGGGTATCACACCGGTCGAATCCTGCAAGTGGACAAAACCTGTTATTTCGGTAATCGTATCACCTGGAATATACTTCGATACGGAGAATTCATACGTTTTATTCTCACTGATATGCTGAAACCGGTAAATGGTAGTATCGGAATAAACCAAGGTAAGCAATGATGTGAAAGCGGAAGAAAACTGGGGCGGAATCCCGACCACACTGAATGTGAACAGGAAATCATTTCCGGTAACTTTCGAAGAAACTTCGGCGGAATCCAGACGAAACCTGAACCCTTTTTTCGTATCCGGCATTGAGAATGTATAGAGAGGTGGCAGATAAGACGGCGGTAACAGTGCAGGATCTGCCTGATTCACCTGATTTTGCACTACCATAGCATCGATCCCTTGCCGGGCACGTTGCAGACGCGCTTTCACCGAGTCGTTCATCTTCAGATAAAGGTCAATTCTGTCGGAGTACCACGACAACGAAGTATCCCACTGGGTCTGGGTGGTTTTATGTGCTTTGAATACCTTATTGATATATGCCTCTTTCTTTTCGGGGGTGTTGAAATTCTGATAGTCGTTTTCCATGGTCGCTTCGGCGATATACACATCATACATCAACCGCTCCATTTGCCTCCTGTTCAATACCTCCTTCGGACGGTTCTGACAGGAGTAGGCCAGTCCGCCTAACAGAATGAACAGGAACAAATATGAAACGCCTTTTTTACTCTTCACCGCCGATTTTCTGATCTTGTTTTTCTTTTTCCAGTTTTTCACGCTCACTTTTCGAGAGCAACGAATAGGATAATGTTCTTCTGTAAAAAAGCAGTATCAGGATAACCCCTACGGTAATAGCCGAATCGGCGATATTAAAAATAAACCGGAAGAAAAGGAATTCCTCGCCTCCCAAAAAGGGTACCCAATCGGGGTATGTACCGCTGATCAACGGAAAGTAGAGCATATCCACCACCCTGCCGTGAAGGATAGAAGAGTAACCCTCACCCCACGCCACAAAAGAAGCCACATGTCCCGCATAACTTGCTTCAAAAATGACCCCATAGAAAATACTGTCTATGATATTTCCCGACGCACCAGCCAAAATCAACGCCACACAGGCAATAAATCCGGCTCCGTAATTCTGTTTTATCAGTCGCGACAGATATATAACAATAAAAATAACAGCGATGATACGGAAAAGCGAGAGAAACAATTTTCCTCCCGCTTCAATGCCGAACGCCATCCCGTTATTTTCCACAAAATAGATCTTAAACCAGTCGAAAACATCAATGGTATCATACAATCCCATATGTGTTTTCACCCATATTTTGGAAAGCTGATCGACAAGAAGTACCGCCATAACAACGGCAATGGCAATCCATCTCTTTCGCATACTACTCTTCATACGTCCTTTTTATATTACGGGTATGGAAATCCTGAAGGAACATCGCCCCTCTCTTCAACTTTCACTGATACCGGCCTCCTCTTCATTGGAAAGTGATTATTTCTTCTTTTGCGACTTAGCCTCGATGCTCAATGTGGCATGGGGTACCGCGCGAAGACGTTCTTTCGGAATCAGCTTACCGGTCTCACGGCATATACCGTAGGTGCCGTTTTCAATACGTACCAGAGCAGCCTGCAGATTCTGAATGAACTTCATCTGACGTTGCGCTAACCTCCCCGCTTCCTCTTTGGAGAGGGTAGAAGCGCCTTCCTCCAGCACTTTATAGGTAGGAGAAGTATCCACCGTATCGTTTCCGTCGGCATTGGTGACGGCAGCACGGTAATTTTCATACTCCTGCTTGGCTATCTGCAATTTTTCATTGATGATAGCACGGAATTCTTCCAATTCCTCATCTGAATATTTCGTCTTTTCGCTCATAATAATTCGTTGTTTATGGCTGTGTCTCTTGTCGGGATCAGAGTTTAACTACAACAACCGTTGTTATTATATTGTTTATTTGATTTTTTCTCGTGCAAATATACGCATAAATCGTATAATTCTCAACTGTTTCTCACTATGCTGATAGTGAGTATTTCATCATCGATCTCTATTTCATCTTCAAGCCGTTCATTCACAATGATGATCTCATCGGCCAACACCTGGTTTCTGATATAACCGGCATTATGGGTGACAGCTTCGTCAAAAGCAAGATTGGACGAAAGCCTGACGGTGATACGATCTGTGATTTCAAACTCCTTCGCTTTGCGCAGGTTTTGTATCCTGTTCACCAGTTCGCGAGCGATCCCCTCTTCCTTAAGCTCATCGGTAAGGGTGACATCCAGCGCTACCGTCAGCCGCCCCTCGTTGGCTACCAGCCATCCCGGAATATCCTCAGAGATGATCTCCACGTCATCCAGCGTTACCACAGCCTCCTGTCCTTCAACATTTAAACTGAACCGGGCATTCTTTTCCAGTTCCTGTATCTCTTCGGGTGTCATTCCCTGTATCCTCGGTGTGAGCTGCTTCATTATTTTCCCGTAGCGGGGTCCCAGCTTTTTGAAATCGGGTTTCACACGCTTCACCAGTATTTCGCTGGCGGTATCGACGAACTGCAGTTCTTTTACATTCACCTCGTTGAGGATCAACGACTCTACAGACTGGATATTCCTCTTCTGCTGTTCGTCCACTACGGGGATCATGATCCTGGAAAGCGGTTGGCGCACTTTGATATTTACTTTACGGCGCAACGACAGTACAATGGATGAAGCTGTCTGGGCGAGATACATCTGCTCTTCAAGTTGTTTATCGATAAGTGAATCATCCCATAAGGGGAAGTCGGCCAGATGCACCGATTCAAACTGCTCACTGCCCGTTACAGAAATGAGGTCGAGATAGAGCCGGTCGGCATAAAAAGGAGCGATGGGCGCCATCAATTTTGCCACGGTCACCAGACATTGATACAGTGTCTGGTAGGCCGATAACTTATCGTCGGTCATCTCTCCGCCCCAGAAACGTTTACGATTGAGACGTACATACCAGTTGCTGAGATGATCGTTCACAAAATCAGCAATAGCACGTCCTGCCCGGGTAGGTTCGTATGTTTCATAACTCTGGTCAACCTCTTTCACTAACGAGTGTAGCATCGATATGATCCACCGGTCGATCTCAGGCCGTTTATCGAGCGCGATCTGTGGGTATTGATCGCGGAAGTCATCCACGTTGGCATAGAGTACAAAGAATGAATAGGTATTATAGAGCGTGCCGAAAAATTTGCGGCGCGCCTCTTCCACTCCTTCTATATCGAATTTCAGGTTCTCCCACGGTGCGGCATTAGTGATCATATACCAGCGTAATGGGTCGGAACCGTGCTGCTCTATGGTTTCAAAGGGATCCACCGCGTTGCCCAGGCGCTTCGACATCTTATTGCCGTTCTTATCGAGCACCAGCCCGTTGGATACCACGTTTTTGAAGGCCACGCTCTCTTTTACCATCGAGGCAATGGCGTGCAGGGTATAGAACCAACCGCGTGTCTGGTCTACCCCCTCTGCAATGAAGTCGGCGGGAAATACCTTCCGGAAATCCTCTTCCGCAATATGAGGATAGAATACCTGTGCAAAAGGCATGGCGCCACTGTCGAACCAGACATCGATCAGGTCCGTCTCACGCCGCATCGGCTTGCCGCTGTCGGATACCAGTACGATCTCATCCACATAGGGGCGGTGCAGATCTATCTGATCATAATTCGACTCCTGCTCTTCTTCCAGATTCAAACCGCGCCACGGCAGTTCTTTCATTACACCTGCATCCATTGCCTTCCGCATCTCTTTATAGAGTTCTTTTACAGAACCGATGCATTTCTCTTCTTTCCCATCCTCGGTACGCCACACCGGGAGAGGCGTACCCCAGTAGCGGCTGCGGCTCAGGTTCCAGTCCTGCAGGTTTTCGAGCCATTTCCCGAAACGCCCGGTACCGGTCGATTGCGGCTTCCAGTTGATGGTGTTGTTGAGTTCTATCATCTTGTCGCGACATGCCGTTGAGCGGATAAACCAGCTATCCAGCGGATAGTACAATACCGGTTTATCGGTCCGCCAGCAGTGCGGGTAGTTGTGTACTTGCTTTTCTATACGGAACGCACGGTTCTGTTGTTTGAGCATGACCGAAAGATCTACATCGAGCGTCGCATCCTCATCGGTAAGCGAGTCATCGTATGCATTTTTCACATACCTGCCGGCATATTACCCATAGAGGGCTACATTCACATTCTTTTCCACAAACCCGGGATCGAGATCTTCGATACGGAAATATTTTCCGGTGAGATCTACCATCGGCCGAAGATTTCCCTCTTTGTCGGTAAGGGTTAATCCGGGTACATCGTTTTCTTTCCCCACTTTCGCGTCATCCGCACCGAAGGTGGGTGCTATATGCACGATACCGGTTCCGTCTTCCGTGGTCACGAAATCACCCGTCACCACTTTCAGCCCGTTCTCAGAGACTTTCACCCAGGGAATAAGCTGTTCATACGCTATACCGGCCAGTTCAGCGCCTTTCCAGACTTTATCAATCACGCGGAAAGGGATATTCTTGTCGCCCGGCTTATAGGCATCGAGCGGAAGCTCCTCGTTTTTTGCGGGGAAATAGACATTCAGCAAATTTTTAGCCAGTATGGCAGTCATCGGCTTGCCGCTGTATTGGTTATAGGTCTGCACCGCCACATAGTCGATCTTGGGCCCCACAGCCAGCAGTACGTTAGAAGGAAGGGTCCAGGGGGTGGTGGTCCACGCCAGAAAGAAAGGCTCTCCGAACGCTGTCCATTCCGGCAGCGGGTCTTTGACCAGAAACTGGGCCGTACAGGTTGTATCCTTCACGTCACGGTAGCATCCCG
>OBJA01002598.1_pt1 | contig 10169 bp, 10 predicted proteins | sample 1519751 | NCBI WGS metagenome assembly OBJA01 (sample SAMEA3881238, study PRJEB22517) | soil metagenome | biome: lake sediment; feature: soda lake sediment; material: sediment, water from around vicinity | place: India | collected 2013-12-23 | depth 3 m
TCCAGGCAATCGGGCAAGGGCCCCGGAAGATGCCCGGTCTCCACGAACGCCCCCTCGCTGCTGAGGTCGCGGGTGCGACCCACCTGCACCGGCAGGCCCTGCCGGTAGATCAGCGTATTGATGTGCCGTGGGAATCGAGTGGCGTAACGATGTTCCATGTCCTTCTCCTGCTCCTGCTGTATCCGTTTCATTGAGCCAAGCTCGACCGCTGGCACAATTCCAACTATAGACCACGCTCCTGAAAAAAGTTTCCCAGGCCAGGCGGCGCGCTACAATGGGGCCGGTCAATCGATGACACGAAACCCATTGACGCAGGGCGCACCAGAAAATATCGGGATATAACAAAGAACTGGTTCATCCCTGCCTGTACTACGGGAGAACACACCTCCATGAAAGGGATCCTGCTCGATCGCGGCTCACTGGACGCGGGGGATCTGGACCTGTCCACCTTGGAAGCCTGTTTCAGCCACTGGCGCTCCTATCCCGAGACCCACCCCGAGGAGCTGGCCGGACGCCTCGCCGGTGCCGAGGTGGTGATCAGCAACAAGGTGCGCCTGGACGGCACGCGGCTGCGCCAGGCGCGACAGCTGCGCCTGATCTGCATCGCCGCCACCGGTACCAACAACGTGGACCTGGAGGCCGCCCGTGAACTCGGCATCGCGGTGTGCAATGTGCTGGCCTATGCCACGCCCTCGGTGGTGGAGCATGTCTTCACCCAGCTGCTGGCCCTGGTACGCCATTCCCGCGAGTACGATGCGCGCATGCGCCGCCAGGACTGGCCGCGGGCCGCCCATTTCTGCCTGCTGGAGCCCACCATCCACGAACTGGCGGGCAAGACCCTGGGCATCGTCGGCTATGGCGAGCTGGGCCAAGGCGTGGCGCGGGTGGCCGAGGCCTTCGGCATGGAGATCCTGCTGGCGCAGCGCCCGGGCGGCGCGCCGCAGGCGGGACGCATCCCCCTCATGGAACTTCTGCCCAGGGTGGATGTGCTGAGTCTGCATTGCCCGCTCACCGAACAGACCCGCAACCTGATCGGCCAGGCGCAACTGGCCGCCATGAAGCCCGGCGCCATCCTCATCAACACCGCCCGTGGCGGCATGGTGGACGAGACCGCGCTGTTGCAGGCCCTGGAGGGCGGCCGGCTGGGCGGCGCCGCCCTCGACGTGCTCGGCGAGGAACCGCCGCGCAGCGGCAACCCCCTGCTCGAGGCCGGGCTGCCCAACCTCATCGTCACGCCCCACATCGCCTGGGCCAGCGTCGAGGCACGCCAGCGCCTGGTGGCGGAACTGGTGGCCAACGTACGGGCCTTCCAGCGCGGCGAGGCCCGCAACCGGGTATAAGGCCCGAGGTACCCAGCCCGATGACACCCCACCGCCTGAAAATCCTGCTCCTCTGCTCCTGCCTGCTGTGGTTCGCCGGCCCCACCGCCGCGGCTGAACTGCGCGTGGCCGTGGCCGCCAATTTCGCGGCCACCCTGGAACGGTTGGGGGAGGCCCATGCCCGGGAGATCGGCACCCGGCTGGTCATCAGCAGTGCCGCGTCGGGAAAGCATTACGCCCAGATCCGCCAGGGCGCCCCCTTCGACCTCTTCTTCAGTGCCGATGACCGGCGCACCCGGGACCTGCTCGAGTCCGGGCATGCCCTGCCCGAGAGCCGCTTCGTCTATGCCGAGGGGGTACTGGTGCTGTGGAGCCCCGCGGCGGGACGGATCCCGCCGGATGGGCTGGCGTTCCTGAAAGGCGGGGACTACCAGCGGCTCGCCATGGCGAATCCCCGTAGCGCACCCTATGGCAGCGCGGCCATGGCCCTGCTCGGGCGACACGGCATCCAGCTGCCGCCGGACCGGCTGGTGCGCGGGCAGAGCATCGGCCAGGCCTTCAACTACCTCGTCACCGGCAATGCGCAGGCGGGACTCGTTGCCCTGTCCCAGGTGATCGACCACGAACGCCGTCACGGCCCTGGTTCGCGCTGGCTGCCCCGGCCGGAAGACTACCCGCCGATCCGCCAGGAAGTGGTACTGTTGACCGGGGCCGGGAACCCGGAGGCCGCGAGACGGTTCCTGCACTGGATACGCCAGGACCCCGTGGCCGCCGAGATCATCCTGGCGGACGGATACCGCCTGCCGACCCGCTAGACAGGCGAAAGGGGAACCCATGCTCGAACCCTGGATCAGCCCGCAGGACAGCGACGCGTTGTGGCTGACATTCAAGCTGGCCGCCATCACCACCCTGGCGCTGTTGCTCCTCGGCACGCCACTGGCCTGGTGGCTGGCCCGCACCCGGGCGCGCCTCAAGCTGGTGATCGAGACCCTGGTGGCCATGCCCCTGGTACTGCCACCCACGGTGATCGGCTTCTACCTGCTCCTGCTGCTCGGTGCCCAGGGTCCCATTCAGGCCCTGGGTGGACCGGCCTTCGCCTTCACCTTCACCGGCCTGGTGATCGGCTCGGTGTTCTACTCCCTGCCCTTCGTGGTACAGCCGCTGCAGAACGCCTTCGCGGGCATCGGAGACACGACCCTCGAGGCGGCGGCCTCCCTGCGCGCGGGTCCCTGGGACCGCTTCTTCACCGTGGTGGCGCCCCTGTCGCTGCGCGGCTTTCTCACCGCCACCACCCTGGGCTTTGCCCACACCCTGGGCGAGTTCGGCGTGGTGCTGATGATCGGCGGCAACATCCCCGGGGAGACCCAGGTGGTGTCCATCACCATCTACGATCACGTGGAGGCGGTGGACTACGCCTCCGCACACGTACTCTCCGCCCTGCTGCTGGGCCTGTCCTTCCTCCTGCTGATCAGCCTGTACGCCCTCAACGGGCGCTTCAGGATGAAGCTTTCCTGAGGCGCGCATGGCGATCGAACTGCAATTCGAGCTCGAGCGCGGGGAGTTCCGCCTGCAGCTGGAAACGCGATTTCCCGCCACGGGTGTCACCGCCCTGTTCGGTCGCTCCGGCAGCGGGAAGACCAGCCTGCTGCGCTGCATCGCCGGGCTGGAACCCGGGGCGCGGGGCCGCCTGCTGGTGAAGGGTGACGTCTGGCAGGACGGCACCCATTGCCTGCCCGCCCATCGCCGTCCGCTGGGCTACGTGTTCCAGGAGGGGCGGCTGTTCCCCCACCTGTCCGTGCGCGGCAACCTGGAATACGGCTATCGACGCATCCCCCCGGTGCAACGGCGGGTACAACCCGGAGAGGTGATCGAGCTGCTGGGCCTCGGCGCCCTGCTCAGGCGGCGCAGCGACGAACTCTCCGGGGGACAGCGCCAGCGGGTGGCCATTGCGCGCGCCCTGCTTACCAGCCCCCGCCTGCTGCTCATGGACGAACCCCTGGCGGCCCTGGATGCGACCAGCAAGGCGGAGATCCTGCCCTACCTGGAACGGCTGCATGATGAACTCTCCATCCCGGTGCTGTTCGTGAGCCACGTCATGGACGAGGTCACGCGGCTCGCCGATCACATGCTGCTGCTGGAGCACGGCCGGCTTCTGGCCGCGGGGCCGCTGCAGGAGCTGCTGACGCGGGGTGACCTGCCGCTGGCACGGGCCGACGAGGCCGTCACCCTGGTGGAGGCGGTGGTGGAGCGGCACGACGACGAGGATCATCTATCCATCCTGGACCTGAACGGCATGCCGCTCCACCTGCCACGGCAGCAGCTGTCGCCGGGCAAGCGGGTGCGCCTGGGCATCCATGCCCGGGACGTGAGCATCGCGCTCACCCCGCCCGTCGGCATCAGCATGCTCAACTGCCTGGCAGCCACGGTACGCAAGGTCCACGCCGAGACCCGCCCCGGCGAGGTGCTGCTTACCCTGGACCTGGGCGGCCAGGCCCTGCTCGCCCGCCTCACCCGCCGCTCCGTGCGCAACCTCGGCCTGCGTGCCGGCATGCCGGTACATGTCCTCATCAAGAGCGTGGCACTGATCGAGGGGACGTGAAACCACCTGTTGGACTGCCCCGGGGCCTGAGCCCCGCACCCGTCAATAGTGCGGAGGAGGCGCCTCTTCCTCGGCCCCGGCCAGCGGGGGCGGGGTCAGGGCACGCAGGCGCCGGTCCAACTCCTGCAGGGCCAGGCGCAGCGCGGTGAGTTCCTGTTGCTGGGCGACCACGATATCGTTGAGTTCCTGCAGGGTGTGTTCCTGGAAGGACAGCCGGGATTCCAGTTCGATCAGTCGCTCTTCCATAATCCTCGTCTCCTGGGCCTGTGGCCGGTGGGCCACGGCTGGCATTCTACGCTGGCGGTGATACTCTTGGCCTGGCGTCGTTACCGAACCCTGCGTTGACAAGGCCTCACGTCCCACCGGCAGGTGTCGGCCGCATGGACGCGGCCGTCAAGCCTGCAGGGATGTGTTCACGGCGTCCTGCCAGTGGGACGTGAGGCTTTGTCAATGACCACCTTAGTCAAGACCTTGCGCGGCGTGCAACCAGAGGGAGCACACACATGTGGTTTGTCGGCTTGATCCTGTTCGCCCTGGGCCTGGCCGCGGGCTATGCCCTGCACTATTTTCGCAATCCCGACCATGACCGCAACAAGGCCCTGGAGGCGGAGCTGGAGAGCCTGCGCCAGGAAAGCAACCGCTACCGCGAGCAGGTGACACAGCATTTCCAGCGCACCTCGGAGCTGGTGCAGGACATGACCCAGAGCTATCGCGCGGTATACGAACACCTGGCCAACAGTTCGCAGCAGCTCTGTGGTGACCGGGTCAGCAATCCCCGGCTCGACCTGCCGGAGCGCGGCCGGCTGGCCGGCGTCCCGGCCACCGGGGATACGGAAGCCAGACCCGGCGCGCCGCACGTGGCACCGCCCCCCAGTCGGGAGCCGGAGGACAGGGACGACCATGAGGAGACCCATGGCGACGTGCCCCATGTCCCCGCGCCGGAACCGCGCAACGACAGCCCCGCACCGCGCCCGCCGGAGACGGACAAGCCGGGCTGAGCCCCCTTTTGCCCCGGGAGGAATCCCGGCAAGTCCCCGTTTCCATGCCAGATCCGCACCCGGGCCGGGGCCTCGGCGCCCGCGCGGGGCAAATATCCGTACGGGGAAAGGCATTCTCCGCTATAATGGCCGGCTTTCAACCATCCCGTCCGCCAGGTACACCCCCCGTGATCGAAAAGCTTCGCAACATCGCCATCATCGCCCATGTCGACCATGGCAAGACCACCCTCGTCGACCAGCTGCTGAAACAGTCCGACACCCTCGACGAGCGTGCCCAGCTGGAAGAGCGCGCCATGGATTCCAACGCGCTGGAACGGGAGCGGGGCATCACCATCCTGGCCAAGAACACCGCCATCAACTGGGGCGAGTACCACATCAACATCGTCGACACCCCCGGACACGCCGACTTCGGCGGCGAGGTGGAGCGCGTGTTGTCCATGGTGGACTCGGTACTGTTGCTGGTGGATGCCGTCGAGGGCCCCATGCCCCAGACCCGCTTCGTGACCCAGAAGGCCCTGGCGCGCGGCCTGCATCCCATCGTGGTCATCAACAAGATCGACCGGCCCGGCGCCCGCCCCGACTGGGTGCTGGACCAGACCTTCGACCTGTTCGACCGCCTGGGCGCCACCGACGAACAGCTGGACTTCCCGGTGGTCTATGCCTCCGGCCTCAACGGCTTCGCCGGCCTCGACGCCACGGTGCGCGAGGGCGACATGGAGCCCCTGTTCCAGACCATCGTCGACAAGGTGCATCCGCCCCAGGTAGACATCGAGGGCCCGTTCCAGATGCAGGTCTCGCAGCTGGACTACAACAGCTACGTGGGCGTCATCGGCATCGGCCGCATCGCCCGTGGCCGCGTCAAGACCAACACCCCGGTCGCCATACTGGATCGCGACGGCAAGCGCCGTAATGGCCGCATCCTGCAGATCTTTGGTTTCCTGGGCCTGGAGCGCATCGAGGTGCCCGAGGCCACGGCCGGCGACATCATCGCCTTCACCGGCATCGAAGAACTGAACATCTCCGACACCCTGTGCAACCCCAATGCAGTGGAGGCACTGGCGCCCCTGTCGGTGGACGAGCCGACGGTGAGCATGACCTTCCAGGTCAACACCTCGCCCTTCGCCGGCAAGGACGGCAAGTTCGTCACCTCGCGGCAGATCCGCGAGCGCCTGCAGCGGGAACTACTGCACAACGTGGCCCTGCGCGTGCAGGACACCGATGACCCGGACCGCTTCCGGGTCTCCGGCCGTGGCGAGCTGCACCTGTCGGTACTGATCGAGAACATGCGTCGCGAGGGCTACGAGCTGGGGGTGTCCCGCCCCGAGGTCATCTACCGCGAGGTGGATGGCGTGCGTCACGAGCCCTTCGAACAGGTCACCGTGGACGTGGAGGAGCAGCACCAGGGTTCGGTGATGGAAAAGCTCGGCGCCCGCGGCGGCGACCTGAAGGACATGATGCCGGACGGCAAGGGCCGGGTGCGCCTGGACTACATCCTGCCCTCGCGCGGCCTGATCGGCTTCCGCACCGAGTTCCTCACCGCCACCCAGGGCACCGGCCTGATCTACAGCGTGTTCGACCATTACGGCCCGGCCAAGAAGGGCGAGTACGGCGGCCGCAACAACGGCGTGCTCATCGCCAACGGTCCCGGCAAGGCCCTGGCCTATGCCCTGTTCAACCTGCAGGAGCGCGGCCGCCTGTTCATCGGCCACGGGGAAGAGGTCTACGAGGGGATGCTGATCGGCATCCATTCCCGCGACAACGACCTGGTGGTCAACCCGCTCAAGGCCAAGCAGCTGACCAACATCCGTGCCGCGGGTACCGACGAGAACCTGATCCTCTCCCCGCCCATCCAGATGACCCTGGAGCAGGCGCTGGAGTTCATCGACGACGACGAGCTGGTGGAGGTGACCCCCAACCACATCCGCCTGCGCAAGAAGCTGCTCCAGGAGCACGAACGCAAGAAGGCCTCCCGCGCCGCCAGCTGAGGTCCATGCCCGGTATGGATATGGGGCGTCGTTACGGCGCCCTCGTCAATCCCGGTACACGGCCATGATGGACGCCAGTTCCCGTAACAGGGCCTGGCGTTCCTCTTCGTCGAGATCGGCGTAGATGTGGTGCGGCCGACCGGCCCGCAGTTCCCCGATGAGCTGGTCGACGAAGGTGCAACCGAGTTCGCATACCCGGTCGACACAGGCCTCGATCTTGGCTGCATCCGCCATAAGCCCCGCCTCCTTCAGAATGATCCCGCCCCGATGCAAAGTGTGATCCAGTTCCGCTGCAAAAACCGGTACTCGATCACAGCTTTCCCGTCCCCGCCCGCCTAGCATGGATCCCAGGTTCCACCACAGGGGTATTGTGCCATGAACAGGACGACCCACCATCTCGGCCCGATGCTGCTGGCTTGCCTGCTGTCCCTGAGTGGCCCGCTGCAGGCCGATTCCCGCGCGGATGGCGCCACGCAGGGCCATCTCGACCAGGAACTGCACCATGTCATCGCCTGGGTACCCAGGGAGCAGGCCCCCACGGCAGGTGTCGCCCAGGCCCTCGTGCACCTGCATCTCGACCGGGCCCTGCGCACCGCCGAGGGAGAACTTTGCAGCGGTGCCTGGCAGCTGGGCCCGCGCCCCCACAAGACCCGTCCCGTGGCGGTCAGCGCACCCCGCCCCCTGGGTGCGGGGCCGGCCTGGCATTATCGCCTCAGCCAGGCCGAATTCAGGCTGGACGACTGCCCCGGCGTGGAGGTGGCGGATTTCCAGCGCAGTGTCAGTCGCCACCTGCCCGCCTGGATGCTGATCCAGCCCGCCTACCAGCTCGGCCTGTGGCAACAGGGGGAGGCCATCGCCCTGGAGCAGATCCTGCCGGCACCCACGCGACTCGCGGGACTGTAGTGTAGGCCAGGTCTGCGATGACACCGGCCCGGCCGGCACCACCATCCTGAGGCACCTCCCCCTGGACGAACCGTATGCAGGCATCGCTTTCTATGCGCTCGTTGCCGCCCCCGGTTCCGCCTCCAGCACCAGGTCCTTGAGGGTGCGTCCACCCAGGGACTGCTCCCGCGCCACCCGCAGTTCGCTCACCGCGCGGTCCACCGCCTGCACGGGTGGCAGGTCCTCCTCCCTCAGGAAGGGCGTCTCCCCGGCGCGCGCGATCCCCGCCAGCAGCTCCGTCACCTTCACGGTGGCGATGTCCTGACAAGGCAGGTAGGCCGGTGGCTCATCGGCCGTCTCCGCCAGGTAGCCGGCGCGCACCAGGATGCCCAGTAACTGCTGTACCGGCTCGCCGGGAACCCCCAGGTGTTCGGTGAGGGCGGGAAGCGTCCAGGGGCGCTCGTTGCGGTAGTGATTGCGGGCGATGTGGTACATCAGGTCCAGGCCCAGGCGTTCCTTCAGGCGGCTGCTCAGGGTGAGCCGCACCTGCTCGCGCACCAGGTACTGGGGATTCTGTACATAGAAGGCCACCTGGGCACCGAGCAACAGGATCACCCAGCTGAGGTACATCCAGATGAGCAGCATGATGAGGATGGCGAAACCGGAGTAGATGGCGGCATAGCGGGCGGAAGAGGCGATGAAGGTGGCGAAGACCCAGCCGGTGCTTTGCCACAGGATGCCGCCGAGCAGGGCGCCGGCCACGGCCGCCCCCAGCTTCACCCGCGTATTGGGTATGAATACATATATAAAGGTGAAGGCCACGCAGACCAGGAAATAGGGCATGAGCCGGGCGGCCATGGCAAACATCCGACCGAAGGGCTCGGTGGCCATCAGCTGTTGCACCAGGTCCAGGCTCATCACCGAGGCCGTGATCCCCAGGGCGGCGAACACCAGCATGGGACCCACCATGATCACGCTCAGGTAGTTGCTGAAGCGTTGCGACAGGCTGCGCAGACGTTCCACCTGCCAGACATAGTTGAAGGATTCCTCGATCTTCTGGATCAGGGAAATGACCGTGTAGAGCAGGAAGGCCAGGCCGATGGAACCCAGGACGCCGGCCTTGACGTTGTCCACGAAGCCGATGATCTGCTCCCCGACCTCGACCCCCTTGGGCCCCAGTGGCTCGAGGAAGTTGAACAGGATGGGCTCGACCTGGTTGTGGACACCGAAGCCCTTCAGCACAGAAAAGCTGACGGCCAGCAAGGGCACCAGTGACAGGAGGGTGGTATAGACGAGACTCATGGCACGCAGGCTGAGCTGGCCACCCATCAGGTCCCGCAGGGTCACGTTGAGCAGACGCAGCAGGCGCATCAATATGCGCCGGGGACGAGGCATGTCACGCAGGTGGCCCTGCCAGATCCAGCTCAACATCTGCTCGGGAAGTGCAGCCCAGGAATTCAACATGACCCTTTGCCCTCTTCGTGTTGTTGCATGTATGCAACGATTATAGGCCTTTCATTGCCGGCTGGCGCGCTGTCCATCCTGTGCGCCGGGATTGTACGGTTCATCCGGGATGGCGGATCGTCGCAGCGGCACTGCGTGCCCATGCCATCCACGCGATGGACTCGCCGACAGATCTTCCCGCACAGCAACCCGGTACGCCGGTCCGTCGACCACCATCACGCCATGGACAGGTACGGATACAACCCTGTTGCATGGTACCGCATGCGTCGTTCACCGGTCTCTCCGCCCCCTATGCAAGGTGTATCCATGTGCCGCCCATTGCTCGCGACACCGCCTCGATGAAGCGCAATCGGCCCATTTCACGGCAAGGATTGCGGTTCCAAACAGAATTTTTTGAATTTTTTTTTACCCTGCGGGACGTGCCCTGACCTGCCCATCGGCACCCACCCGACCAGCCGCGCATGGCGATGCGCGCCTGCGTCATTCCATTGGAGATGCACAAAAACACTATTATTTACTTGTAAAACTCACTTGAGTATTGCGGGCGTGCGAAGCAGGCCGCCGCTTGCCCTGCCTGGACCCCGTTGGCGGCCGCAGAGCAGTTACGCGCACAAGATCGCGTGCCTCTTGACCTAACTATTGTAATTTGTTCTTTTTTGGTTAAAGTTTGCCCTGTAACCGCCGTTAAGTTGCGCGATCAATGTGAATAGGGAGGGTTTCCCCATGGCTGTGAAGAAGAAGACCGTCAAACGCAAGACCGCCGCCAAGAAGAAGGTGGCCACTCGCAAGAAGGTTGCAACCAAGAAGAAGGTAGCAACGAAACGTAAAGTCGCGGCCAAGAAAAAGGTCGCGAAGAAAAAGGTAGCCAAGAAGAAGGCCGCCAAGAAGAAGGTCGCGAAGAAAAAGGTAGCCAAGAAGAAGG
>OBJA01002599.1_pt1 | contig 10166 bp, 6 predicted proteins | sample 1519751 | NCBI WGS metagenome assembly OBJA01 (sample SAMEA3881238, study PRJEB22517) | soil metagenome | biome: lake sediment; feature: soda lake sediment; material: sediment, water from around vicinity | place: India | collected 2013-12-23 | depth 3 m
CCCTGCCGCCAGCGCGTTCTCCAGCATGTAACAGGACTGCCTGGTGTCCTTGCCGATGACGATCCGGTGCCCCTTCGCCTTGTCCTTGACGATGAAGGCGATGGCCCTGCCCACCTGCATGGCGATCTCGATGGTCATGGGATAGATATTGGCCACGCCGCGAATGCCGTCCGTTCCGAAGAGTTTTCTCATGATCAATATCTCTTTTTATTTTTATCGTTTTTGATTTCTTTTGAAACCTCGCTGCCGCCGCCCCCTTCGACTCCTCCGCTCTCGGTCTTCGCCTGCGGAGAATCATGCGCCGGCGCACTGTTCTTCCCTTCATTCTTCTTCGTCTGGGCCTGCGCTTCCTGGTCCGGCGCCTCTGCAACCAGCTGGACGGTGTCCGGTTCGATGGACAGTATCTCGATGGGCAATTCCAGGTCGAGGCTCGGCACGGCCTTCACCCGCATGAACTCGCTGTCATCCTGTTTCACCCCGAGCAGGGTGAAGAGAGCCTTGGGGTCGCTTTTCTGATCTATAAGGAGTTTGGGGATATTGGCAACCACCTTGACCTCTTCCGGTTTGACCTGCCTTGCGATGCCGTTGATCTCGGCATGGACCTTGACGTCGGTCATGGTCCTGGTCACCGTCTCCAGGCCGACGGTGATATCGGCGGTGACGGAGGTCTCGCCGATCAGCTCGACGATCGCCGTTTCCAGTTCCAGGGGGACCTGCAGCTGTGAAGATTGCTGGAGGCCCTCGAGATTGATCGCCTTGGTGTACAGGCGGTTCACCTGGGAGAGGGTGGTCTGCGGGCCGGTAATGGTGATGGCCTCCGGATCGGTCCGGATGTACCTGACATAATAGCCCTTGGCGACCTGCCCGACGGTTCTGGCCTCGACCGGAAACTGCTTCTGAATCAGCTTGTCCAGCGACAAGATGATCGACGAGGGCTGCACCCGCTGGATGGTGATGCCGCGCAGGACCGGGATCTTGTCATGGTTGTTCTCGATGACCATGGTCCCGGGCGTCGCCGCCGACAGGTCGACCTGCCTGGTCAGGGCCTTGTTGGACATCTCCTTGATCAGCGAGCGGGGGCCGCTGACCGTCACCTCGATCTCCTTCTTGAACTGGTTGGAAATAACCAGGTCCCTGGGCAGGTTGATGATCTCGATCGGAATCATGACCGTCTTGTCGACCCGGTCCTCGCCACCGACGAAATACCAGAGGACTGCGGCCAGCATCAGCGAAACGAACTTCAGCAGCCAGTCCTTGGATATGAGACTGGCCAGTCGCTTCTTGTCAAAGAGGTTAACCAAAAACTCCTTCATCGTCGGTTCATCAAGGTTTTCCAAGAATACACAGGTCCGTTGTCGGCGATGAAGATCGCCCGGAGGCTGTTGGTAAGGCTGATTTCATCCTCGACGGCGGTCAAGGCCCCATGACGTACGATGGAAATTTCCTGGGTCTCTTCCGAGACGACCAGGACCACCGCGTCGGTCTCTTCCGTCAGGCCGATGGCGGCCCGGTGCCGGGTCCCGTAACGTTTGTTGATATACGGGTTCTGCGTCAGGGGCAGGATGCAGCCGCAGTGCTGAATCCTGCCCTTGCTGATGATCACCGCCCCGTCGTGCAGCGGTGAAACCGGCATAAAGATCGAGATCAGCAGCTCCTTGGTCAGCCGGGCGTCCAATTTGAAACCGGATTCGATGAAATCGCCGAGATTGGTCTCCCTCTCGATCACGATGAGGGCTCCAATTCGTCGTTTGGCGAGATAAAAGAGGGCGCGGATGATCTCTTCGAGCTCCTTCTCTACCACATCGGTCTGCTTCAGGAAAGGCGATTTTCCCACCTGCATGAGCGCTCTTCGGATATCCTGCTGGAAAACGATGATGATGATGAGCAGGATCGAGCTGAGAAAGGTCTGCATGATCCATTTCAGGACGGACAGGTCGAGGACGCTGGCAAAGAAGTAGACCACGGTCAGGACGCCGAGGCCCGCCACCATCTGCACGGAACGTGTGCCCCTGATGATGGAAATGAGCTGGTGGATGACAAAGGCGACGATCAGGATATCGACCAGATCCTGCCAGCGAAAATAGCTGAAGAAATCTAACGTTTGCATATCACAGCATATTTAAAAACTTTCGCCTACCTGCATGTGAACCGTGCCGGCAGATGCCCCATCCCGGCCGCACCGGCTGTGCCTGTATCGACAGGATTTCGACTGATAATTATTGCCATCTGCGCGGATTTCCGGCAATGTATCGAGGTTGAGCCACGGAAATCGTCGCCTGCGGCTGCTCCGGGCAGCATCCACAATTCACGGGAATGGGGACGGAATCGAATTCCGCCCCGGCTGACTCGTGCCGGGAAGACTCTCTATGCCAAGCTCGTTGGGTTGAGAGGTCGCAGGTCTCGCAGAGGAATTCCAAAGATATAAAAACTATAGCACATGAGTTTTAATAAATGACAGAGGATTTTCAATAATTTTTCAGGGTTCGCCCGACATTGGCCCGAGCCGGCCGCCGCTTCCCCTCAAGACGCTTGAAAATATGGGCAACTTCCGCACATCTTCAATTTACAGATTCTCTTCGATGGGATAAGTATAGGCACCCGCATGGCTTCATTATTCTTCGATGGCCGTCTCTCCCATCGGATGAAGATTGATACGAACAGAGTTTTCGAATTACATTGACTGAACCAGTTATGTCCGATCATTTTGGCAATATCCCCATAGAATCCCCCAAGCCCCCCTCCCCCGACAAGGAAACAAAACCCTCCGTCCCCCCGACTCCGGCCAGGGCCGTCAAATCCGCAAAGGCCAAGGGCAGAACCGGCCTGGCGGACAAGGCTCGTCCTCGCCCGAAAGCGAAGCGACTCTGGCTGTGGGTACTCGTCCTTGCCATTGTCGCAGGCACTTACGCGGGAATCGGTTTTTTCGGGATTCCCTATTACGTCGGCAGGACCCTCCCCGTGAGTTTCAAGGAAGCCACAGGCATGACCCTGGCGCCGGGCGAGGTTTCCTTCAACCCCTTCACCTTTCGTTTCGTCGCGGAAGATACCAGGATCCTGCCCGAGTCGGGAGATGCGCTGCTGTCCCTGAAATCACTCTCCGCGGAGCTCGCTCCGCTCTCCCTGCTCAGGAACGACCTGGTAAGCAGTGCGATCGATATCGACGGCATCGACCTGAACATCACCCGTGAGTCGGACGGGAGCTACAGCTTCGACCAGCTCCTCCGCCGGAAAAAGCGTGAAGCTTCGGGGATTATGGACTTTTCCGACCTGCCGTTCTTCTTTTCGCTGAACAATATCGCCATCAGGAACAGCCAGATCCGGTTCAACGACCTGCCGGCAAACAAGACCCACACGGTTACCGACATCCAGCTCGATCTGCCCGCCTTCTCGAACATCCCCTTCCGGGCGAACAAATATATCCATCCCCGTTTTTCGGCGGTGATCAACGGCAGCCCGGTGGAGTTGACCGGCCAGGCTCACCTCGGCGAACAGGGGGAGCCGGGTCTTGCCACCGACCTTTCCTGCGAGCTGCACGAATTCGACCTGCCGGCGTACTCCGAGTACCTGCCCGTCGACCTGCCCCTGGTATTCAAAAAAGGCAAGGCCGACGGCAAGCTGGATTTTCACTTCAATCCCGAGGCCGGCGAAAGGGACAAGCTCTCTGTCGGCTTCGACCTGAAGATCGCCGACACCGGACTCCAACCCCCCGAAGAAACGATCATCATCGCCTCATCCTCGACGCAGCTGAGCGGGAAGCTGCAGCCCGTGGCCGGGACGCTTCAATTTTCCGCCATTGTTTTCAGCGAACCGGACATCAGATCCTATGGGGAGTCTTCCCTCAAAAACATCAACAGCCTGTTCAAGAGAGAAAAAAAAGCTGCCTCTACGGAGTCGGCCGCGTTCGTCGTGGCAACCGATTCGCTCGACTTCGACAACGGCGGTTTTCGCCATTTCGGCAAGCAGGAGAGTCAAAAACCGGAGCTTTCCTGGAAGGCCTTGAAACTGCAGGTCAAGGACTATTCATCGGTCGCCGGAGGAGAAGACGGCAAAAGTTTCGGCTCGTTCAGCCTCAGCGGCGAGAATGAGGACGGCGCCGCCTCTTTCGCCTGGCAGGGAGATTTCACCTCCCCCGGAAACCTGAAAGGCGCGCTGAAACTGAAGAAGATGGATTTTCCCGAACTCCTGAAGGCCCTGGGGACGGAGAAAAAGGAATTCGAAGTGCAGGGAACGGCCGAGCTGAGCGGCGAATTGGCCTTCCCCTTCAACTCGGGTTCGGCCGCGAAGACAGGATACAGGCTGGCCGACGCCGAGCTTGCGGTCAGGGATTTCAAGCTCCTGGAAAACAAGCAGACCCTGCTCTCCGCCCCCCTGCTGCAGGCGACCGGCCTGAGCACCGCCGGCAATGCCATCGACTGGGGCACTATTGCCGTGAAAAGCGGTGTCGCCGTCTTTTCCACCGCCAGCACTCCCGGATTTTTCAAAGACTTCAACAGCGACAGGAACAGGGTGCAGCGACTCGACCTCGAAGGCCAGCTGACCCTCGTCCCCGACAGGAAAGGCAGGCAAAAGATCCAGTTCACCAGTCTCTCGCTCAAGGCCGGCAACCTCCAGACCCCCGAGAGAGCAAAGGACAACTTCTCCCTTGCGGGCCAGACGTCCACCGGCGGCACCCTGTCCTCCCAGGGCGACATGCGGCTTTCCCCCTTTGCCCTGGCCGCGAAAACCGAGTTCAGCGGTCTTGCCGCCGAAGATGTCTTTCACCTCTTCACGGAATCGGAGTTTTTCAATTCCCTCAGCGGCGCCCTGTCCGGCAAGGGCACCCTGAGCTTTCCCCAGCAGGCCTTTGCCGGCGATCTGCGGATTGCCAAAGGGCAGGTCAAAAAAGGCGGAAAGCCCCTCTATACGTGGGAGGATTCCGTTTTCCAGGGCGTCAACTACACCTCCAGTTCATTTCACCTCGGCGTTGCGCTGGCGGCCATCGACCGGCCGGAATACACCTGGCAGATCGAGGGCAAGGACCCCGACCCGATGCAGCAGCTAGCCGAATACTTCCAGCAGAATCTCCTGGCGGACGGGAAGCAGTCCGCCGCCAAGGACAAGGGCGGAGTCGCCGGCGTCGAGATCCAGGAAATCCGCCTGGCAGGCGGGCGGTTCCGGATCCAGGACAACAGGATGAAGCCCAAGTGGCAGGGGCAGGTCACCGAATTTTCCGGCAGCATCAAGAACATCAAGCCGCCCGCGGCGGATGGACCCGCAGGCGACTTCTCCTTCACCGGCAGCCTCGATGAGATTCCGATGTCCATGGAAGGTTCACTGAATCTCTTCGCCAAATCCCAGCACGGCCGGTCCCGGTTAAAACTCGAGGGATACCCACTGTCCTCGCTGCATAAACAGCTGGCGGGCAAGATCGATATCGAAACCAGGGAAGGGGATTTCAATCTGACCCTCGATTGCATGTGGCAGGATGGACAATTCCGCAATACCGGGTCGCTGCTCTTTTCCGGAGTCAAGCCGGTTTCGGAGAAGGCCGACTCGGCCCTTCCCCTGGCCCTCCTTACCGGCCCGGAAGACGTTTTCCAGTTCGATTTCGACCTGCAGAGGAGTGTTCCCGCCGCCAAGACCACCCTGGCGGAGGAAATCATTTCCACCTGGCAGACCCAGACCGTCAAAGCCGCCGTCTCCCCGCTGCTGCTGGCCTCCGGGGATTTCAGCGATCTGATCGGCAACGAATACGCGGAGTTTCTCCCGGGAGAATCCACGCTCTCCGACCATGGCAGAGAGACGCTCACCCGTTACTCGACCCTGCTCCTGTCCCATCCGTACCTTGGACTGACCCTTTCCGGCGGGGTGGACAAGGAGCAGGACGGCGATGCCATCAGGAAACAGCTCGAAGAGACCGAACGGCAGCGGGTCGACGACCTCAACCGGAAGCGACTCGAGGAATGGCAGGCCCGCAAGGAAGCCTATGAGAGGAGACTGCAGGCCCCGCCGAAACCCGGACCGGACGGGAAGATCGTCGAGGTCACCATGCCGCCCGATATCCTGGCCGGTTTCACGCCTGTCGAGCCCGAACCGGTGGTGGTCAAGAACTCCATGCTCCTCGACCTGGCGCAGAAACGCCTCGATGTCGTGTATCAATACTTCACCGGGCAGTTGTCACTAAAGGAGCATCGCCTCACGCTCGCTGCACCGAAGAGGCTCGCCGACGCGGAGGACTCGGTCCACGGCGTGAAGATAGGCCTGAACGCGATCAAGCGCTGAAGCAAGGCATCTTAGGTTATACTCCTGAGTTCGATCGTTCCCTCGCTCCAGCGTGGGAACGCAGTCCGGGACGCTCCTGCGTCCTGAGTTGACGGAGAAAATCATGGCAGGAAAAGCCCCCATGCCGGGAGAATATTCGGCAAAACCCAATCATCTGTCCCCTGACTGAGGTTGCGTAGAGCAACCCTTTTTAACCGATCTTTTCAATGCTGCTTGGAATCAATTCATCATTGCTCGAGAATGCGCTGGGCTGGCTGGCGGGAATCTCCTTCTTCACTTTCCTGCTCAGCCTGTTGCTCATTCCCTTTATCGTCGGTCTTCTTGCTCCGGACTACTTCTTGAGGTCCAGGGAGAAAAACAGGCGGAAGCGTCCACTCACCCCCGCCTCCCTTTTTCTGCTCATCCTGCGAAACATCCTGGGGGCTTTGCTGATAATCGCCGGAATCGCCATGCTCTTTCTGCCTGGCCAGGGGCTCCTCACCATCCTGCTCGGCATCCTCCTGCTCACCCTGCCCGGCAAACATCGGCTGGTCAACCGCCTGGCAGGGATTCGCGGCATCCGCCGCAGCCTCGACTGGCTGAGAAGAAAGGAAGGGAAACCGCCGTTCATCTGGCCGGAAACGAACGATCGTTAGCACCCGAGAAATTCTTTTCTGTTTCCCCCTCACGGAATTTAGGGGCCGCTACGGAATAATCTATCTATTTTGTTCAGCGTTATATATAATAGCGGGACAAACCTAATCAATAAAAGGATTCGCATCCAATGGAATCGCAGACCCAATCCAGAAGCATACTCAAAGGTTCGATACAGGATTCGGAAAGGCTCATCACCAACCAGAAGAGTCTTCTGGAATCTATCCCCGAGATGGTCCTTCTGGTCAAGGACGGTGATTCCGTCGAATACATGAATCCCAGTGCCCGGAGGTTCTTCGGCGAACTCACCAGGCTCCGCACCGGTGACGATTCCGAAAAACGAGTCCGTCTTTCCGAACTTCTGCGAATTGTCGCCAGGGCGATTCGGGACGAAAGGGTCGGAACCTTCGAAACCACCCTGGGACAGTTTCACCTGGAGTATACTCTCGCCCCCTTTTCCGGATACAACAACGAGCCTCTATATTGGTTTTTCATCAGGGACCTCACCGAAAGCAAAAGACAATTCGAGGAAATATCCCTGTTTCACACCAGCATCGAGACCATCCTCTCCCATAAGATCAGCGAATTGAAGGAAAGCGAGCGGATGCGGCAGAAGCTCGCCACCGAGTTGAATTCGCTCAAGGAGCACCTCAAGGAACAACATGGCGAGGGGAAGATGGTGGGTTCCAGCCGCGCCCTCAGCGAATTGCGCGACATGGTTTTTCAGGTGGCGAAATCGGATGCCACCATTCTCATTACCGGCGAATCGGGCACCGGCAAGGAGCTCATCGCCAACCTGATCAGGGAGAGCAGCAATCGCAACAACAAGCCTTTCCTGAAGATCAACTGCAATACCATCAACGACTCCCTATTGGAGAGCGATCTGTTCGGCCATGAAAAGGGGGCCTTTACCGGTGCGGACGCCAAACGAAAAGGGAAATTCGAAGTTGTCGACGGCGGGACCATCTTCCTCGATGAGATAGGCGACATCAGCCCGAGGATGCAGGCCGCCCTGCTGCGAGTTCTTCAGGACGGAGATATCATCCGGGTTGGCGGAAATTCTCCGATCAAGGTCGATGTCCGGGTGATCGCCGCAACCAACCAGGATCTCGCGAGCATGGTCCAGCACGGAAATTTCCGGCTCGACCTTTTTTATCGCCTTAACATCATTAATATCTCGATCCCTCCGCTGCGCGAACGCAAGGAGGATATCATCGATCTCGCCACGCATTTCATCAGAAAATACCGCCTGGCCTTCAAGAAGGATATCAACTTCCTGCCCCAGTCGATCCTTGACCGCCTGGTCCGGCACGACTGGCCAGGCAACGTCCGGGAGTTGGAAAACGTCATCCAGCGGGCAGTCCTCATGGCGAAAAACAACGTCATCACCGAGAACGAACTCTTTTTCGATTCCCAGCCGGGCGAAAGGGACCAGGCTCCGTACAAGAACTATCTGCACCGGATCGAGGAGCGCTCCCTGAAGGCGCTGGTTTCCGACTTCGAGAAGGATATCATCTTGTATGCACTGGAAAAAAACCGCGGCAACGTTCCGCTGACCGTCAAGCAGCTGGATATCGGCAAGACCGCTTTTTACGATAAGATGAAGCGGTACAACATCTCTCCGAAAGAGCTCAAATAGCCAAAGAAACAGGCACCGCATTTGCATGTATGCGAGCAACGCCGTTTCTCATCTGCTCCTTCCCTTTCCGGAACAGCAAACTATGGCAAGCGACTCTTCCACCCACCGGGAGGTGTGCCCATTCTGGTCGATGCCGGCAATGCAATGCCAGCTTTGCCGGGGAGGGCTTTTCATCCCCCTCAATGACCACATCGAAATGTACTGCCAAAGCATACACTACCCTCAATGCCTGCAATTCCTGCTGCATTCGGAGGACAACCGGAACCCGTCCGGGGTGAACGGGCGGAACCGCCGGAATTAGGAGCGCAAGACTGTCTCTCGTCGGGTTGTCCTGGTTGGCTCTTTCGTCACTTGCCCTCGACAGCCTGCAGCTTCTCCACCCACAGAATCAGCAAGAGCACCGGAATACCCATCAGGGCGGTGACCATAAAAAAATTGCCGTAGCCGATGGCCGAAACCATGGTCCCGGAGTAGCCGCCGATTACCTTCGGCAGCAGCGTCATCAGAGAACTGAAAATGGCATACTGGACCGCGGTGAAGGAGATGCTGGTCAGGCTGGATAAATAGGCGATAAAGGCGGTGGCGGCGATTCCGGCGCTCAGGTTATCGGCACCGATCACCACGGTCAGCATGGCGATGTCGGCCCCGGTGGCGGCCAGCAGCATGAACAGCAGGTTGGTCGCGGCGGAGAGCGCCGCCCCCAGAAAGAGAATTTTCGAGACCCCGAAACGGGCGGTCAGAAAGCCACCGAGAAAACCGCCGATGAGGGTCATTGCCAAACCGAAGGTCTTGGTGACGCCGGCGATCGCCGTCTTGCTAAACCCCATGTCCAGGTAAAAGACGTTGGAAACGACGCCCAGAACCACGTCGGACATCCGGTAAACCCCCACGAGCAGCAGGATGTACACGGCGGTCTTTCCGCCATAGCGGAGAAAGAAATCCCTGACCGGCGCGACATAGGCCCGGGCGACCATCTCTCTGTCGGCAAGGCCGGCCGTCACGGTCAGCCAGGCGGCTGTACCGGCAAGGCCGACGGCCACGGCAAAACGAAGGACCTCCACAAAAAAGGAAGCAAGCGCCCCCTGCCCCAAGGCAAATCTGTGCAGACTCGAGCCGGCATAAAAGAAAGTCAGGGCGAAGGTCGCCATGCTCAGGACGAAAACCGCCAGAAAGCGAAGGTACTCGAACACCGAGTAGCTGTGACGACCGGCAGGATTTCCCCTGGCAGGCTCGCGGACGCAGAGGGTCGTGACCACCCCGGTGCCCATCAGTATCGCCATAGTCAGGTAGGTCGTCCGCCAGACCGCATAGCTGTAAACGGTCGCCTCCCCCGCCAGGAAGTCGGCGAGAAAGAGGGACCCCGCTCCGGAAGCCAGCATTCCCAGGCGATACCCGGCGATATACATCGAGGCGAAGAGGGCCTGCAGAGTCTCCTCCCCCCTCTCGATGCGGTAGGCGTCGATGACGATATCCTGGGTCGCCGAGGAAAAGCCGAGAAGCACCGCGGCAAACGCCATCAGGGTAAGGCTGAATCCGCCTGCCGCCGGATTCACCGAGGCCATGGCGATGATAGCCGAGATGATGAGCAGCTGGGCGACGAGCAGCCAGGCTCGGCGACGCCCCAGGCGTCGGG
>OBJA01002600.1_pt1 | contig 10158 bp, 9 predicted proteins | sample 1519751 | NCBI WGS metagenome assembly OBJA01 (sample SAMEA3881238, study PRJEB22517) | soil metagenome | biome: lake sediment; feature: soda lake sediment; material: sediment, water from around vicinity | place: India | collected 2013-12-23 | depth 3 m
AATGCCTTTATAAAGGCATTCCCGCCACGATGGGATTCTCAAGGGGCGGAGGTTTGTACCCCTTTATTCCTTGATATGGTACAATGGGTTATCAATTGAGAGCAGGACGTATTGTATGGATATCAGCATTCGCCTGGAACAAAAAGCAGACCATCGCATCGTTGAGGAGATGACGCGCGAAGCGTTTTGGAACCTGTTTGTGCCCGGATGTGACGAGCATCTGCTTGCACATAAGCTGAGAAACTGTGCCGCCTTTATTCCGAAGCTTGATTTTGTGGCGGTCATGGACGGCCGCGTGGTGGGGAATATCATGTATTGCAAGGCTGTTGTTTTGGATGATAAGGGAGCAGAGCGTCATGTGATTACTTTTGGGCCGGTCAGCGTATGGCCGCAGCTGCAAAAGCAGGGGATAGGCGGCGCACTGATCAGACATTCGCTTAAAAAAGCTGCGCAAATGGATTTTGGCGCGGTGCTGATCTACGGTGATCCGGCGTACTATTGCCGTTTTGGCTTTGAGCCCGCACAAAAATTCGGCATCAGCACATCGCAAGGCGGTTTTCTTGATGCGCTGATGGCGCTGGAGCTCAAAGAAGGCGCGCTTGGCGGCATATCCGGCCGATTTATCGAAGGTGAGCAATACAGCGTAGACCCGCATGAGCTGAGCGAATTTGACAAGACGTTTCCATTCAAAGAAAAGAGCGTCACCGAAAGCCAAAAACGATTTGCAGAACTCTCAGAACAAGATTATTGATAAAACGCAAAGCAATATGTCACGGACCAAACAAAAACGTCACAGTTGCTGCGCATTTTCATAAACACGTGCAATTTCGCTTTTTCCCGTTATGGGGTTGACAAAAAGCGCAATCAGCGTGATGCCGATAAGGCTCAGGCCCAAACGGGTGAGTGTGAATACCGCGCCCATAGAGGAGAACTCAAACAGCAGCATCGGTATCTTGGTGGTGGACCATGCGCCAAGGAACAGCAGCACATTCAGAAAGCTGGCGCCCTTTTTCATGAAAACAGCCGCAAGCGGAAAAGCCGCATACAGCGGGCCTGCCGCCGCAGAGCCAAGTATAACCGCCAGTACGCCGCCGCGCAGACCCGAGCCCTCGCCCAAAAACCGCACCATCGTTTCACGCGGCACCCATACGTCAAGCAGGCCGAGCAGTATGAAAACGGGCGGTATCACCAGCAGCATCTCTTTGAAGCTGAATAGCGTTGTGTGAAGCGCCCTGTCACCGACATCGGGCAGCAGCACCAGCAGGCCTAGCAGCAGCGCAACGGCCGCGGCAGAAAAAGCGTATCTTTTGATAATTTTTTTCATTTACAGCTCCCCCATCACAATGCCCAGCACGATAGCTGCCACAAACGCAAACATAAACGCGAGCGTGTTGCGCCAAAGCGCCGCTTTTTTGCCAAAATACCGAAACTCAACGGGCAGCGTCACCACGCCCACCATCATCAGCGACGAGACAAACGCGCCGATTTGCATATAGCCCGCGCCGCCTGCCAATAGCAGCGCCGCCGTTGGGAAGGCGACAAAGCCGGGTATCAGCGTGACAGCACCGATCACCGATGAGAGCAGCATGCCCAGCCAGCCGGATTTTGCGCCAATGATGCGGCTGATGGTGAGTGGATCAAGCACAGCCAGCAGCATGCCTACGAGTATCATAATGCCGATAAACTGCGGCAATATGTTCTCGAAAGCGCGCCAGGCCTTTTTAAAAGCCATTATGGTTTTCTGCCTGCTTTTGATCAGCGACACAACGGTCAGTATCGCAGCCAGTGAATAAAAGATGATCGTATCTATTTTCATCGTTTCTCCTGCTTTGCTGCTTTGCTTTTTGCATGCCGTGAAAGCAGCATTGATAGGCGCACCTGCCGTTTTTGCAGAATGCGCATCCATTCATCGAGCGCATCAAGCCCTTTTTGCGTGATGCTGTAGATACGCCGTTTTGGCCCAGATCCGCCGCTTTGCCATCTGGAGCATAGAAAGCCGGTTTGTTCCATGCCGCGCAGCGTGCGGTACAGCGTGCCGATATGCAGCTCTTTTTCGTCAAAGCCAAAATCAGCAAGCTGCTCGGCCAGCGCATAGCCGTGGCTGTCGCTTTCAAAAAGCAGCTCGAGCAGACAAACCTCCATAAAACGGCGCATATGGCCGCTACAATGTTGAATCACGATTCACTCCCTATTAGATGCATTCTAACTATATGCATAAAGAATATAGTTATGCGCTAATCATAATGCATCAAAGCGCTTATGTCAAACTTAGTGCTCTTTTGACTTGTTATTAAACTGTGTATATCATATAATTAACGTGTCATCATATTCGAAATTCGGAGGTTATCATGAGAAAAGCAAGTCGTATACTGGGTATTATTGGCGGTTGTCTGGCGCTTGTCGTCGCGTTTTTTATGCTGCTTGGGGGTATTTTCATGCTGATTGGCGGTGAGTTCCTGTTCGCTGAAATCGGTAGGGTCGTGAATCACGCCACACGGTTTGCCGATGGTCCGTGGAACTGGATGAGCTATGGTTTTCTTGGCACAATCGGCGGCATATTCATGTTCTTTGGATTCGCCCTGGCCACAGCAGCGGGCATCCTCGGGCTGGTCGGCGCGACATCCGTGGAAACCAACAACACCAAAGCCGGTGTGCTGATGCTTGTGGGCGCGGGCTTGAGCCTGCTGACCGGCATCGGCTTCTACACGATGGTGCTGTTGCTGCTGGGCGGCATATTCGCGCTGGTGAAGGAAAAGCCGTCGCAGGATACACAGACACCTTCGGGCAGTCAGTGAGCGCGCGAAAGCCTGTATTTGCTCATTGACAGCATACAAGAGGTGACGGTATAATTTGAGTAGCCTGTAAGGCCTTTTGTTTGTGCACGGTTTTGTATCAGGCTTTGAACTTTGACACATGAATGTATGGCAGTTATTACACCGCCTTAATGATTTGGGGCAACACCCCAATTAATGCGGACCGGTCGACTCCACTTTCTCGTCCGGTATACGTAAAAGAAAAGGAGGCTAGTCAAACCCGTTTCAGCTTGCGGTGCAGCAGCGTGGAGACCTGCTGTAAGGCCACCGTCACATATGCGGACGGATGGTGAGCTGCGCAGTTAGCGGATGCTGTGCGCGGCAAAGCTGTGGAAGATGGCAAAAGTAACGCTCAAGAATGTCAAAAAGGTTTTTGACAAAAACGTGACAGCGGTTGCAGATTTCAATCTTGAAATCGAAGACAAATCGTTCGTCGTGCTCGTCGGGCCCTCGGGCTGCGGCAAAACCACCACATTGCGCATGGTGGCCGGTCTTGAGGAAATCTCCAGTGGTGAGATTTTCATCGATGACAAACTGGTGAACAACGTTCCTCCCAAAGACAGGGACATCGCGATGGTTTTCCAAAACTACGCGCTGTATCCTCACATGTCGGTTTACGACAATTTGGCATTCGCATTAAAGCTTCGTAAAGAGAAAAAAGAATCGATCGACAAAAAGGTTAAGCATGCGGCGGAGATACTCGGCATCACCGATTTGCTGCACCGCAAGCCCAAAGCGCTTTCCGGCGGACAGCGTCAGCGTGTCGCCATCGGACGTGCCATTGTGCGCGAGCCCAAGGTCTTCCTGATGGACGAGCCGCTTTCCAACCTTGATGCCAAGCTGCGTAACCAAATGCGTGCTGAGATCATCAAGCTGCGTCAGCGCATCGATACGACATTTATATACGTAACGCACGACCAGACCGAAGCCATGACGCTCGGCGATCGTATCGTTATCATGAAGGACGGATTCGTACAGCAGATCGGTACGGCGCACGAAGTGTTCCATGAACCGGCGAATCTGTTTGTGGCCGGCTTTATCGGCTCTCCTCAGATGAACTTCTTCGATGCGGAAATCACCATCACGGGCGGCAAATACGTGGTGCGTGTGCAAAAGCAGGAAATCGTTCTCTCTGATGAGCGTCAGAAATACTTCCAGCAGAAAAGGCAGACACCCTGCCGCGTGACGCTGGGTGTTCGTCCCGAGCATATCGTCGTGGTGCCGCCTGATACACCGGGCAGCATCAAAGCGAAGGTGGAAGTGTCCGAAATGATGGGCAGCGAAGTCTTCCTGCATGTGGACGTTGAAGGCAAAGATGTGGTTATCCGCATACACACCGGCGATGTTGACCAGTATGACTTTGAGCCGGGCTCGGTTAATTACATCAACTTCAAGATACCGAACACAGCCATTCATCTTTTCGACACGACAACAGAAAAGAACCTCTGCTATTAATCGCAGAGCATAACATGCAAAAAAAACCCGGTGGAAACGCCGGGTTTTTTGTGTGGATGCGTGGGCTATTGGGATGCTTCGCTGCGCTCAGCATGACATCAGCAAATGCGAGATGGCAGCCTATTCTGTCACTCTGAACGCAGTGAAGAGTCTCGTCTTTCGTATGGGGCATGGGATGGTTGCGACTTAATTACTCTCATCAGGTTTAATGGGATGCGCTTGTGCCCCGAAGGGGTATCGCTGCGCTCAGCATGACATCAGCAAATGCGAGATGGCAGCCTATTCTGTCACTCTGAACGCAGTGAAGAGTCTCGTCTTTCGTATGGGGCATGGGATGGTTGCGACTTAATTACTCTCATCAGGTTTAATGGGATGCGCTTGTGCCCCGAAGGGGTATCGCTGCGCTCAGCATGACAGGGATGCTTCGCTGCGCTCAGCATGACAGGGATGCTTCGCTGCGCTCAGCATGACAAGGGCGTATATTGGTCATTTTGTGGGGCTCTGTTTTTTGCGCCCAAACGCCATGGCGATCAGCGCGCCTGCCGATGCGGCGATCAGCACTGCGGCGATCAGCAACGGCACGCTGATGGCTGGCTGATCTTGCACACCCGCTTTTTGCAGCGCCGCCAGCACGGCCTGATCTATCTGGTCCTCACTGATGCCGCTGCTTTGCGGCAAGCCAAGCGGATTGACGATAGTTTCGATCACCTCGGAGCAGACGATGAAGCCTGAGCAATGATCGATCGCGAAGGTGACAGCGCCACTCGCATCAACGACGGCCTGCATCTTTGCTTCAAGTGCACCGGAAGCCTCGTGATAGCTGTAAAGATGGAGCGTATCGCCGGGGCTGTGCGCAGCGGCCAAGAATGCATAGAGGAAGCGCCCGGGCAGAGGGCCGCTGTGCGCAAAATGCAGTTGGTAGGCATCAAGGCCGCCCACGGCTTGTGAGAGCGCCGCGCTCTTTATCATGGAGACCGACAGATCGAGTGTGCCAAAATCCGCAGGCAGCGCAGCGATATGCGCGCCGTCTATCGTGCAGCTGTAGTGCCCAAAATCAACCGTGAGCATGCCGCGTTTGTCCTTGAGCGCAGCAAGCGCATCCGGCGGTATCAGCGGATACTCTGTGCCTGATATGCGCAGCAGGCTTGCTTCCGGCATCGCCTCAATGCGCAAAGTCAGAGGCGAATCGGCAGATGAGGATTGGCTTGTGCTGGCAGTGTTTTTTTTCGGCTTTGAAGCTTGCGCTTGTGAATTTGATTCCTGAGTGGTGTCTGGCGGCGGGCTGCTGCTGCTTGCAGGAGTAGGCGCAGGCGTTTGTGCAGGTTCAGCTGCGACGACGGCGGTAAATTTGTAATTTTTTAGGACAATTGGTGATTCAATCTCTTCATAAGGGTCATTGTATTCGTAACGAATGAGTATTTCACATTTGTCATTTGGCTGCGCACCGTCTTTGACGCGCACCGTGATTGTTTTCTTTGACGCACCAGTGAATTGACCAGCTTCATAAACAATGTCGCCGCTGGGGGTTGATGATATCAGATCAAAAGCACCGCCTGCTTCTATGCCGTGTACACGTCCCCAAAAGGTATTGTTGAATTCTGCGGTTATCTCGTATGTGTACGTTTGACCGGCGTGCACCTCGGCAGGGCCTTTTGTATTTATTTTGACATACGCGGAGCTGGCAATGGCGGTTAAGGGGGAAATGAGCAGGCATAGCAATGCCAACAATAACACAGCCTTTTTCATAGACTATCTCCTTAAAAAAGCCACGCATGCCAATCATGCTGCGCTGTTTAGGGAAGCGATGATTCATTCGGTATACCGTTCTGGCGGCTGGATTTTGTGTCCTGCTGTGTCACGAAAACCTTGAAATAGCGTTGCTATTCCTGCGGTTTTGTTCCTTGCATGACGCAAAACCATTTTGCCAATGCTGCACACCTCATTTAATCAGTGCTTCCTTAGAAGTCTATACGCATACCATGGCTGAATGTACCCTCGTATTCGGCGCAGGGACTGATGATCACACTGCCGTATTTGCTTGTGGCATGAATGAAGTAATCGTTGCCAAGATAAATGCCAATATGCCCGATATAGCTGCGGTCTTCCGACCAGAAAAACATCAGATCACCCGGCTGCATCTGATGACCCTCAACGCGCTGCCATGCGCCCCATTGGGCGTAATAGCGTGCCGCGGTGCGGTAGATGCGGTAGCCCGATTCATTTAAGCAATAATAGACATAGCCCGAGCAGTCAAAGGTATTCGGTCCGTTCGCTCCCCAGACATATACTTTTCCCATGTGCGAAAACGCACTGTCGAGGAATTTGCGGATTCTCGGGTTGGATACGGGCGGCAGCTCCGGCACAGGGGCGGCGGGATTATAGCCGCCGATCGGTTTGAGGCCCAAAATATCAAGACGAATCGCCGTATAATCGGATATTGTGATGCGGCCGTCTCCATCAACATCCGCTGCTGCGCGGTATATGCCCTCAAGGCGTTTTAGCCCAAGTATATCAAGGCGTGTCAGCGTATAATCGGATATGGATACATGGCCGTCACCGTCGGCATCGCCCTCCACAATGATGGTGAGCCGCTCGCGCGGGCTGCCGCCAACGGCAAGCTCTATCTGCATGCCCGTTTTCACGCGTATATCGCCGGAGAGCTGACCGTCGGCCTCATACAGCTTTAAATCATCATTATCGTTGTGAAGGTTGTCCATAAAACGCGCAGCGCTTGTGTTCTTTGCGACATTTTTGATAAGGCCGCTTTGAATGATATAGCCGCTGGACGAAATGGCGTTCTTTTTGACGGTAATTGTGCTTGAGGCTGTGTATGCGCCGTCATCTGATGTGGCGGTGATCTGCGCCGTGCCGATGGCTATCGCTGTCACTGTGCCGTTCTGCACGGTGGCGACAGCATTATTGCCCGAATGCCATGATAAGGCTTGGTTATCCGCATCCGTCGGTGTGATTGCGGCGGCAAGATTGGCTGTATCCCCCGGGCACAGCGTCAGCGAAGCGGGCAGCAGCTCAATGCCGCTGACACGTATCTTCTGCGGCTGATAAACAACGGTGCATGGCGGCTCTTTCGCTTCAAGCGCAGCGATAACCGCCATCGCATCGCTGCCGTCCGATAAATCAATGTGGTTCTTCGTGATATCAAGAGAGGTCAGCGAGTCAAGCGCCTCCAAGGCGGCGATGCATGCGATTTCGTTGTTTGACAGATCGAGCGAAGCGGCGGCTGTTAAATGTGCGAGCCCAGTGATGTCGGCAATGCGCTTGCCCGAAAGATCGATAGCTCCTGTGAGCGTGGGTAAATTCTCGGCCGTTGGCTCTGCGCCATCCAGCAGCACGGTGAGCGCGGCTCTTAAATTGTCGTCGGGTATCAGCGTGTCTTCGGCATGCGCATCCGCAGTCAAAAAGCAAAAAACGAGTGACAAAAACAGCGCCGAGAGGACGCCAGTTATTTTTCTGACCGATAATTTCAATTGACTGGCTCCTTGTGAAGGTGTATTTGAGTACATTAACAATTCTCACACAGTCGGTGAGAATTGTCAATTAAAAGATGATTTTGTCGAAAATATGACTGCGATCTGGGCTATCAGGAATCGAGCACCACATAGGCAGTGTTAGCGGAAACGTATGCTGTATATCCACTGTATCTGATTCGATGCCAGCTATCAGTTTCAAAGGGTATAGTAACCGTAATTCTTGCATTTGCAGGTAGCTTGCCTATAATGTTTTGATCATTAGCAGAACTTGCACTGCTGCGTACGTTGAGAGACGAACTATAGACGACCGTGGCGTTGGTTGTATCAAGTAAGCCTTCTAACGAAGTCAATACAGGCGCTGTGATTGAGGGCTCATCAGCAATATGCGTACCTTCATAATAGAACAGCAGTATATCTTGATACGAACGGCCTTCATTCGCCTGCTGTTGCGCGCCGCGCTGGCTTAAACCAATGCCGTGACCATAGCGCCGACGGTAAAGCCTGAATTCTGTACCCGTATCTTCAATGATCAGCAGCCGCAGATTGGTCGTCGAATAGACAGGGTAGCTGCCGTCCGAATGAAGCTGATGCATATCAATTGTAAACGAAACAGTTACGGCTTCACGGATAAGTGCGCCCGTTGTATTGCCGGTGATTGGCCTCAGATTCAGTATATGAAGACGTATCTGCGTGTAGTCGGTGATGTTGACAACGCCATCGCGGTTGACATCCGCCGCCAGCAGTGCGTTGCCTTCCAGATGCCTGAGGCCAAGAATATGCAGCCGCACTTGCGTATAGTCGGATATATTGATCACGCCGTTGCCATCGACATCTCCAAGCATCACGCCGCCGGATTCCTCGGGTGTGGCATACCGATCTGCGCTCACCGTCATCGTGACATCCGCCATTCTAAAATCAGGGCACAAATTTTGGCCAGTGAAATCGTTGCCGTTGTAGCTGCCCTGCCCGCCATGCTTTTGGCTGCTGGTGGTGTCATGTGTATGTGTCGCGAAGCTGCTGAAGCCCAGAATATCAATCTGTGAGGCATTGTCTGCGATGTAGCCTCTGGCACGCACGGCACTAAGTGCTGAATCCTTCATGAAGGCTGTAGCAGTGGCGTTACGCGTCAGTACATCATCAGGCGCGGTCATTTTGCCGACTGTGCCGCTGCTGTATTGTATTTGGGCTTCGGGCGATATGGCCTTGGGAAATATGATCAGATCCTGACGGCTCGATGGGTTTCGGAGGTCGTAAGGATCTTGCTTAATCACATGGTAGGGCTTGAGCGTCGCCGTTGCCGTCCAGCTGTGCTGCGGTATATCGGTCCAGCCGCCGTTGGAGGCCGCGTAGTAGCCCTCGACATATTCGCTTCCGCATTTTAATACCTGACCCTTGGTCTCATTTACGGCTTGTATCGCGCGGGTATGGGCTGGGTTGAAGCCCTTGTAGACCTGATTGCCCGATGTGTCATTAATATCATATAGCGCACTTGACGATGCGCTGTTTATTTTGTCTATCGCATAAGTGCGCGCGCAAACGGCCTGTGCCTTGAGCGCTTCGAGCGGGAAGCTGTCGCTCATCTCGTGCGGCACCACACCGTAGAGGTATTCCTCGATGTAGATATGGTTGATCAGCCGTATTTCTCCGCTGATAACGCGCACTTCCATGTCACCAAGATACGCACACCAGCCGTTGCGGTAGTTGTTATGCCAGATAAAATTGTTGCGCCCCGGGGTGGGGGCGTGCTGCACAAGACGGATACTGGGCCCTGAGGCGATCGGTATATCGCCCCGATACAGGCTGGCGCTGCTGCCCTGTAATATGACTGTATACAAATCACGCTCGAGTGGCAGGCCGTTCACGCTGTAGTTGCCGTCCACAAAAAATTGTGTTTGAGTGCATACTTCATTTGTGCCTCTCATCGAGAGATAAACGCGAATGATGGAAAAATCCTTGCTGTTGGCAAACGCAGTGCCGGATAAACCAAGCAAAGCGGTGATAAGCACAGCAACGCTTAAAACCATGTAGACAATTCTTTTTCGCATGGCACCCCCCAAAGCAGCACAAACATCAATTTTTGTAACACAAATGTAACAAAGCTAATACCGTTATACCATATATCACACAAAATGTATAGATAAAAACACATAAAAAACAGAAGCGGGGTTTATTTCGTTGAGCAAGGTGTTTTGTCGCTCAGCATGAGGGCGTGTTTTGTGTGGTATGTCATTCCGAACGCAGTGAGGAATCCCAAACTATGTGATGAAAGCGGCTGAAAAGCTATGATCAAACAGCATGGGATGCGCTTGTGCCCCGAAGGGGTATCGCTGCGCTCAGCATGACAGGCAGCGAATGCGAGATGGCAGCTTATTCTGCCACTCTGAACGAAGTGAAGAGTCTCA
>OBJA01002601.1_pt1 | contig 10158 bp, 7 predicted proteins | sample 1519751 | NCBI WGS metagenome assembly OBJA01 (sample SAMEA3881238, study PRJEB22517) | soil metagenome | biome: lake sediment; feature: soda lake sediment; material: sediment, water from around vicinity | place: India | collected 2013-12-23 | depth 3 m
GGCCTCCAAAAAAGGCTGGCTCTCGATGTCGCCCACGGTGCCGCCGATCTCGGTCAGGACGATGTCGCAACCCTCGCCCACGGTGCTGAGGCGCTCCTTGATCTCGTTGGTGACGTGGGGGATGACCTGTATCGTCTGCCCTAGGAAGTCCCCCCGGCGCTCCTTCTTGATGATGGAGTCATAGACTTGGCCGCTGGTCAGGTTGTTGCGGCGCGAGAGGGGGCCGCTGGTGAAGCGTTCGTAGTGCCCGAGGTCCAGGTCGGTCTCCGCCCCGTCATCCAGCACATACACCTCGCCGTGCTGGAAGGGGTTCATGGTGCCGGGGTCGACGTTCAGGTAGGGGTCGAACTTCTGCAGCATCACCTTCAGGCCCCGCTGCTCCAGCAGCGCGCCGAGCGCGGCACTGGTAAGCCCTTTGCCAAGGGACGATACAACACCTCCTGTAATGAAAATATGCTTCATGAAAAACCAGTGGCTCCGAGTGCGGGTGGCGTGTGACTCAGGCTGGCCGGCACACAATGGCCCCAGCCCCCCTCGGGGCCATCATCCAAGACGCCGGAAGCAGGCGACGCAAGCCCGCGAGTGTCCACCCATTCAAATGGCGTGCGATTCGAGATTCCAGCACGCAGGCGAGAGCGCATTCTTGAATACGGGGCGAGGGCCACGTCCTCGAGGTTCTATTTTCAGAACGCCGCACCCGGCATTCACGTGCTCCAACGAAGCGACGACCGCATCATCCCCATGTTATCATTGCACTTTCCCCCTGCGCTTGGATCGGACGCCGGGCGGGCGCAGCGCGAAAAATCCGCCTTCCCTTTTCCCGCCGCTTCCCTTCTCTTTCCTCCATTCATGAGCCAGCAGCGCCAGACAGCCATCACGCCCACGCGCAACGAGGATTACCCCGAGTGGTACCAGCAGGTGATCAAGGCCGCCGACATGGCGGAAAACTCGCCCGTGCGCGGCTGCATGGTCATCAAGCCCTGGGGCTACAGCCTCTGGGAGAATGTGCAGCGTGTGCTGGACCGCATGTTCAAGGACACGGGGCACGTCAACGCCTACTTCCCCCTCTTCATCCCCAAGAGCTACCTGGAAAAGGAGGCGCAGCACGTCGAGGGCTTTGCCAAGGAGTGCGCCGTCGTTACCCACAGCCGCCTGGAACTCAACAGCGAGGGCAAACTTGTCCCTGCCAGCCCGCTTGACGAGCCGCTGGTCGTGCGTCCGACGTCGGAGACCATCATTGGCGAGATGTATGCCAAGTGGGTGCAGAGCTACCGCGACCTGCCACTGCTCATCAACCAGTGGGCCAACGTAGTCCGCTGGGAGATGCGCACACGGCTCTTCCTGCGCACCGCGGAGTTCCTGTGGCAGGAGGGCCACACCGCCCACGCCACGGCGGACGAGGCCTGGGAGGAGACGCGCAAGATGCTGGGCGTCTATGCTGACTTTGCAGAAAACTACATGGCAATGCCCGTCATCCAGGGCGAGAAGACGGCCAACGAACGATTCCCCGGCGCTGTGTCCACCCTGTGCATCGAGGCCATGATGCAGGACCGCAAGGCCCTGCAGGCCGGCACCAGCCACTTCCTGGGGCAGAACTTTGCCACGGCCAGCGGCATCAAGTTCCAGAGTGAGAAGGGCAGGGAGGAGTATGCCTGGACGACCTCCTGGGGCGTCTCGACACGCCTCATCGGCGGCCTGATCATGACCCATGGCGACGACGATGGCCTTGTGCTGCCGCCGCGCCTGGCGGCCGCCCACATCGTCATCCTGCCCGTCACGCCCAAGGAGGACAGCCGTGCCGACGTCATGGCCTACTGCAAGCGCCTGCAGGCCGAACTGCGCGACGTCATTTGGGATGGCAGGCGCCTGGAGGTGCTGCTGGACGATCGCGACATCCGCGGTGGCGAAAAGGCCTGGCAGTGGGTCAAGAAGGGCGTCCCCTTGCGTATCGAGGTGGGCCCGCGCGACCTTGCCAAGGACAGCGTCTTCATGGCCCGTCGCGACACCATGGAGAAGACCGGCCTCTCCCGCGCCGAGTTCGTGTCAACCGTGGGCGGCATACTCGACCAGATGCAGGCGAATCTGTTGGAACGCGCACGCGCCTTCCGCACCGCAAATACCCACCGCATCGACAGCAAAGACGACTTCTACGCATTCTTCACCCCCAGGAATGCCGACGAACCCGAGATCCACGGTGGCTTCGCCCTGGCACACTGGGACGGCACGGAGGAAAGCGCCGAACAGGTGAGCAAGGACCTCAAGGTGACCATTCGCTGCCTGCCCTTCGACGGCGACGAGGAGGAAGGCCGCTGCGTGATCACTGGCCGCCCAAGCAAGAAGCGCGTAGTCTGGGCGAAGAGTTATTAGCCGCTGCGCGGCATGGAACGTGGAACGGGGGGAACGTGCGAAGGTGAGAAGGTGGAACGTGGAAAGGTGCCGTTCGATTCAAAAGCGCGGGCGGTAAACGCGATTTTAACGTAGAAGCGACGCCCTCGTCGCTTCATTCTGGGAATCTGGCTGCCGAGCCCTGAACGCTGCAACCAAACCTGTGCGTTCAGGGTAACAGACGAAACACAGCAGGCTGAAGGGACGAAGGCGTCGCTATAATGCGGCCCGCCCCCCCCCTCTGGACGCCGGGGGTTCATCTGGAGCAGTCAATAGATTGGATAGATGGAATGGTTATCTGGAGTAGTCAGAGTTCCTCCTGACAATCGCACCCACGACCTCTGGACCTCTGAACCTAAGGACCTCCGTCTTCCCGCTTCTGCCCAGTGCCTCGTGCCTCATCCCCTCTTTCCCGCCAGGTCCGCACTTCTACAGATCGATCCAGTAACGCATCCTGCGCGGCGCGCCGGGGACGTCCCGCATGTCCTCCAGGATGCCGCCGTTCTTCTCGATCACGCGCCGTGAGGCCGCGTTTGTTTCGTCGCAAGTGACGAGGGCGCGCGTCAATCCCAGCGGGTGCCGGCAGTGGTCGAGGGCCTGGCGCAGCATCTCTGTCGCGTAGCCCTTGTTCCGTTCTCCCGGCACAACGCAGTAGCCGATGTGCCCGCCCAGGTTCAGCAACTGCTCGTTCAGCGCGTGGCGGATGCTCACCCGGCCCACGACGCGGTCCTGGACCATCGCCAGCAGGAATGTGGCGGGGACAAATCCTTCGCGCAGGTTTGCGCCGGCGGCCTGTTGCTGCATCTCGCGGACAAAGCTCGAAAAGTCCTTTCCGGGGGTGAAGCCAAACCAGGCGTCGAAGTCGGGCACCTCGGGGTTGGAGGCCCGGAAGGCGGACTCGTGGCGGAGGTCGATCGGCTCGATGCCGTGCTCCTTGAAGGCGGTCTTCAACGCGCCCATGGCCTGGGGGCGGAGGTCGATCGGCTCGATGCGCAGCGTGGGGACTGTCATAACTAGCTCCAGGCAAAGAAGAAGCGGTCGCGTCCGCTGAGGTCGCGCAGCCCCTCGCTGCGGGTGTAGCCGCACTCCGTGGCCAGCTGTGAGAGTGCCGCGTGGTGGGCGACACCGGTCTCCAGCGCCAGCAACCCTCGATCGGCCAGGTACGGCAGCGCATGCCGGACAATGTGTGCCAGGTCTGCCAGCCCATCCTCGGCGGCCACGAGCGCCGCGCGCGGTTCGTGTTCGCGCACCTCGTCCTCGGCCGCGTCAAGTTCGGTATCGCTCAGGTAAGGCGGGTTGGACACAATCACATCAAACGTGCCCGCAACGCTGTCGAACCAGTTTCCCAGGCTGAACTCGACCCGGTCCTCCAGCCCGTTCAGCGCAGCGTTTTCCCGCGCAAGCGCCAGCGCATCCGGCGAGGCATCAACGGCCAGGACCGCTGCGCCTGGCACAGCCCTGGACAGCGCGAGGGCGATGGCGCCTGTGCCGGTGCCAAGGTCCAGCACGCGTCGTGGCGCATCCGGCAGGCGCTTGAGGATGTGCTCCACCAGTTCCTCGGTCTCGGGCCGAGGAATGAGCGCGCGCCGGTCGGTGCGCAGGTTCAGCTCGTGGAACGGCGTGCTGCCGACGATGTACTGGAGCGGCTCACGCGCGGCCCGGCGGCGCACCATGAGGCGCAGGCGCTCCAGCGCGGCATCCTGCAGTGGGCTGTCGAAGCGCAGGTACAGGTCGAGCCGCTTGCAGCCCAGCGCGTGCGCGATCAACAGCTCCGCCTGCAAGCGCGGCTGCGGAACGCCCCGTTGGGCAAAGAACTGGGTCGTCTTGTCGAGCACCTCCAGCAGCGGCAACATCCGCGCATGTTGAAAAAGCCCCCCGCCCCCGTCGAGGGCAGAGTGCGCCGCCGTTGCGGGCCATGCGCTATCGGGAGGCTCCGTCGCTCCCGCGGATGGCCCTCAGTTCTTCGACGACGGCCTCCATGTCGTCAGGCACCGGCGCCTCAAGCTCCATCGGCTCCTTTGTCACTGGGTGCTCAAAGGCGAGCTGCCAGGCGTGGAGCATCACCCGTGGCGGGGGCTCGGGCAGCGGCCACTGGTTGGCCTGCCAACCATAGGTCGGGTCGCCCGCAATCGGGAAGCCGCTGTGCGCCAGGTGGACGCGGATCTGGTGGGTGCGGCCCGTGTGGATGCGCACCTGCAGCAGCGCGGCCACATTGACCGCCTCGCCAGCTGCGCCGCCCGCCGCAACCCGCAGGCGGTCTTGCTTTGCGCTGCGCGGTGTGGTGAACCGCTCCAGCACCTCCCAGTCACTTTGTGCCTCCCTGCCCGAGGGCATCACGGCCATCTTCTGCCGGTGCACGGGATGACGGCCAATGGGCGCATCGACACTGCCGCCGGCAAGCGTGGGCGCACCGGCGACCAAGGCCAGGTACGTCTTCGCCGTCTTTCGCCCGGCGAATGCACGGCTCAGGCCCAGGAAGGCAGCATCTCTCTTTGCGGCCACCATCACGCCAGAGGTCTCGCGGTCGAGCCGGTGGACGATTCCGGGCCGCTCGACACCGCCGATGCCGCTCAGTTGGCCAGCGCAATGGTGCAGCAACGCATGGACAAGGGTGTCCTCGCCCGTTCCGGCGCCGGGGTGCACCACCATCCCTGGACTCTTGTTGATGACGATCAAGTCGTCGTCCTCGTACAACACGTCCAGCGAAATCTCGACCGGGCGCAACTCCAGCGGAACCGGTGGCGGAATGGTAAACGTTACGACATCGCCCGCCGACAGCTTGTCGCTCTTCGTCAAAGCCTCGTCCTCGCGCCACACGAGGCCCGCGTCAAAGAGGCGCTGGATGCGACTGCGCGACAGCTCGGGTTGCTGCGCATGGACAACCTTGTCCGCCCGCACACGGTCGAACCCGGCAGATACTTCGAATGTGAGTTCGGAGGTCAATGGGAAGAGGGACAAAGGGACAGAGGGACAGAGGTGGGAAGGTGCGAAGGTGCGAAGGTGGTCATGCCTCTTGTGAGTTGGTTTGAGCTCATGGAATCTCCGCCGGGCACCATCGGCTCCATGGATTCCACGAGATCCTGCTCAGGATCGGGGCTTCGCGTTCTTCTGTCCTTCTTTTCGAAAGTCTCAGGCCAGGTCAGTGAGTTTCCGGGGTTGCTGTTGGGGCCTTGGGTGTTCCCAGATGAAGCGACGAGGGCGTCGCTTCTACGTTGGCGGCCTGGCGGACGGGAGCGGCTTTCGGATTCTTCCTTCAGCTTCCAGCTGCCAGCCTTCAGCTTCCAGCCTCTGGACTTCAGCTTTAGCCTTCATCCTTTGCCTCCCCCTCACCATCCTGCGCTTTCGTCGTATTCGTAAACGGGGGCTGGTTCGTTGCCCAGCAGGAACTCGGGGTTGAGCTTGTCGAGGCCGGGGAGGACGAAGAGGCCGTCCTTGCGGATCAACTGGCCGTCGAACCACACCTCGCCGCCGCCGTAATCCGGGCGCTGGATGCAGACGAGGTCCCAGTGCACCTGCGAGCGGTTCCCATTGTCGGCCACGCCCTCATAGGCCTGGCCAGGGGTGAAGTGGAAGCTCCCCGCGATCTTTTCGTCGAAGAGGATGTCGCGCATCGGGTTGAGGATGTGCGGGTTGAAGCCCAGGGAGAACTCGCCGATGTAGCGCGCGCCGTCGTCACTATCGAGTATCTTGTTCAGCTTCTCGACGTTGCCGGAGCATGTCGCGTTGACGATCCGGCCCTTCTTGAACTCCAGGTGCACGTTGTCGAAGCCCTCGCCTTGATAAACGCTGGGCACGTTATAGGTCACGTAACCCTCGACGCTGTCCCGCACGGGGCAGGAGAACACCTCGCCGTCCGGGATGTTGCGCAACCCGCCGCAGATCACGGAGCCGATGCCCTCGATCGAGAAGCGCAGGTCCGTCCCCGGCCCCTTGATCTCGACGCGCTTCGCCCTGTCCATCGCCTCCTTCAGCGCCTTCATGCCGGGCACCATGCGGCCATAGTCCATCGTGCAGACGCGGAAGTAGAAGTCCTCGAAGGCCTGAGTACTGCTCAGCGCCTGCTGGGCCATGCCGGGGCTCGGCCAGCGCAGGACGACCCACTTTGTCTTGCTCACGCGCCAGTTCTGCACCGGGCGCATGATCTTCATGGCGCTGCGCATGTTTTCGGCCGGGACGTCGGCCAGCTCGAAGATGTTGTCCGCCCCGCGCAGCGCGATGTAGGCGTCCATGTTCTGCATGCGCTCCAGTTCCAGACGGGCGGAAAGCTCCAGCAGGGGTGCCTGCACCTCCATCAGCATCTCGCGCTGGACGCGCGGATGGTGCAGGTGCACCGCAGGCATCGCGCCACGCTCGCGCGCAGCCCGTACAAGGGCGATCACGATGTCGTCGGGCACGTTGAACGCGTCGATCAGGACCTTCTCGCCCTTCTTCAAACGCGTGGAGTAGCGGGTCAGAACGTCCGCCAGCTCTATGTAACGGGAATCCATGGGACAATGCACAATGAACAATGCGCAATGCGCAAGCCGGAAACAGGAGGGAAGCACGGCCAGCGTCCGAGCCAGCGTGCGGCGGACGAAGCGCGGTGGGGGCATTCCGAGAACGCCTTCGTGAAAGTGGAGCGACGCCTTCGCCGTGTTTCTGGAAGTCTGAAATCTGAATGCTGAGTTCTGGAACGGACCCTGACCGGGAAAGCTGCGCTCTTTTCAAATCTGGTTTCCGACTCCACCGTTTCGGAACTCGGAACTCGGAAGTTAGCACTTGGAACTCAGAATTTCGCAGATGAAGCGACGAGGGCGTCGCTTCTACGTTAGGGTGCGCGTTCGTTTGCTCTGGAAGGTAGAAGCGACGCCCTCGTCGCTTTTCTGGGATCGTGTCGCGGTCACGCCCTGGACCGTGAGTGTTCCCCATGAGCTGACGCCGCCCGGTGCCGTCCCGTTTCAGAAGCGCCACCGTTTCAGCACTCAGCACTCAGATTTCAGAATTTCCCAGATGAAGCGACGAGGGCGTCGCTTCTACGTTAGGGTGCCTTTTGACTCGCTTCCTGCCGTTCTACGAGCTCACTCCACTGTTTCCAGGGCTGCCAGGGCATCGGCGGCCTGGGTGTCGGGGGCTGCCTTCAGATCGCGCCAGACAACCTTGCCGCCGACGATGAGAAAGCTCTGGCGCGCGTAGGCCGTGCCGAAGGCCTTGGGCACCCCGAAGCCCTCGCCCAGTTTGCCCTCGTTGTCAGCCACCAGGTGGAAGGGCAGGCCGTATTTTTCCTTGAACGCCAACTGGGCCGCCACGTCGTCACGGCTTACGCCGAGGACGGTTACGCCCTTGTCGCCCAGGCTGGCGAAGTTGTCGCGGATGTTGCAGGCCTGCTTTGTGCAGCCGGGAGTGTCGCTCTTCGGGTAGAAGTAAACCAGGACGGGGCCGGCTGCATAGGCCTCGGCAAGCGACAGGGTGTCGCCGGTCTCGATCGTCACGTTCCCGCGTGGGGCCTCGGCACCGATGTCGATCTGTGCCACAGCGCCCAGGGGCGCGAAAAGGAAGGAGAGCGCAAGGAGAAGTTTCATAAGTGCAATGTGCAGAGCACGGCGGCGATGGCAAGAGGCGGAAGCGGAAGAGAGGGAGAGAGGGGAACGGTAACGGTAACAGTAACGGTGATGATAACAGCAAGAAAATCGCAGAGGCCTTCCCCCGCCTTTCCACGTTGCCACCTTCCACATGTCACCTTCCACCTTCCACCTTCCACCTTTCGCCTTCCGCCGTTCGCCGTTCCATTCCTGGCGGGTGTGTGTAGATTTGGGTCTGCATGGATCGACCCATTGAGTTTTTCAACCGCTACAGCGGCCAGGTGGAGACCGAGGCTGTCTATGGGGAACGCTGGCTGCGCTGGGCCTACGGCAAGCCCCTGGGCCGGCTGGCGACGTGGGCGCTGGTGCGGCGTGCCTGGTTCTCCCGCCTTTATGGCCGGCTGATGGACCGCCCGACGTCGCTCGCCAAGGTGGCGCCGTTCATGCGGCGCTTCGGCCTGGAGCCGGACGAGATTCTCGACGCCCACTGCCATACGTGCTTCAACGACTTCTTCTCGCGGAGGCTGGTCGAAGGGCGACGCCCGGTGGATGCCGCGCCGGACGCCGTCGTGTTCCCGGCCGATGCCCGGCACCTGGGCTTCCAGGATTTTGCCGCCGCAGACGGCGTTGTCGTCAAGGGCGAGAAATTCGACCTGGCCGAGTTGCTGGGATCGTGGGAGCTCGCAGAGCGATTTTCCGGGGGTGCACTCGTCATCTCGCGCCTCTGCCCGACGGACTACCACCGCTTCCATTTTCCCCTGCCCGGCATCCCCGGGGACACCCAGCTGATCCCCGGCCCGCTGGACTCCGTCAGCCCGATTGCGCTTCGGCGGCGCATCCGCATCCTTTCGACAAACAAGCGGACGCTGACGCTGCTTCAGGACACGCTCGCCGGCACGGTGTTGCTGATCGAGGTGGGCGCAGCCTGCGTCGGCACCATCGTGCAGAGCTACCTGCCGGGCAGGCGCGTCGGCAAAGGGGATGAGAAGGGCTACTTCAAGTTCGGTGGCTCGACCACGATCACAATCTTCGAGCCCGGCCGCGTGCGCCTGGCAAAAGACCTCGTGGAGAACACGGCCCAGCGGCGCGAACTCTATGCCCGCATGGGAGACAGGATGGGCGAGGTATCAACGCACAGTGCACAATGAACAATCGGCGGTGCCCCATTGGTACACTTTCGCTTGCGCGGCGGGCGCTTGCTGGGCATTGTTCCACCCTTTCCCATTTCGCACGCCTGCCGCGGGCGGTGCCTGGCACATCTGCCGGGGCCGGCTGAGGGGGGCACCCAACATCAACAACCAAACAGATAACCCTCACCCCCGGAGCCGCGGCAGCGCGGGCCGGTATTGACTGGATCCAACTACATCATGGCTTCCCTAATGGAAGAATTACTGGCGCAGAGCCAGTTCGAGAGCCTTCAAGAAGGCAAGATCATCAAGGGTACGATCACCGAGATCCGCGAAAACGAAGTCGTCCTCGACATCGGTGCCAAGGCAGAGGGCATCGTCCCCGCGCACGAGTTCTTCGACGTTGGCGAGCTGCAGCTCGGCTCCGAGATCGAAGTGTTCCTTGAGAAGCTGGAGGACCGCGACGGCAACCCCGTCATCTCCTACGACAAGGCGCAGCAGAAGAAGAACTGGGAGAACATCCTCTCCAAGTGCGAAGAAGGCAGCATCGTGGCCGGCCGCGTGAAGGCCAAGGTCAAGGGCGGCCTCATCGTCAACATCGGCGTCGACGCCTTCCTGCCCGCCTCGCAGATCGACATCCAGCCCCCGAAGAACCTGGACCAGTACCTGGGCCAGACCTACGACTTCAAGGTGCTGAAGATCAATCTGGAGCGGAAGAACATTGTTATTTCCCGCCGCGAGCTGATCGAAGAACAGCGCCGCGACAAGCGCCGCAAGCTGCTCGAAGACATCAAGCCGGGCGACGTGCGCCGCGGTTCCGTCAAGAACATCACCGACTACGGTGCGTTCATCGACCTCGACGGCCTCGACGGCCTGCTCCACATCACCGACATGAGCTGGGGCCGCATCAGCCACCCGACAGAGATGCTGAAGGTCGGCGAAGAAGTCGACGTGATGATCCTGGAGGTGGACCGCGATCGCGAACGCGTGTCCCTGGGCCTGAAGCAGACCACCAGCAACCCGTGGGACGGCATCGAAGGCCGCTACCCGGAGGGCGCCCGCGTGCGCGGCAAGGTGGTCAATCTCGT
>OBJA01002602.1_pt1 | contig 10156 bp, 3 predicted proteins | sample 1519751 | NCBI WGS metagenome assembly OBJA01 (sample SAMEA3881238, study PRJEB22517) | soil metagenome | biome: lake sediment; feature: soda lake sediment; material: sediment, water from around vicinity | place: India | collected 2013-12-23 | depth 3 m
TTCCGGAGCTCCGCTACCTGGAGTGACCGTGGTTGTTAAAAGCACGGTGCAAGGAACGATTACTGACGTCGACGGAAGTTTTACTTTGCCGAATGTACCAGGAGATGGGACGTTGGTCTTTTCGTTTGTAGGGATGAAGACGCAGGAAGTAGGGATTGCAGGAAAAACAACTATCAAAGTGGTGATGGAGGATGATGCTATTGGACTGGATGAAGTGGTGGCGATTGGGTATGGAATGATGAAAAAAAGTAACTTAACCGGTTCTACTGTAAATGTGACTTCCGAAAAGATCGAAGCTGTAAACGCTGTCGATGCGTTCGGTGCTTTACAGAGTCAGGCTGCCGGTGTGAACATCACCTCCAATTCAGGTCAGCCAGGTGAAAGCTACAAGGTTACCATCCGTGGTATGGGTACTATCGGTAATTCTGAGCCTCTCTATGTAATTGATGGAGTCCCGGGCGGTTCTATCACTGCCCTCTCCCCTAATGATATCGAGAGCATTGATATTCTGAAGGATGCTGCTTCCAGTGCCATCTACGGTGCCCGTGCTGCAAACGGTATCATCCTGGTTACTACTAAAAAGGGTAAGTCAGGCAGTATTCAAGTATCGTACGATGGTTATTATGGCATCCAAAATGCCAATACGAACGGTGTGACGCCCCTGAATGCCAAACAGTATATGGAGGTCATCAACAAGGCATACGAAATTCAGGGTACGGAGGGCTACAATTTCGCCGGCCTTATTCCCAAGCAGTTTCAGCAGATACAGAACGGTACCTGGAACGGAACTAACTGGCTGAAAGAGTCAATGGTGAAGAATGCTCCTATCACTAACCATTCGGTATCTATGACCGGCGGCAGCGATATCTCTCGTTTCGCTCTCGGTTTCACCTATTTTAAGCAGGACGGGACCATTGGTTATCCTGCCAATCCAAATTACAGCAGATATACCATCCGTATGAACTCTGACTATAGCGTGTGGAAGAAGAATGGTCGTGATCTCATCAAGTTTGGAGAGAATATCAACTTCTCTCTTTCCGACAAGTCCGGTATTGCCATCGGCGATAACTACGATAATTCTATCCGTGACCTGCTGATATCCAGCCCGCTTCTGCCAGCATATAACGAAGCCGGAGGACTTTACGAGTATGCTGATATGCAGGAAGATGAATGGGATTTCAACCAAGATTTCAAAAACCCGCTGGCTGCTGTTAAATATGATCACGCCAACAATTATACCAAGTCTCATCGCCTGCAGACCAACTTCTTTCTGGAGATTAATCCGATCAAGGAACTCAAGTTTAAATCAAGTGCCGGCTGGCAGTATTTTCAGAGCGATTACCGCAGATATGTTCCTGCATATGTATTGAGCGCTAATAGCAGCAATTCTACGGATGACGTTACACAGACACAGAGTTACAGCACAAAATGGTCTTGGGAAAATACCCTTAACTTCGTCAAGAGTATCGGTGATAACAACCTGGACATTCTTTTGGGGCAGTCAATTGAAAAATGGGGATATGGCAACGATATAAGTGCCAAAAATTCAAATTCCTTGTTCCCTGGTTCATTCGACCACGCATACATCAGCAATACCCAGGGACTTGATGCGGCAAATACCGATATCAGCGGTTCTCCTGAAACTCCGGGTGCTTTGTCTTCATTCTTCGGACGTATCAATTATAACTATCAGGAGAAATATCTGATGTCAGCAGTAATCCGTACTGATGGATCATCAAACTTCAAGAAAGGAAACCGCTGGGGATATTTTCCTTCAGCATCTGCTGGTTGGATAATCACCAATGAGCCTTGGATGGACAGATCGGATAACTGGCTCACTTTCTTGAAACTCCGCGGCAGTTGGGGGCAAAACGGTAACTGTAACATCACCAATTTCCAATATGTGGCTACTATTGCCTTCGATGCTCCTTATTATTTCAATGATCTGAATAACCCTTCGACAGGTGCATATCCCGACATCCTTCCTAATGAGGATGTTACCTGGGAAACTTCAGAACAGCTTGACTTCGGTTTGGATGCCCGGTTCTTCGGCAGCCGTCTCGGTTTCTCATTTGACTGGTATAACAAGACCACCAAGGACTGGCTGGTAGTCGCTCCTGCACTTCTCTCTTACGGAACAGGCGCTCCATATATAAACGGCGGTGATATCCGCAACCGCGGTTATGAAATTCTATTGAGCTGGAATGACCGTGTAAACAATGACTTCTCGTATGGAGCCAACATCACGTTCTCCCATAATACCAATGAAGTTACAAGACTTGCCAATTCTGAAGGTATCATTCACGGTGAATCAAATGTTCTGGCACAGAATACCGATGAACTTTATCGCGTAGAGGTGGGATATCCTATTGGCTATTTCTGGGGATATCAAGTTGAAGGTATCATCCAGAATGATAAGGATATGCAGGATTACATAAATGCAAACTGCGGCGGTGATGTGGCTAATTCGCTTCAGAAGGCTTCACTCCAGCCTGGTGACTGTAAATTTGTGGATTTCAACAAAGACGGCAAGATCGACAAAAATGACAAGACCCTCATTGGTAATCCTCATCCTAAAATCAATCTGGGAGTCACATTCAATATTCAGTATAAGGGATTTGACCTTGCAGTAAACGGATATGGTGCCTTCGGACAGCAGATCGCCAAGAGCTATCGTCATTTCTCAAATAAACCCGATGAAAACTATAATACGGATGTATTGACCAAATATTGGTCGGGCGAAGGCAGTACAAACCGTTATCCCCGTTTTTCAGATGGCAAAAATACCAATTTGTCTGAGGTGTCGTCTATCTGGCTTGAAGATGGTGATTATTTCAAATTTTCAAACATCACTTTCGGGTATGACTTCAAAAGACTGATTAAGTCCAATTTAGCATCCAAACTCCGGCTTTATGTATCGGCGCAGAACATGATAACCTTCACCAAGTATTCAGGTATGGATCCTGAAATAGGATGGGGTAACGATGAAGCATGGGCTTCAGGAATTGATGTAGGTAACTATCCTTCTTCCCGTGCCTGGATTTTCGGCCTGAATCTAACTTTTTAATGAATGACAAATATGAAAAAGATAATATTGATAACAGCAGTATTGAGTCTGGCCATTTTAACAGGGTGTGATGATTTTCTTGATACCCAAAGCCTGACCAAAAAGGACACTTCCAACTTCCCTGCATCGCAGACTGATGCCGAGCAAATGGTTGCAGGTATCTATACAATTATGAGCAATAACCTGGCTGATCCTGAGACAGATCCTTTCTATGTTTTTGAACTGGCAGGAGATGACCGTCTCGGCGGAGGCAGCCAGAGTAATATTGGTGCACAGGCCTGCGACCGCCTGATGAATTGGGAAAAAGATGCTCTTCAAGATTGTTGGGACAAGAGATTCCAAGGTATATTCCGCGTCAACAGCGCCATCGCTGCGATAGAGAATGTTAAGGACTGGTCATCAGAAAATGCGAAAAAACAGCTTCTAGGTGAAATCTATTTTCTTCGCGGTTTTTATTATTTCAATCTGGCTCAGATGTTCGGTACGGTTCCCCTCGTGTTGACAACAGAGGCATTAAACCTTCCCAGGGCATCAGCTGATGAGATATATGCCCAAATAGCTTCCGATTTCAAGACGGCTATCAATACCTTCCCTGACAGTCCTTATCCTACTTACGGAGAAGGGCACGTTTCGAAATGGGCCGCGGAGGGCATGATGGCCCGTGTCTGGCTGTTCTATACCGGCTTTTACGGGAAGAGCGAACTCCCCCTCCCCGAAGGAGGCGGCTCTGTCACCAAGTCTGAAGTAGTTTCCTGGCTGGAAGACTGTATCGCCCACAGTGGTCACAGACTGGTCGGCGACCAGCGTAATCTGTGGCCGTATACCAATCCTTATACTGCCAAGGATTATCCTTATGCGCGCAATAACGGTCTGGCCTGGGAAACAGATGAAAATCCTGAAAGTATGTTTGCTGTGAAGATGTCCAATAAGGCTTCTTTCGAACAAGACGAGCTTCGGCACAATCGGATTGTTGAGTTCTTCAATGTCCGCAAGGGCAATGCCTCCGCTTTCCCGTTCAATCCTACCGGTTATTCAAATGGTCCTGTATGCGAATCCTTGTGGCTTGACTGGGCTGATGACACTAACTATGCAGGTGACTATCGTCGTGAAGGTTCTATCTGTAAGCGTGCAATCGAGCTGCCAAACTATTCCGGAGACAAGGCAAAAGAAGTAGAGAATACCGACCTTCTCGCCAAAAAATACCTCGGATGCGGTGCTTATGACGGCAGTACTTTGTATGAGTCATACGCTTATTTTTATGGTGGTGAAAATAACAAGCAGACTGGTCTGACCCAGGCTCTGGTATGGCTCCGTTTCGCCGACGTGCTGCTGATGCACTCGGAACTCACAGATGGTAAGGCTGTTTATGACGGAAAGAGCGGACTGAACGCGGTGCGCGCCAGAGCTGGTCTGCCGAATATCGCTTATTCTTTCGATAACCTCAAAAAGGAACGCCGTTATGAACTCTGTTTTGAAGCGCTCCGCTGGAATGATCTCCGTCGTTGGGGTGCTACCGCTGAGATTCAGGTCAATCAGGAAGGAAATCATATTCTCAACCAGGGTGTAGCTGGCAAATATGCCTGGACAGCAGGCAAAGATTTTAATACGCGCTATGCAGCTACCAAAGGTTTCTTTAAAGTTCCTGAAAGCCAGATCGTCCTTTCAGAAGATGTTCTGGACCAGAATGAGGGTTGGGGAGACGGTACAGACTGGGCGAAGGGAGACCTTCCTTATTATAAGAAATAATTACAGCCTGAATTTTTGATGCGTAAGTTATTTACAACATTACTTTTCTTCTCGGTTGGACTGTACTGTACGGCACAGTCCAATCGAGAAGAGATCTATGGAAACATTGAAGTTACGGCAGGTATGTGTTATACCTACCATCCCTCGACTAAGATTCCAACGTTGGCTCCAAAGGGATACAAGCCTTTTTATATCACTCATTTCGGACGACACGGCTCCAGGTATCAGACCTGGGACGGCCCTTACACTTCTTCTTTAAAAGAACTTGAAAAGGCTGACAGTGCAGAAGTCCTGACTGAAATTGGCCTGGCTCTTCTGGAGAAAATACGGATCATCGGGGAGGATGCCAGAGCGCGTATCGGAGATCTTACTGAATTAGGAATGGACGAACACAGAGGGATAGCGGCACGAATGTATCACGCCTGTCCCGAGGTGTTCACCCATCGGAAGGGCCGGAGCGCTGTCATAAAGGCGTATGCGACTCAGGTGCCCAGGACGATACTGAGTATGGGTGCATTCGTACAGCAGCTTACTGCCTGTGACGCCGGCATCAAATGTTTCATGGTATCGAGTCTCCGGGAACAGGCATATCTACTTCATCAGCCAAATGCCGACAAAAGAGAGCAGCCTTTTTTTGAGGATGTTTTCCGCTTCCGGATGTCTCTTGGTAACAGTTCGGACAGGTTGATGTCAGTGCTGATCTCCGACCCGGTGTATGTCAAGACTGAACTCAAGGGAGGGGATCATCTCATGAACTCCCTGATGCAGGTAGCTACGATAATACCTACTGCACCTCATTTGAATATATCGCTGCTGGATCTGTTCACTAAAGATGAACTTTTCAAATTCTGGCAGGGAGATAATTACCGTCTCTATTTGCAGTGCGGCCCTTCGAAAGGATACGGTGACCAATTGACGGCTGATGCTATCCCCCTGCTTACAAATATCGTAGAAACTGCTGATAACGCTATTTCTACCCGGCGTGAGAACGCAACCCTGCGTTTCGGTCACGACCTGAATTTCGTGCCTTTGGTCTCCCTGATGAATCTGAACGGCCTGAATGTGCAAGTTGATTTTCCTGAAAAGCTTTATGAAGTATGGAGCAGTTATAAAATTTCTCCGATGGGGACTAATATCCAGGTTATATTCTTCGATAATAAGCAGGAAGACATTCTCGTAAAAATACTCTTGAATGAGGGAGAATGTACCCTTCCTATTGGTTCGGAAACCGCCCCATATTATAAATGGAGCGATGTGAAAGCATACTGGCAATCCCAGACTTCCTATTATTCTCGTTTTGCAGCTGAGTAGCAGGAAACAATGTGGATACTCCGGCTCGCTGTAGCGAGAAACCAAGTTTCTGCGCCTCTCCCCGTGCCATGTATCTTAATTGCCGCGATGTTAGGATCTTTGCTATTCGTAAATGGAATTTTAAAGCACATTTCATCAACTCTTCCGGAATATTGCGATAACAAAACCACGCAGTACCTGCCACTATTGTATAATTTGAGTGTTGACCCTTCAGACAACATATCATAGTTGACAAAAACAAAAAACCGCCCGGAATACCTCCGGACGGTTTTTACTTTTTAAATCAATTCATTATCTCGCAAACAGCAGTTCCCGGTATTTTGGTAATGGCCACAGTTCGTTGTCGATGATCAGTTCCAGCTTGTCGATGTGGTAGCGAATATCTTCCAGGTACGGACGCACGGTTTTGTCGTACGCTTTTGCTTTTTCTACATGGCCTTCAATAATGTTGGCAACTTTGCGTGCTTCAATCATCTCTTTCACTTTGGCTTTGATAGCCGAAATGTGGCCACCGATTTCCCGGATCAGTTCTTTGCGGGCGCCTGCCAGTTCTTCAAACTCTTCGGGCGAAAAAACCTCTTTCATGTTTTTTACATTCGAAAGCAGCGTAGTTTGGTATTGTACCGCTGTTGGCACGATGTGGTTGATGGCCAGATCGCCCAGCACCCGCGCTTCGATCTGTACTTTCATGATAAACTTTTCATATTCCACAGCGGTGCGGCCTTCCAGTTCTTTTTCAGAAAGCACTTCCTGTGATACAAAAAGTTTTTTCGATTTCGGACTCAGGTAGCCGGCCAGTGCTTCGGGCACGCTGTTGATGTTGGTCAGCCCGCGTTTTTTGGCTTCTTTTACCCAATTGTCGCTGTAGCCGTCGCCATCGAAACGGATGGGCTTCGACTCGATGATCAGTTTTTTCAGTACCTGGAAGATGGCTTCATCTTTTTTAATGCCTTTGGCAATGATGCTGTCCACCTCGCGCCGGAATTTGTCCAACTGATCGGCTACCGCGGTGTTTAGCGCGATGAGGGCCGAGGCGCAATTGGCCGACGAACCCACCGCACGGAACTCGAAACGGTTGCCGGTGAAAGCAAAAGGCGAAGTACGGTTGCGGTCGGTGTTGTCCAGAATGATTTCAGGAATGCGCCCGATGTTCAGTTTCAGGGCGGTTTTTTCGTCAGGTGTCATCTTGCGGTCAACCACGGCGTCTTCCATCAAATCGAGCATATTGCCGACTTCGGTTCCCAAAAAGACCGATAAAATGGATGGTGGCGCTTCGTTGGCGCCCAGGCGATGTGTGTTCGAAGCGGTCATGATGCTCGCACGCAGCAAATCCTGATGGTCGTAAACTGCTTTCATCGTGTTTACAATGAAGGTGAGGAACTGCAGGTTCGACTTCGGGTTTTTGCCAGGCGAATAAAGGTTGACGTCGGTGTCGGTTGACAACGACCAGTTGTTGTGTTTGCCTGAACCATTGATGCCGGCGAAAGGTTTTTCGTGGAAAAGCACCCGGAAGCTGTGGCGCCGGGCAATCTTTTTCATGATGTCCATGAGCAGTTGGTTGTGGTCGTTGGCCAGGTTGGCCTCTTCAAAAATGGGGGCCGCTTCAAACTGGTTTGGTGCCACTTCGTTGTGTCGTGTTTTTAGTGGGATGCCCAGTTTGTAAGCTTCGTTTTCCAGGTCTTCCATAAACCGGTAAACGCGGGTGGGGATGGAGCTGAAATAGTGGTCGTCGAGCTGCTGGTCTTTGGACGAAGAATGGCCCATCAGCGTCCTTTCAGTCAAAACCAGATCGGGACGCGCCATGTAAAGTGCTTCGTCAATCAAAAAGTATTCTTGTTCCCAGCCGAGGTTGGCGTTTACTTTGGTCACGTTTTTATCGAAATAAAGACATACAGCCGTCGCCGCTTTGTCGAGCGCGTTGAGCGAGCGCAAAAGCGGGGTTTTGTAGTCGAGCGCTTCGCCGGTAAAAGAAATGAAGACGGTGGGGATACACAAAGTGCCGTCAACAATAAACGCCGGCGACGAGGTATCCCAGGCCGTATAGCCGCGCGCCTCAAAGGTTTGGCGAATGCCGCCGCTGGGAAACGACGACGCGTCGGGTTCCTGTTGCGACAACAGTTTCCCGCTGAAAGCCTCTACTACACCGCCGTTTTCGCCATGAACAATGAACGCGTCGTGTTTTTCGGCTGTGCCGTCAGTTAGCGGATGAAACCAGTGTGTGTAATGGGTGGCGCCGTTTTCGGTGGCCCAGGCTTTCATGCCTTGCGCTACCTGGTCGGCCATTTTACGGTCAACAGCTGTGCCACTGTCAATGGCATCGCTAACGGCTTTGTAAGCTTCTTTTGAAAGGTATTTTTTCATCTTCGGGCGGTCAAAAACATTCACCGCGTAGAAATCGGAAGTCAAACTTTGTTCCCGTTTGACTACAACAGGCTGCCGTTCAAGTACTTTTTGCAGCGCTTTAAATCTAAATTCTGCCATTTTGGGTTGTTTAGTTTTTTATAATTTTATTGGAATAATTTTCGATCAAAAGATTTTTCAAAAATAGGTAATTTTTGATGTATTTAGTGTTTGTTGTTCTTTTAACTCCTGTTTTTTTTTGGGATTTATTAGAAAATTTTTACTTTTTTCGAACTCCGGGATTAAAAAATATGGGGAGGTCAGTTGAAATTTTATTTTTTTTCTGAAAATGAAAGAAGAAGAAGCCGGATCGGCATCTCCTGACCCATGAGATCCTGAAACAAGTTCAGGATGACTAAACCTTGGAACATCAGGCATAAATCGATATTGCAAAGCAGCCTGAAGTTTGGTATCCGGGATATGAGGCCGCCGGTTTTCAAGCTTGTCAGATAATTTTATTTTTCAAATGCCTTGTTTAAAACGCCCCAATGTCCTTATTTTGGTTGAAATGATGCAAATCGATTGAGATGGAGAACAAAAAGATCATACAAAAAATAAAAGACAGTAGCCAAACCAAGGTGAAATTTGCGGTTGCTGATATTGACGGCATTCTTCGCGGAAAGACCATCCTGAAGGAAAAATTCATGGAAATAGCCGAAAATGACACTGGATTTTGTGATGTGGTGTTTGGCTGGGATGCCAATGATAAATGTTACGACAATGTTGAACTGACCGGCTGGCACACGGCTTATCCCGATGCCAGGGCACGGCTCGATCTGGACACTTTCAGGACGGTGCCGTGGGACAATGACCTGCCTTTTTTCCTGGCCGATTTCAGCAAAGATGAAGGCCGGGCTTCGGCTGCCTGTCCGCGTTCATTGTTGAAAAAAATAAGGAAGCAGGCGGCTGAAATGGGTTTTACGGCAATTTTTTCTGAAGAATTTGAGTGGTTCAACTTTTTGGGCAGCCCTCATGAACTGGCATCGAAAAATTATTCGGAATTGAAGCCGCTTTCCCCGGGCATGTTTGGTTATTCCATGCTCCGGCCATCGCTGTATCCTGTCTTTTTTAATGAATTATTTGATTTGACAGAGCGTTTCAACATTCCGCTCGAAAGTTTTCACACCGAAACGGGGCCCGGCGTGTACGAGGCCGCCATTCGTTACGACGACGTGCTTGCCGCAGCCGACAAAGCAACACTTTTCAAAAACAGCGTGAAAGAAATTGCTTACCGCCACGGAATTATTGCCAGTTTTATGGCCAAGTGGAATGAAAACCTGCCGGGTTGCAGCGGACATCTCCACCAAAGTTTGTGGGATGCCGCCGGGGAGAAAAACCTGTTTTATAATGGCGACAATAACAAAAATGGGAGTGAGGTGATGGAAAGTTACCTGGCCGGGCTGCTGTTTTGTTTGCCGCATGTGATGCCGCTGTACGCACCAACCATCAATAGTTACAAAAGGTTGCGCGAAGGCGCCTGGGCACCGACAACCTCCAGTTGGGGCCACGACAACCGCACCACGGCAGTTCGTGTGATCACCGGCTCCGAAAAAGCTGCGCGCCTTGAAATGCGGGTGCCCGGAGCCGATGCAAATCCTTACCTCGCTATGGCCGCTTCATTGGCTTCGGGTT
>OBJA01002604.1_pt1 | contig 10153 bp, 6 predicted proteins | sample 1519751 | NCBI WGS metagenome assembly OBJA01 (sample SAMEA3881238, study PRJEB22517) | soil metagenome | biome: lake sediment; feature: soda lake sediment; material: sediment, water from around vicinity | place: India | collected 2013-12-23 | depth 3 m
CTGAACAGGAATCTTCCCAGGAAAAAAACAACACCGGCTGTATAGATCCAGACTGGCAGTGCAGCAGAAAGCACGGCCTGTTCAACCGTTACTGTCAGGTCCTGCCCGTAAACGGTAACCGCTTCCAGAACATTCCGATAGGGTGTAACCGTGATTTCAGAGAGTAAAACCGACCCGGGTTCATAAATCCTGAATTTTATAAAAGGCAGGATTACAGAAAAGACGAGCGATCCCAGCAAAAAAAGGCGGTTCAGCTTAAAGAAGGTTTCTTTTCGCAAAAAAACCACATAAATTGTAACAAGTAACGATAAACTGACCGCTGATTCAAGAATAAAATTAATTGTTGCGTTCATTTGATTCGGATTATATCAGTTAACTTTTGGCAGCTCCTTCATTTTCATCTTCCAGATCGCGCTTTACATCCTGGATGAGGTCATCCAGATCATTGAGGCTCATATTATCATCTTTGGCAAAAAAGGAAACCAATTCCTTGAACGAACCACTGAAATAGTTGCGCATAAAATTCCGCATATACGACCGGGTATAGGCTTCTCTGGAAACTACAGGGAAATATTCATGTGTTTTCCCATAGGCATTATGATCGACAAATCCCTTTTTTTCGAGTATGCGTACAATAGTAGATACCGTATTGTAGGCAGGTTTTGGTTCGGGCATTTCATCGATCAAATCCTTCACAAATCCTTTCTCCAGTTTCCAGAGAATCTGCATCACCTGTTCTTCCGCTTTTGTTAATTCTTTCATTTTTCCCTTAATTGAATGATTTTATATCAGAACTTATACTTGATTATGAGTTTTTTAGCTGCAAAAATCATGCCCGAAACTATTATTTTAGTTATAATACGATTTATTTAGTTGCTTATTTTTAGACTACTGCAACTGAAAATAAATTGGAACGTTGTACGATACCCTTACAGGTTTTCCCCCTTGCTTTCCCGGGTTCCATTTTGGGAGCAGGCTGATCACCCGCAGTGCTTCCTTGTCGAGCGAAGGGTCAACCGGCCTTGTAATGCGAGGATCAGAAACGCTTCCATCGACATTCACAACAAATGTAATGTGCACCCTGCCCTGGATTCCATTCTCCTGGGCGATTACAGGGTACTTAATCGAATTTGAGATAAACTGCAACAGAGCACGTTCACCACCAGGAAATTCAGGCATCTCTTCGACGTAAAAAAATATCTTTGCATCATCTTCTTCCTCCTCTTTCCTGGTTTGAATTACCGGAGCCACGTCGATTATCATATCGTCGGTAACCTCGGTATCTTCAATTGTAAGTTCATCTTCAATTTCCACCTCGTCGTCAACAATATTCAATACCTCAACAACCTGAGGCGGTGGTGGTGGCGGAGGTTTAACTTCCGGCTCACGGGTAACCGGAATAAATTCCTCTTCAATTTCAGTGTATTGTACCTGCCCCAGCAATTCAGTCTTTTTAGGTGAAATCTTGTATTCAAATGCAACAAGAACCACCCCCAGGGCAATTACCAATCCCAGTAAAAGAAACATGTTCCTTTTATTTTCAAGATCAGCTTTTGGTGATTTTTTATTTTCCATTGTTCAACATTTATTAGTTCATTTTAAATATTCCTCCCCTGTCATTTCGGGGATGCAAATGCCAACCTTTATTTGCTCTCAATGGATATCCATTACAATAATACAACTATTATTTTAGTTTTGCAACTAAAATAATAGTTATTTTTAAAATACTTCTCTCCCATTAAGTACTATGTGATGGATATTAAAATAATAAATCCATATTTAAGAATCCAACGCAGCTGCCAGAACTGTCACAGGACGGGGGGAAAATCGACGTGGGATCGTTTTTTAAAATTTCAGGTTCAGAATTGACCGAATGGAACCTGGGTCCGGGTTTTCCACCTGGTTCTGGCAACCGCACAGATACGGTCACTTCCTTTTAATTTAATTGTATGATTGAAAGTCTGGCTTGATTTTTCCTTATCGGTGAGCATAATTACAGTATCGCCACTGTTGATTTCGGAGATAAACTTCCCTTCTATAAAGTGCAGGCTATGCTCTTCCAATGTTTCATCAGGAATTGAATCAATCAGCCACTGAAGATAACGGATGTTATTGGCATGCTGGTATATATCAACATCCGACGAGCGGACAAGAATCTCTTGGTTGAAACCCGCCCTGGTAAGTGGATTTAATTTCGGAGGCAGTATTGTCTGAAGAGCGCTTTCATTGATGAAATCCCACCTGGTTTTTATTTCTTCGAATACCGGCACAGGTTTCCGGTCTTTTACATTAAAAAAGATCCAGAGTCCTTTTGCACGGCCAATTATTTCACCCTTCTCATCAAATATCAGGTTTTCTCTGAAGCCGCGTATTGCTGAATAACTCGACAGCCAGGTTCTTATAACTATTTTTTCTTTATAACGGGGGTATCGTTCCATTTTGAATGCCCCCGAAAACAATACCCATCCTATATCTTGCTTTATCAGGTCGTAAAGTCCATAACCAATTGACAGGCAGTGCTCAGCTGCTGTTTCCTCGAGCAGTGCCAGCATGACAGTAGGAGTGGCTTCTCCGAATTTATCCATTTCGAAATGCCACAAGTTAAATTGCGTTTCAAAATATCCTTTCAAATCTTTTATATTTTTGTTCTAAAATATGAAAATTTCTGTTAATGTTATTATTGAAACAAGGGATTTATATTTTTATTTCAGTTTTTAGTAATCGACAGTCCCCACTTATTGCTATGCTTTTGTTGATAGAACATACAGAGGCCGGACTGATAAAAAAGTCTCCTTTACCGGCCGATAATCAATCGACAATGTCATAACAACACCTACCCCAACAGCGATCTGTCAGCCACCTATCTTAAAAATTCAGAGTTTGAAAACACAACGATAAAAGCAGTATCCGTAGTTGACATAACCACCATCTCATTATATATTTTCATGAGGATCTCCGGATAGAATAAACACTTATCAAAAAGCACAGGCTTAACGGGAGCTATTGATATACATTTTTCTGTTTCGAAAGTTTTAATTAATGACAATGTTTAATATTTTATTGTTTTTGATTAAAATTATTAACAGGAATGGCCTTCATTTAATCTATTTTGAGTAACATTACTACGATCTTCGTAAAAACTAAACTTTATCAATTAAGGACCTATGAAAAAACGAATATCTCAGTTTCTACTTTATAATTTTAGCCATTTTAGCAACCGGCAACCCAAAAAAAAGCCAAAGGTTATATCAAAATTAAAATCTCACGTGCTATGATTTCCCGGTACATTCTTTAATAATTATTGAAGATTGTTTTAAGCATTGAATAAATTAAAACCATTTAATAAAATTTATGAATATGAAATTAATATCTTTCTCAATTGCTGCAATGATGTTCATTGTAAGTGGTTTATGGGGAGCTTCCGCAAATCCCCAAACAGTTAACAACAACAACCAACGACAGAATTATATTTTTAAAGCACAGGATATGCCGCCGACAACATCTTTGGTTTATCCGGGTATCGACGACAAGTTGGTATATATTGCCGACAGTTTGGGGAACACTATCCCCGACTTTTCAAATGCAGGCTACAAAGGAGGAGGTGTACCAATACCCAACGTTGCCATAAAAGAAACAGTATGGCCGGTATTGGGCGACAATTCTGCATTGATCCAGGCAGCAATCGACCGGGTATCGGCATTGCCTTTGGATGCCCATGGGTTCAGGGGTACTGTGCTTCTGAAAATGGGGATTTACAATCTCGAAAAACCAATAACAATAAAGACTTCAGGGGTAGTTCTGCGCGGCGAAGGAATGACTGACATTGGGACCATTCTTATTGGGAAAATACCTTCAGAAAGGACAAGAGGTGGACTTATAAACATTAGCGGAGACTCAGGGATTAAGCTCCTGGAAGAAACAAAACAAGTTATTACTGACAACTATGTTCCGGTTGGAGCTCAAAGCTTCAATGTAAGATCTGCAAAGGATTATAAACCTGGCGATAAGGTAATTGTAAAACGCATTGGAAACGAAGACTGGATAAAAGAAATAGGCCAGGACAGTGCTGCTGTTGGAAGAAATCGCTGGAGGGCATTTGATATTACATTCGACAGAATTGTCACTTCAGTAAATGGGAATACAATTACAGTTGACGCACCAATTTTCACCGCAATTGAAACACGCTGGGGAGGAGGCGACATAACAAAATACGACGATGAACGCATTTTTCAGGTGGGCATTGAAAACCTGCGGGGGATTTCAGAATTCAACCCTTCGGTAAGAACCAGAACCTACGGTAATATGGACCGGGAAGGTTACGAAGGGGAAGAATATTTTTCAGATGAAAACCACTATGCCAATTTTATAAATATTACCAATGCTAAAAATGTATGGGTAAGGAACATGAGTGCGCTGCATTTTGTAAACAGTGTTATCCAAAGCAATGCAGGCACAAAATGGATTACAGTTCAGGATTGTGAATCATGGGAGCCTGTGTCGATGCGTATGGGAGCCAGACGATTTACATTTCAGATGAACGGACAATTTTGCCTTGTACAACGGTGTTTTTCACAAAAAGGCAGGCATTCATTCGTATTACAAGGATCTGAATCGAGTGGGAATGTATTTCTCGACTGCGAGGCTGTTAATCCATATTCTACAAGCGAACCTCATAACAAATGGGTTAACGGGGTGCTTTACGATAACATTAAAGCCCCGCTTACAGCCCGGTTCTGGGATTATATTATCGGATGGGCCGGTGCCAACATTGTTTTCTGGAACTGCGAGGGTGATTTTCTCATTCAAAAACCGCCTACAGCACAAAACTATTCATTTGGCCACATTGGAATAAATGCAGTAATTTTTAATACGGCTCTGCAGGATTTATCAAAACCCAATGGTCATATCGAATCGCTCGACAAACATGTTACCCCACGCAGCTTATACCTGACACAACTTAAAGAACGTTTAGGAGAACAAGCTGTTAGAAATGTAATTAAAGAGGGGCAAAACATCGAATAATTTTTGGATATCCATATGCGAAAATTGATGCCGCCACGATAGCAATTTTATTGCTGGCGGCATTTTTTTTTACTTATGAAACACGAAGGGAAAGATCCATGTTTCATGATATCCGGTTACATGAAGATATCAGGGAAAAAAGGTGAGTTTAGGTAGTTCCCGTTGCTAAATTTTGCATATTTAGTACAATTTGTAACCGGCTAACAATCGGTCTTTAATATATTGACCGAATTCCATATATTTATTTATTTTTTTGAAGTTGATATTCTAATATGCCTAATATATCTGGTTTCTGAATATCAGTTTCAGTATTTTTATTTGAAGTAACTAAACTAATTATTGTAAATCTATGAAAATTTTATTTTTAACAATTGCTGTGTTGTTATTCGTCACAAAGGTTTTTGATAAAAACAGCCAGGGCACAGCTAACATCAACCTGCTGTATTCAGAAAATGACTTCCCTATTCAGGACCTTCCTCCAACTACAACCCTGGTTTTTCCGGGTACTGATGGCAAGCTGGTTTATATACCAGACAGTCTGGGCAATAAAATTCCTGATTTTTCAAATGCCGGTTATAAGGGAGGTGGCGTACCCATTCCGTATGTGGCAAACAAAGAAATTGTATGGCCGGTAAAGGGTGATAACTCAGAAAACATACAGGCAGCTATCGACAGAATATCTTCGCTTCCTGCTGATGCATCAGGATTTAGAGGGGCAGTATTGCTGAAAATGGGAATTTATGAACTCGAAAAGCCTGTATACATTAAAACTTCAGGTATTGTACTCCGCGGTGAAGGCATGAGCGACACCGGAACCATTCTTATTGGAAAACTGGAAAAAATTCCCGATGAAAGCAGAGGCGCACCCATGGAAAGACAACGCACTTCATTCAGAAGAACAGCACTTGTCAATATAATTGGAGAGTCAGGCATGACGCTTGTGGAAGAAACAAAACAAACAATCACAGATAATTATGTCGCGGTTGGTGCTTTCAGTTTTACAGTAGCATCGGCCAAAGGATTCAAGCCAGGAGATAAGATCGTAGTCAGGCGGATTGGCAACGAGGCATTTATTAAAGAACTGGGGCTTGATAGTGAAAGTGCGGGGAGGTTTGCATGGCGGCCATTCAATACCGATTACGACCGGATAATCACAAGCATCAGCGGGAACACAATAACAATTGATGCCCCTGTTTTTTGTGCAATTGAAACCCGCTGGGGAGGTGGCGAAATATACAAATATGATGATGCCGGGCGTTTGGAACAGGTTGGGATCGAAAATATCAGGGGCATTTCTGAATATGACCCTTCTGTCAGGATAACTTCGTATGGCAACATGGATCGTGGTAACTGGGATGATCCCGACCGGTTGCATTATGAAGGAGAAGAGTATTATGCCGACGAAAACCACTATTTTACATTTATTAGTATGATCAACGTAAAAAACGGCTGGGTACGCAACATCAGCGGCCTTCATTTTGGCAGCAGTGTGGTTCACGCAGCAAACGGCACAAAATGGATAACAATTCAGGATTGTGAATCAAGGGAACCGGTATCGATAAGGGCAGGAGCCCGCAGATTTACATTCCAGTTGAGCGGACAACTTTCTTTGGTTCAACGGTGTTTCTCGCAAAAAGGGCGACATTCTTTCGTTAATGGCACCGGGGCCAGTGGAAATGTATTTCTTAATTGTGAAGCTGTAAATCCATTTTCCACAAGCGAGCCCCATTCGCAATGGTTAACTGGCCTGCTTTACGATAATGTTAAAGCCCCTTTATCGGCAAGATTCTGGAGGGATATTGGCATGGGATGGGCTGGTGCCAACAATGTTTTCTGGAATTGTGAAGGTGATTACATAATGCAGAAACCCCCAACTGCACAAAACTATTCCTTCGGCCACATCGGAATAAATGCCGTTATTTTTAATACTTTCTTTCAGGATTATACCAAACCAAATGGACATATCGAATCGATGGACAAACATGTTACCCCAGGAAGCCTTTATCTTGCACAACTTAAAGAACGCCTTGGCGAAGTGGCTGTTAAGAATATTACAATAAAGGGTCAGTCGATCGATTGATTCATTTTTTTTCATTTCAATTTATTCAATCTTTTTACTTAATAAAAAAACCGGGAGCATTGCCCCCGGTTTTTTTATTATCTATTTAAATTGTATTACAAATAATTTACATAACCTTCCATGTTGGTACGGATTTTATAAACCCAACTGTAACTAACAATATACAGAGTTTTCATATCATCGTCACCAAAACAAAGGCTCACCGGGAAGTTGGGTAAGTTAATCATCCCCACAAATTCACCTGCCGGATTGAAAATCTGAACACCATAATATGTTCCGACATAAATGTTACCCATTTTATCGATAGCCATACCGTCGGCGCTTGAAGATTTCGCTTTTCTGTCGAGGACATTGTCTGTCAGGAACAATTTTGCAAACTGGCGGCCATTACTGACTGTTCCATCTTCGTTTACATCATATGCCCAAATATAATTGTCTTTGTCACTGTCAACCGGGTACCACGATTCATTGTCATAACAATTGTTTATGTAAAGCGTTTTTCCATCGGCTGTTAGCAGAATTCCGTTTGGCATGGCAAACTCATTTGGTTCAACAATGCGTGTAATTTTTCCTTCTGCTGAAACATAATAAACTGCACGCCCGGGCTGGAATTTTTCAGCTTCCATTGTAAACTGCGGGTCAGTAAAATAAAATCCCCCTTTTGTATCGGTAATCACATCATTAGGACCGTCTACCGGTTTTCCATCGTACATCTCGGCGAGAACTTTAACAACTTTACCATCGGTAGTCATTTCAACCACCCTGTGACCCATCATATCGCAAACGATCAGGTTCCCATTTTTGTAAGGATAAAGCCCGTTGGTCTGCATTTTGCCTTGTGTGATATACCGGTAACTGCCATCCGCGGGATTTAATTCCACAGTTGAACTTTTTTTAGGATCAGCTCCCCAGTTTTGGTCGAAATACATATTGGAAAAATAAATCTTGCCGTTCATCCATTTGGGTCCTTCACTAAACGTTAAGCCAGGGCCTGTTTTAGTACCGTCAACCACCAATTCCACTTTGGCATCTTCAGGAATAATTGCATGAAATGCTGCTTTTCTGGCCTTTTCCTTTTCACTGTAATCAGCACGTGCCGGCCAGAAAATATCGATTGCATCGCAACCCAATTCCCCGATGTAGGCTCCGTGAACCATATTACCCGGAATTAATACAACGTCGTTTGGTTTCATGCTTTGTTCACCATCAAGAAGAATCTCATCGCACTCACCGCGTAAAACAAGCATCAGTTGTTCTTCAGGGTGAATATGACGGTCGAATACAGAGCCTGGATCCATGGATATAAAACTTATCTGGGTGTTTTTGCCTGATACTAACCTTGAATTTGCACCATCAACGAGTTCTGTAAGTTGAAAATCATACAAATCATAAACTTTATTAGGAGCTACATTCGGTTGTTGTGTTGCAGTAACATCAACAGATTCGGCAGGAAGATTCTCTACCCCGGCTTTTTGAAGATAATCGAGACGCACTGGGCTGTAAACTTCAAGCAATTTAGCTCCGGCGTCACCAGCTACCACTGCATTGTTACTGCCTTTTTCAAGATAAACAAAATCGATTCTCGGCATGCCGCTATGGGTCCCATCCTGTTCTTCCCTTTTTTTCGAAACCATCGAAACCATTGACCCATCAACAAGTTGTTCAATTGAACCTTCAAGCACAAACACAAACCTGTCAACCGATAAAACTTCTTCGGGAATCGAAGCGTTAGGCTCAAGCTGGATAATTCCAGCCATTGTACCTTTTCCCCAGTATAATTTTGCATCAACTCCTGGGTATAATTCAGTATTCGATAAATTATCAAGACTTATTACTTTTCCGGGTTCAAGATTTGACTCAATACCTGTTCTGGGCATTCCGGAATTTTCCCTAACATTCAGGCCATATTCCTTAATAAGGCCTGCATTTACCTTTTGCCATTCAGGTACTGATGTACACTGGGCTAAAAGAAAAAAAACTGTGGCCACCAGGCCAATAGAAAGAATTTTGTTCCTCATTTTTTATAATTTATTTTAGATTTATGTTTCATTAAGCTATTGGGTTAATTCTTTTCAGTTGTGAGGTTCCTTTCACCAAGCGGGTCGACTACCTGATCCATTCCGACCACATCATATCCAAACCATTGGAACGATTTGGCAAAAGCTGAAGTTTTAGCCCAGGCATCATCGTGTTCCTTGGTTTTTGTCCATTTAAGCCGATTTTCTTCGGTATCGAACATCAATTCCATTTGGAAAGTAAATTTTGTTTCAGGAGAACCTGCCCTTTTCAGAACTTCTGGTGGGAAGGTGCGGAGTAATTTCGACCCCAGATAACCAACTTGTTTACGAAGCGCAGGCACATAAACATTTATGTAATTTTTTTCGAAAGCTTCAAAATCTTTCGATTCAACTTCAAAAAACATTTGAAGTTTAGCCATTTTAAGGGGAACATCGACATAATCAAGCTTACCTTTTTCAAGGGCAATACCATAAACTATCAGTTCAAGAGGTTCGGTAGCGGAACTTTCAAGTGAATGTATTTCACCTGCCCTAACCGGAACCGCATCGCCATAAGCAATGTCAGCTACTTCGTCGTTTACATGTACTTTCCCTTTTCCTTTCATTACAAAATATACTTCATCGACGCCTTTATGATAATGACGGCCAACTGATGCCCCGGCCGGAATTAACAGGTGATCGACAAAAGCCCAATTAGAAGCAAAAGCACCAGGACCAAGCGCCCTTCTGTAAAATACAGTATCTTTGCCGCCATTCATGTTTACCACCGGGCGCAATGATTCTTTAATAAGTTTTCCGGTGTTAATGAAAGTAGGTTTAGCTAAAAGTTGCTTAACGTTTGAACGGTCATCGGCAGTTTCAAAAAGGGCAGTAGGATCGGCTGAATAATTGAAGGCACCTCTTGCAGGCATTCCGCCTCTTTGGGCTGTTCCGTATCCGCCCGTTTCTGCCGGCACATTCAGGGCAACCTGAAAGTTTACCCAGTCGGCAGGTTTACCAGAGGGATTATAAACCGCATGGGCATCACCCGATT
>OBJA01002605.1_pt1 | contig 10149 bp, 6 predicted proteins | sample 1519751 | NCBI WGS metagenome assembly OBJA01 (sample SAMEA3881238, study PRJEB22517) | soil metagenome | biome: lake sediment; feature: soda lake sediment; material: sediment, water from around vicinity | place: India | collected 2013-12-23 | depth 3 m
CATGGTACCATAGCCGCCTAAAATGATTTTTGATTTCGGCGAGATCTCTCTGACAAGCTTACACATTCTTTCAAGCTTGCCAAAAGTCGCTATAACAAAGCTGATACCGACAAATTCATATCCTTTTTTCAGTTCCTTTTTGAACTGCTCAATATCCGGATATTGCAACACAACAGTTGGTGTGGATATGTTTTTCGCTATATACTCCAATCCGTAGGAAATGTAGGTTGATCGAAGGCTGAAAATGCCCTGAGACCGTGTCACTTGAGCATGAAACAGCTCAGGCATGACATGGCGTGTGCATTCAGAGGTATCTTGTCCAAAGGGGCGGCACACAGTTGTCAGTAATACTTTTCTCATCACTCGTATTTCCTCGCATTATTAAAAGATATTCTGGTCAGATTATCCCAATTTAGATGCAGTTAAATTTGCAATTCATTGATACTCATGAAATTAGGGAAATTTCCGCTGTTTCAAAGAAACATGCAATAACGATAGGGAGAGCAGAAGAGCATGCATTTTATGAAACCAGCTAGTAATATAGATTTTGGTGCGACGATCTTTTCACCAAGCTGAAAAAAAATTATACGAGCTTGAATGAACCGTATTTGGCGTCTGAGAAACGATCAGTGCTAGTAGAGGACAGTTATTACGTATCGTGAAAATAGAGATACTATCTCTTTTAGCCATCTTTACAGTGTCAGGAATCATAATTTCGACCGTCAAAACGCGGCAACACACAATTATTGCCAGCTGGTGAAAATCTAATCAGCCGTTTTTGATTGGCTAGCCCTACAAGATGCTAAACCTGCAGTATTTATAGGCCAATATATCAGGGGTGGTGAAAAGTATTTCACCATTTTTAGATTCATTCAAAAAAGATCGATTGTTTTTACTTAAAAATCTGATATATTAGAATCATGATTAACATCTTCAATTACCTGGATTACAGAGAGTTTCTGCGGGATTATTATATAGATACCAAGAATACTAAACCCTTCTTCTCGTATCGATATATCGGAAACCGCGTGGAAATGGACTCAAGTTATGTGATAAAAGTTCTTCAGGGTTATTTGCATATTTCCCCGAAAAAGATAAACAGTTTTATTAAACTACTGGACCTGCATGAATCGGAGGCGGAATATTTCGAAACACTGGTTCATTTTGGCAGAGCGAAAACAGAAAAGCAGCGTAAGCTCTACTTTACCAGGCTATTTTCGATATCGTCGGTAAAAGCAAAATGCCTTGAGCCACACCAGTATGAGTTTTTCCAAAAATGGTACTATTCAGCTATTTGGGCTATCATCAACTGCACACCTTTTACTGGAGACTACCATCGGCTTGCTGATCAATGCATACCTCATATCACAGTACGGGATGCTAAAAAAGCGGTTAACCTACTTATCAAACTGGGACTTGTCAACAAAGATGACAGCGGCTGCTTTCATACCACTAACCAGAACCTTACCACCGGTTGGAAATGGTATTCACATGCCATCGAAAGCAATCAGTGTGAAATGATTCGCCTCGCACAAGAGGCAATCGGTCGCTTTGAAAAAGAGCTACGCGATATTTCAACTATAACCATGTGTATTAATGATAAGGCACTTCCAGAAATTAAGGAACATATACGCCAATTCCGTTCCTCGCTCATAAATATCGTGAACAGTTATGGCGGCTCAAGTAAGGTGTACCAGCTCAATGTTCAGTTTTTCCCACTGAGTGAAGATCTGGAGAATAAATCATGACACGGAGTGCTTTGATAGTTCTTTTTTCCATTTCTATTATTCTCTTTTTGCGCTGCTCGGTTTCAGATATGGCTGGAGGTGGAACAATTGAAACTACCAATGGTATCAGCGGCTCCATATTTAACGGTGATAACACTCCGGCAAGCAATACTATTGTTCACCTGTTTCCTGAAGGTTACAATCCGGTAGCCGATAGTGCCCTCGATGAGGCCTATACAGCCACCACCGATAAAGAGGGATTTTTCTGTTTCAACCGTATCTGTTCCGGCCTCTATAATATCATGGCACGTAATGGAGCTCTTTCTACGAGCTTTCTTATCAGAAATATTGGTGTCGGGGACTCTGTGACTACCATTGCTCCTGCAACTCTTGATAAACCGGGATTAATTATTGCGGAATTTGCTACCACAGTTTCCTTTGACAGTGGCAGCTACATCTACATTCCAGGAACCGACATTTTTGCGTATGTCAGAAATGATGGAAAGACGTACCTTGACAAGGTGCCTTCGGGAGTTCTACCTGAAATTGTACTACAAACTCCTGGTAGTGAGCAATGCAATATTCTTCGCAATGAGATCACTGTTTTACCGGAAGACACTGTTTCTATTCTGAATCCGCTCTGGAAATATGCCTGTCGGCTGATTCTTAACACATGCCCAACTGGTGCAGGAGTAAATAGTAACCATTTTAATTTTCCTGTGCTGATCCGCTTAAATGATAGTAACTTCGATTTCTCTCAAGCCCAAGAAGACGGGGCAGACATCCTGTTTACAGCAAGCGACAACCGACTTCTTCCTTTTGAAATTGAACGATGGGATGTTCGACTGGGGCGTGCAGAGTTGTGGGTTAAGGTAGATACAATTTTCGGTAATGATTCAACTCAATTCATCACAATGTACTGGGGTAATTCCAAAGTAACACCGGGTACTCATGCTTCAGCGGTTTTTGACACTGCGGAAGGTTTTCAGGGTGTGTGGCATCTTGGGGATGCTTTTGGTTCAACCTTTTACGACGCCACAGCAAATAACTACCATGGCACTTCCCCGGATACTTCCCGTCCACAGTCCGCAGAGGGAATAATTGGTTACAGCTGTGTTTTTGATGGTGCATCCATGTATATAACCATGCCTTCAACCAGTGATGGAAAACTCAACTTTGAGCAGAACGGTGATTACACAATCAGCGCCTGGGTTTTACATGATACGTTTGATGGGGCATCACATTGCATATTGTCAAAAGGCTATGAGCAGTACTATCTCAGATCAACATACATCTCCTGGCAATCTCCCCCACCCACGACACCACTGTGGGAATTTGTGGAATTCGGGGAAACGGGTGAGACAGGCACCTGGCGAACTTCCAATTTCACCGTTACTGAAAAACAATGGTCACTTCTGGTCGGGGTACGACAAGGAGAAAAACAGCTGCTTTACTGTAATGGTGTTCTTGTTGATAGCACTGTTGACGTATGGGAAAATGCGGTTTCCAGAAACACTGCTCATGATCTCCATATCGGAAGGTTTGCAGAAGCAGTGCTCGTGCCTGTACGCGAAGGTTACTGTTATTTCAAGGGAAGCATCGATGAGGTGCGAATAATCAGTGAAGTGCGAAGCCCTGATTGGGTGCGACTTTGTTATATGAACCAAAGAGGTGATGACAAACTGGTTTTATTCAGATAAACTGCCGGGAGAGGTCTTCGGCCGAGACATGCTCCCTAAATAATCTTTACATAATTGAATTATACCTAAAGGAGGCATTATGTTTCGGGTTTATATCTATTCCCTTTCGTTATTGACTATTGCATTTTTTACACCGAGTTTCGTTTTGCAGGCGAAGGCAGGGCAAATTAATGGAAACGATGTGGTCATCAATGGAGAATCATTTTTCGCTGCATCGAATATCAGGTCTGAACTTACGCGACTGGCCCGACGGGATGGATACATAAACCAGAACGAAAGTTTTCGCCAGATCGCGGTATCGGGTGCCAGCATTTCGCAGATATTGGGTTTTTATAACAGCTGCAACCCCAAACCAAAGTATCTCATCACTGATGGCGGCGGCATTGACATGATGGGAGACTGCGGGAGCAATCCTACTAAAGATTGTTCCGTAATCCAGAGCGCTCTGAACACCATGCAGCAGTATATTACCAGCATGAGAGAAAACGGCACGAAAAAATTCCTCTACATGCGTTACCCTGATCCGCAAGGTGGATTTTATGCCAACTTAAAAGCCAACCATGATGTTTTTATGCCGGAAGTAGAAAAACTATGTAAAGCCAGTTCGGACCCCGAGTGTCTCTGGGTAGATCTACGACCTGTCTGGGAGGGACACTATAGCGAATATACCTCTGATGGAATCCACTGCACCAATGCGGGTGGAACGGCAACTGCTGAGGCATTCTGGAAAGCGATAAAGGAGAGCAATTTTTTCGATCTCGAGGTACCTGTAACATACCACATCACAAAGTCCACGCCAACGCCTATCCTCAGTCATATTACCGGAAACAGGAATTTAGTTGTGACCACGGAACTGGATAAACCATCAAAAGTTTCCCTGCAGATCCTGACTATTTCAGGTCGCAGCGTACTCACAGCTGAGCAGCAGTCCACTGGTTCAGGTTTGCAGAGAATCATTTTTCCACTGGGCACGATTACTCCAGGAACATACATCTGTAATGCCAGAGCAGGGCAAAATAATTCAGGAACAATATTACTTGTACCATAACCCTAAAGGTGTACTCCAGGTGTAAACACATCCTTGAAGGAGGTAAATATGTACTACCATGTACTACCCTGTTTTTTTGTTATTATGTATGCAACAATTACTGCTCAGACAATCAATGTACGTGGAAGCGTATCAAATCAAACCGGAGGAGCGATACCCAATGCTATAGTTACACTGATGAATCAGGAATTGAAGGACACGACCGATTCCGATGGTAAGTATTCCATCACCCGAAACAGTGTGGCAGTATCACCATCTCCGTTTCAGCAAAAAGAAAGAGTATTGTTAAACAAGGGCATTCTGGAAGTCAACGTGAATGATTGCACCCCTGTGGCAGTTGAAATTTTTGATATTAAAGGGAATCTACTGAAAAAAGTATCATCACCGGGTGAAACAAAGAATTCATTCCGTTTAGACCTTAAGAAACACTTCAGTGCGTCTAATCTGCTTGTAATACATGCTTTGATCGGTCAGCGTGAAATGACTTTTCGATACAACCCGCTACAAAATGGTAAATGTGTGATAAACACCCCACATGGAAAAGAGACTCATAGGGGAAATAATGTGGCGAAGACCACATCGGCTTTGGATTCACTCGAAATCAAAGCCGATGGATACACAAAAAAAGTAGTGACAATCGCTTCGTTTGATACAGTGGTTGATATTACACTTGACACTATCATAGAAAATGTGGTTTGTGAGGGGTGCGGTAAAACGGATTACCCCCGCAGTGGAAGAGCTACGATCAATGTTAACGGTACCTTGCGTGAATACACATTGAAGCTGCCAGACAGGTATGATCCGCATCAACCTTATAAGTTAATTTTTTGTTTCCACTGGTGGGGTGGAAGTATGGATGATGTAGTCGGTGGTACAATTACAGGTGGTCCATATTATGGTTTGGAAAGTTTATCAAACGGCACAGCTATCTTTGTGGCACCGAATGGTCTGGAGGACAATAACCAGCCTCGCGGATGGGCAAACCCTAACGGCAGAGATATTAAATTTGTCAGAGCTCTTCTCGATTATTTGAACTCAAATCTCTGCATCGACCAGCAACGGATCTTTTCCACAGGATTCAGTTATGGTGGTATGATGTCTTATGCAATCGGATGTGCAATGGGCAGCGTATTTCGTGCTATCGCTCCAATGTCGGGCGCTTTTTACAGCGGGTGTGACAGAACCACAGAAGACCCCATTGCGGTATGGATGGCACATGGGAAATCGGACGATGTAGTTCCACTCAATGATGGAAAAACTGCTCTTCAGTATTTTATCCAAAAGAACGGTTGCAGTAATGAAACCACTCCTGTAGAGCCCAGCCCCTGTGTTGCCTACAGAGGCTGCAGAGAGGGGTTTCCCGTCATTTATTGCGAGTTTAATGGTGGACATGGTCCCCAGCGCTTCGCACCGCAGGCAACCTGGGAGTTTTTCAGCCAATTCTAAGAGATTGGCTCTGAAAAAAACTTTCCAGAACATTTTAGCCCATTAAACTTTGATCTACCCGGTTTAGTGGGCTTTTTTTCCCAGATACGATCGAGCAAATTCTTGCTCAGTGCCTGAATTTGGTTGATGGCAATGAATCAGTGATCACCAGTTGTGTTCCGATTATCGGAACACTTTTTTCCCACCATTTCATCAAATTAAGCGGAAAAAAGCGAAATGTTGCTATATTATAGATTGGATTAATTCTCCAGATCGGATTTTCTTGTAACTGTTTGGTAATCACAAGCACTTTTCTGTAAGGTGAAATTCAGTAATTTTGTGATGCGATTCAGAGGAAAACGTGATATAATTTAATGTATATGGATAAACTGTAACCACGTAGATGTATACATGGATAGATCTAAACTTGCAATCAGAATTTTTGACTACACCGACTATCGTACCTACCTTGGTGACTATTACAAAGATCAGAAATCACGTAAAGCGCATTTTTCGTACCGATATTTTGCTCAAAAAGCGGGAATACGCTCAATTGGTCTTTATAAAGATATAGTCGATGGGAAGCAATCGCTTTCACGGCGGGCAATTGCTAAATTTTCAGAAGCTATCAGGCATACCAAACGAGAAGCCGAATATTTTGAAGCAATGGTTTTTTTTACAGATGCAGAAACTATTGAGGAGCGGAAATTTTACTTCGAACGAATGATGGCGTGCCATGAATCGAAAGCATGCGTTATCGAAGCATCACGATATGAATATTATTCTCAGTGGTACTATAGTGCAATACGAGCGCTTTTATCGTTTTACACATTCAACGGATCAGATTATTCATCGCTGGCGAATTTGCTTTCTCCTCCGATCACTACAGAGCAGGCGGAAAAGGCAATTGAAGTTCTGGAGCGACTTGGGATGATCCAAAGAAAAGAGAATGGATTCTTTGAGCCATGTGAGCAGATTATCACGACCGGTCATCTGATTAACAATCGCCAGATGCAGACATTGAGCATCGCTAACTTTCAAAAAAGTCTTTTATCACTTGCATCAGAAGCATACGATCGTTATTCGGAACGACAGATGGACATGTCAACAGTTACCCTCAGTATTTCAAAAAGGACACGACATTTAATCAAGGAAGAAGCAGCGGTGTTTCGGAAAAAAGTTCTGAGCCTTGCAGAAAAAGATATGCAACCGGAATGCTTATACCAACTCAATTGTCAATTTTTTCCTCTGACAGATCCCGGGAAGGATGAGTGAAAAAAATGATCGGGCTCATAAGAGGAATAGTAGTATTTACTCTTTCCTGCTTGTTTTTCACCAGTTTTCGATGCACTACTCAGCAAGTAACCGGAGTTGGAACCGGCTCAGAAACGGTAATAGGAAAGTTGGTAGAGGAAGATGGAACACCATCGGGTAATGCCATTGTGATGTTGCATCCCTACAACTATGATCCGGTTTTAAATTCAAAAAGTGTAGATTTTGGTGTTGATACAACCGACATTGAGGGTAACTATACCATTACGCTCACTTCACCAGGTGCAAACAGGTATACTTTACAAGCAAAAAATCAATCTCTGCACACAAGAACCATAGTTCATGATATAGTTATCTCCACGTCTGGGGAATCGACTTTTGTTGATCCTGTTTCATTACAGAGAACCGGTAGTATTGAAATCACGCTCTCTGAAAACGCCACAGCCCAAAATGGTTATGTTTTCATTCCTGGTACCAACTACCATTCCTATGTTGAAAATGGGTATGCTATCATTGATTCTGTACCAGCAGTAATTATCCAACAACTTTATTATAAACCAAACCTTCAAAGTGAGCCACGGAGCCTCTCTGAACATATTAAAGTCGAACCCGAGATTACTACTACAATTACATCTTCCGGATCAGCATACTCCAGAAGAATATACCTCAACACCTCCCCCTCTGGAGCAGATATAGCGGATAGGGTGACTGATTTCCCTATACTAATCAGATTACGTGAGAGTAACTTCAATTTTAGCCAGGCAAAAGTGGACGGCAGCGATTTACATTTTTCACGAGCAACCGAAACGACACTTCCTCATGAAATCGAGCGGTGGGATGTGGTCAACCAGGAAGCTGAAATCTGGGTGAAAGTGGATACTATTCATGGTAACAACAGGATGCAGTTCATAAACATGTCCTGGGGCGATACCAGTACCACATACTACTCAAAAGGATCTGAAGTGTTCGATACAGCTGCAGGGTACAGAGGGGTATGGCACCTGGGGGACGATGAAACAACTATTACAGATGCTACAACGAACCGACATAATGGTACAAAGCAGGGCAATCAGACACGTACTGCAGGAATAATTGGTTTTTCCCATTCTTTTGATGGTTCAGAAGACTATACAGATTTAGGTAATGTATGTAATCCTGATACATTTAGTCTGACAGTTAGTGCCTGGATCAGAGCAACAGGTAGTAATAAGATACAAACGATCATTTCTAAAAGCACTGGTGGTCTACCTCACAAATTTTATGGCTGGCTCCTTCAGCTCAATGAGAATGGTGCATTACAGATCTATATAGCAACGGATTCCACACAATCCTGGGGTGGATCGGGATCTTTTGTCCTGACATCAAACAAATGGATAGCCGATTCTGCCTGGCACCATGTCGCAGCAGTAATAGACCGTTCCAATAGTGCCAATTGCCGCGTTTACATCGACGGTTCCGATGATAGTTCGCTTCCTACCGGAGGAGATATTAGAAATATCGGTTCAGTAGTAAATACGTTGCCGTTGAGATTTGGATCCGATGCTCATGGTAATTATCAATGGGAAGGTTTACTGGATGAATGTTCGATTTCATTCAGGGCACATTCACCGGACTACATAAAATTATGCTTCATGAATCAGAGAAATGACGATGCCCTGACTGTGTTTAAATAATCCCACACACTACTTTTCCATAGGTCTATACTAAAGCTGACAACTGTGGAACGAAAGCGATTCACCTTGTTTTATCTTTTGCATTAAATCATAACGCTTGTCTAATGGCATAAGCCACAGAGACCCCCGTTATGGTGTTCCGAATTTCGGAACACTTTTTCCCTGCTCAGTCTGAAAGTGCAATAGCCAGATAATTTTTAGCCTTATATTAGCAGTAGTAAGCTACAGTATCTATCCTGAGGATACCATTTCTGGTTTGCCGAAATTTCTGTATTGGGATTAATACATCAAGCAAGTTCACCAGGAAGTTCCTGACAGGAAGAAGATAAAGCTTGAAAAGCATTGTACAAAGAAAGGATCATGATTATGTATACGAAATACTCAAAGGCATGCATTTTTTGTACTGCTCTTTTAGGTGTAGTCCTTATTTCAGGCGCTTCCCTGGCTCAGATAGCAAATGGTGCCAACAAGTTCCTTGGAAATATCACGACAAATGGTCGGGTTCGATCCGATTTCATCAGTTACTGGGACCAGATTACCGGGGAGAATGAACACAAATGGAGTTCTGTTGAGGGTACACGCAACAGAATGAACTGGGGAGGAGCAGACGCAATAGCCAATTACGCAAAGCAACACAACATTCCCTGGAAATTTCATACTCTTGTTTGGGGGAGTCAATACCCGAGCTGGATGGACGGACTCTCGACGAGTGAACAAAGAACCGAGATCACCCAATGGTTCGATGCTGCAGCTGAAAGATACCCCGATGTGGAAATGATTGACGTAGTGAACGAGGCATACATGTCCAACCCCAACGACTGGAATGCAGGAAAACACGCCCCCATTCCCTTCCGTGATGCACTTGGAGGGATCGGTCCCACCGGGTATGAATGGATTATAACATCGTTCAAAATGGCCCGGGATCGCTGGCCCAATGCCATCCTTATTTACAACGACTACAATACCCTTGAGTGGGGCAATGAGATTACGTGGATAAAACAGATTATTCCCAGACTTGTCGCAGCAGGAGCACCCATTGACGCAGTAGGTTTTCAGGCACATGGTTTGAAGGGGACCACTGCTGCTACTCTCCAATCGCGACTGGATGACATCTACAATGCAATCAAGCTTCCAATGCTCATATCTGAGTATGATATCGGAGAAACTAACGATCAGGCGCAACTAGACAATTACAAAGCCCATATTCCTGTCATGTGGAATCACCCCAAGGTTACCGGTATCACGATCTGGGGCTATATGTACGACTCCACCTGGGTCCGAGGCACGGGCCTTATCAGAAACGG
>OBJA01002606.1_pt1 | contig 10148 bp, 8 predicted proteins | sample 1519751 | NCBI WGS metagenome assembly OBJA01 (sample SAMEA3881238, study PRJEB22517) | soil metagenome | biome: lake sediment; feature: soda lake sediment; material: sediment, water from around vicinity | place: India | collected 2013-12-23 | depth 3 m
TGCTCGATCCGGCCAACGGTGTCGATGGGCCGCTGGACCTGTACCTCGCCGACCGCCAGGTGGTGGGCGTCGGCCAGGCCCCGGACGGCTTCCAGCCGGAGCAGGAGATCGACGCCCGTGGCCAGGTCGTCTGCCCGGGCCTGATCGACCTCGCCGTGCGCCTGCGCGAGCCGGGGCTGGAACACAAGGCCACCATCGATTCCGAATGCCGTGCCGCCGCCAGCGGCGGCATCACCACCCTGTGCTGCCCGCCCGACACCGACCCGGTGATCGACACTCCCGCGGTGGTGGAGCTCATCCACCACCGGGCGCGCCAGACCAACACCACCCGGGTGCTGACCCTGGGCGCCCTGACCCGCGACCTGGACGGTCAGCTGCTGAGCGAGATGCGCGCCCTGCAACTGGCCGGCTGCGTGGGGGTCACCAATGTACTGCACCCCCTGGCCAACTCCCTGGTGGAACGCCGCGCCTTCGAATACGCCGCCACCTTCGGCCTGACGGTGCACCTGCACGCCAACGACGAGTCCCTGTCCAACGGCGGCTGCGCCCACGAAGGCGCGGTGGCCACCCGGCTGGGGCTGCCCGGCATCCCCACCGCCACGGAGACCGCCAGCGTGGCGCGGCTGCTGGCGCTCATCGAACAGACCGGGGTACGCGCCCACTTCTGCCGCATCACCAGCGGGCGCGCCCTGGGCATGATCGCGCGCGCCCGCTACGAGGGTCTGCCGGTCAGCGCCGACGTGGCCGTGCCCTACCTGTTCCTGACGGAACTGGACATCGCCGAATTCGACAGCCAGTGCCACGTACTGCCGCCGCTGCGCACCCAGGAGGACCGCGACGCGTTGCGCGCCGGCCTGGCCGGCGGCAGGCTGGTCGCCCTGTGCTCCGATCACCAGCCGCACGAGGCCGACGCCAAGCGCGCGCCCTTCCCCGCCACCGCCCCGGGCATCTCCGGCCTCGACACCCTGCTGCCCATGGCCCTGCGGCTGGTGGAACAGGGTGCCATCGGCCTGAGCGAGGTGCTGCACCGGCTCACCGCCGGCCCGGCCGCCATCCTCGGCCTGGAGCAGGGCCAGCTGGCCGTGGGGGCGCCCGCCGACGTCTGCGTCTTCGATCCGGAACATACCTGGGTACTGGATACGAGCAGCATGGAGAGCGAGGGCGACAACAGCCCCTTCCTGGGCTGGGAGATGAAGGGCCGCGCCAGCCATACCCTGCTGAACGGGCGGCTGGTGTATTCACGCGAAGTGATATGACCCTGGGAAATCGATTTTGGCCACGGAAGCACACGGAACAACACGGAAATAGTGAATACTGCAGCAAGCCGGAGACACCCGTAGGAGCGGCCTATGGCCGCGAACAGCGGGTGCGCCACATGGGGTTCGCGGCCAAAGGCCGCTCCTACGCGTGCGATCTTCATCTTTCCGTGTAATTCCGTGTGCTTCCGTGGCCAATGATTTTTGAACCCAGGCCAGCACATCCTCCCGCCACCAGGCTACAATGGCCGCCATGACGAACCCCGCCCCCAAATCCCACCGCGGCACCATCCACCTGGAAGAGGCCGGGATACTCGACCACCAGGCCTACCCCGGTGACCAGTATGTATTGCGCGTGCAGGCGCCCGAGTGCGCCGCCAGGGCCCGGCCCGGCAGCTTCGCCCACCTGCAGTGCGATCCCCTGCTGGCCATGCGCCGGCCCCTGTCCATCATGCGCGTGGATCCCCAACAGGGTTGGGTGGAGTTCCTCTACAAGGCCGTGGGCCAGGGCACGCGGCTGCTGGCCCGGCGCCAGCCGGGCGAGACCCTCAGCCTGCTCGGGCCCATCGGCGTGCCCTTCGAGATCCATCCCGAGCGGCCGCGCCCCCTGCTGCTGGGCGGCGGGGTCGGCATCCCGCCCATGGTGTTCCTGGCGGATCGCCTGCGCCGGGATACCGCCTGGCAGCCCTTCGTGGTGATGGGTTCCGAGGTACCCTTCCCCTTCCAGGCACGGCCCTCGCAGTTCCTGGTGCCCGGCCTGCCCGAGGGGGTGATCGCCGCCATGCCGCTGCTGGAGGACTGGGGCATCCCCAGCCGACTGGCCAGCCTGCAGGGCTACCCCGGCGTGTTCGAGGGCTATGTCACCGACCTGGCACGCGCCTGGCTGCTGGGCCTGACGGAAGCGGAGCGCGGCGAAGTGGAGGTCTTCTCCTGCGGCCCGCATCCCATGCTGGAGGCGGTCGCACGCCTGGCGCGGGAGTTCGACCTGCCCTGCCAGGTATCGCTGGAGGAGTTCATGGCCTGCGCCGTGGGCGGTTGCGCGGGATGCGCCGTGGAGATCCGGACCGAGACCGGCCCGGCCATGAAGCGCGTCTGCGTCGACGGCCCCGTGTTCGACGCCCGCCAAGTGTTCGGCTGAAACCTCATTCCTCACCCAGCAACGCGGCCGCGTTGTCATGGGCCAGGCGCCGCACCACCTCCGGCGGCAGCTGCGCCAGCCAGGCGCGCATATCCGCCACCACCCCGTCGAAGCGTTCCCAGCGCCGCAGGCTGAAGGTATCCACCCCCACCATGAAGCGGTCGGGAAAATCCTGGAACAGCAGGCGCCATTCCTCCGCCAGCACACCCTCCGGCGCGATGCGCCCGTCGCGCACCGACAGGTCCACCGACAGGGCCGGGTAGCGGCGCAGGTAGTCGGCGAGCAGCTCCGGGCAGGGAAAGGTTCCGGCATGGGCCCAGATCACCGGCTGACCCGGGGCGATGTCGTACAGGGTATCGATCACCGCCGGGTCGCCATGCACCTGCAATGGCAGCCCCTCCCGCGCGGCGATCTCCACGATGCGGCGGAACACCGGGCTGTGGCGCTGGCCGGCGAAGAGGTGCAGCTCGCCGATGCCACGCCAGATCCCCTGCTCCAGCGCGGCCTCCACCCGGGCCGGCAGGGTGTCATCCCCGGGCCAGGGGATCTTGTCATCCGCATCGCGGTACAGGCCCAGGAAGGGCACGATGCGCTGTGGCGCATGGCGGTGCAGGGCCGCGGTGTGGTCGTTCGGGGTGCCGGACACCAGCGCCCGCTGGATCCCGTTGCGGTCCAGGATGGCGAGGATGTCGGCAGGTGTGTAACGCTCCGCATCCGCGGCACTGTAGTGCAGGTGAGCGTCGAACAGTGGCTGGGCCGCCAGTCCGGCGGGCAACAACCAGCAGGACCAGACCAGAAGGATGGCCCAGGATCTCACCGCTCGGGTACCTCGTGGCGGATGGGTGGCAGGGAGCGGATATAGGCCACGATGGCCTGGCGATCCGCGTCGGTGAGGTGGCGCGTGCCCTGGTCGATGACGCTGGCCATGGCCCCGCCGGCGAAATCCCCATCCCGGTCCATGCCCATGTCCAGGTAGCGCGCCAGGTGACGCGGGCTCCAGCGCCCGATGCCCGTCTCCCGGTCGGGGGTGAGGTTGGGCGCCGCATCGCCATCGGGCATGCGCGTCCCGGCGAAGCGGCGTTCAGGATCGAGCCCGCCCGTGCAGGTGCGGGGCGTGTGGCATTCGGCGCAATGGGCCAGGGCGACGAGGTACGCGCCGCGGCTCAGCTCTTCGCTGGCGTCATCGCGGGGGATGAATTCGCCGGGATCGAAATGCCGCCACTTCCACAGGCCCAGCCCCGGACGGAAGCGGGCGTACCACACCAGCTCGTGGGGACGGTTTTCCCGGCGCACCGGCTCCAGGGTCTGGAGGTAGGCCCACAGGGCCGCCACATCCTCGCGCCTCATGCGGGTGTAGGCGGCATAGGGGAAGACCGGATAATAATGCCGGCCGTCAGGCCCCCGCCCCTCCCCCAGAGCCCGGGCCAGGTCCGCCTCCGTCCAGCCGCCGATGCCGGTCTCCCGGTCCGGGGTGATGTTCGGCCCGTAGAAGGTCCCGTAGGGGCTCTCGATGGCGCGTCCGCCAGCGAGGAAAGGGGCCTCCTCCTCATCGGCGGTATGACAGGTAACACAACCGGCGGCGCGCAGCACATAGGCACCGCGTTCCACCAGTGTCGCATCACCCGTTCCCTGCCCGTGAATCGAGCCCGGGAGCGGTACCAGCAGGCCGAAGGCGAGCCACCACGCGGGTCGCTTCGGCATCAATCACTGCGCCGGAAATCTTCGTGGCAGGCACGGCAGGATTCGCCGAGTTCGCGGAAGCGTAGCGCCATGGCGTCATCGCCGGTTTCCACGGCCTGCAACAGCAGGTCCGCCGCCTCGCGCGTCTCGGCCGCGCGTTTCTCGAACTCCTCGCGCTTCGTCCATACACCCTCCAGGGCATCCGTCTCGCCGAAGTCCGAGCCCTCCGGGAACAGGGCGGGCACATCCTGCAGGAACTCGGCGATGAAGCGCGCATGGTGAACGAGATTGTCACGGTATTCGGCACCATCGACGATCACTGCGGCCAGCGATGACATGTTGCCACCAATGGCCTTCATCACCCCCTGGCGGTAATCGATGATGACCTGTTCATCGGCCTGGGCGCAGCTCAGCACGGTCAGCCCGAGCGCCATGAAGAGCGCGAGGCTGCCTCCCTTGACGGTCCAGTTTGCGGTTTTCACAACGGCATTCCTCCCGGGGTATGGATGAAGGCAGACACCCTACAAGCATAGCAGCCCGGATTTCAACCAGGGCCGCGACAAGCTGTCACAGGTACGTCACCTGCCTGTCATGAGCGCTGGCTAGACTTCCCGCTGCCAATCCGGCACACCGCAGAACAAATGAGGAGTCCCCCATGTATTTCGCTCAAGCCAATAAACTGGCGCTGGCCGTCGGCCTCGCCCTCGCCAGCGGCACTGGCCCGGTCCTGGCCAAGGACAACGCCCCCCGTGATTTCGGCATGATGGTGCAGGACCTGCTGCACGCCCAGTCCGATCGCCTGTTCGGCATCCAGAAGCCGCTGGAACGCGCCGCCGATGAAGGCGACTATGTACCGCGCGAACTGGCCAGTGCCGACCAGCGCGTCCTGCTGGCCAAGGGCCTGAAGGCCGAGTACGTGACCCGCAACCTGGCCACCTCCGGCGACTTCATCGCCTTCTGGCCGAGCGCCGAGAACTACAGCCACCTGATCATCTGCATCGAGCAGGGACGCGCCGCCGAAGGCCGCAATGCCGGCGTGCAGCGCGTCGACGCGAAAACCGGTGCAGTAGAAACCATCGTCTATGGCATGAGCCGCTGCGACGGCATCCGCACCACCGACTGGGGCACCGTGCTGGCCACCGAGGAGACCACCGATGGCCGCGCCTACGAGATCATCGACCCGCTCAACACCTCCGGCCACTGGATCGCCGACCGCAACACGGGCGATGTACGTGACGCCATCGACTCCCTGACCCCCAGCCAGAACATCGTGCAGCGCCAGGCGCTGCCCACCATGGCCTGGGAAGGCCTGATCGTGCTGCCCAGCGGCGTGGTGATCGGCGGTGACGAGCTGCGCCCCGGTTCCTATACCAATGACTTCGGCACCCGCGACACCGATGGCGGCGCCATCTTCAAGTTCGTGCCCGCCATGCCGCGCCTGGATGACAACAAGATCAGCCACCTGGACGATTCCCCGCTGGCCTCCGGCTCGGTCTACGCCATGCAGGTCTCCTGCAACAGCGGCAACCAGCAGTTCGGCCAGGGCTGTGAGGTCGGCAACGCCGCCTGGGTGGGCGTGAACGCCCTGGATGCCCGCATGGATGCCAACCGCAACGGCGCCACCGGCTACTACCGTCCGGAGGACCTGGAACAGGACCCCCTCTATCACGACGAGGAAAATCCGTCCGCCATCCGTTTCTGCGTAGCGAATACCGGCAGCGAATCCGCCCGTCACTATGGCGAAGTACTCTGCGGCGTGGACAGCGACCCGCTGCTGGCCGACAACAGCATCCGCTCGGTGGTGGTGAACCGCTTCGTCGAGGGCGATCAGGAGTTCAACAGCTTCGACAACCTGGACTTCCAGGCCAGGACTGGCAACCTGTACGTGATCGAGGACCACAAGTACGGTGACATCTTCGCCTGCCTGCGGGACGGTGCGGATCGTGACATCAAGACCGATGGCTGCGTGCGCATGGCCTCGGTGGTGGATCCGCTGGCCGAGCCCACCGGCTTCATCTTCGACGCCACGGGCGAGACCGCCTACGTGGTTGTACAGCACGGCGAACAGCCGGCCGAACTGCTGGATTACGCATCGAACCCGGTCAACGGCCGCACCGACGACCTCATCCGGATCACCGGCTTCAAGGTGAAGTAAGCCAGACCCAGGGAGCCCTCTGCGGCCAGGGAAGGCCAGACAACGCCCGCTCTTGCGGGCGTTGTCATTGGAGAACTGGCGACAACACCGTCACGATCGCCTACCCCACCACGTGGTGCTTGCCTTCCACGTGGACCGTGCTCGCCGCCGGTCCCTCGTCGCCGGCCACCTCCACGAAGCGCACGGGATCGCCCACCTCCAGCTTGTCGAAGTCGTAGTCCACCACGCTGTTGCGGCTGAAGCGGATCTCGCGCCCGTCCGAGGACTCGATGACACCATAGTCGGCCATGGGGGCGATTTCACGGATACGGCCATGGGGCGGGGTCTCGTGCTGCTTGACGTCGCCGCGCTGCTTGCGGACAAAATCCTGGAGCTGGCGCCGCATGGCATCGAAGGCGTCGCGGATCGCCACGTACACGTCCTCGTGGGCATGGTGTTCGGCCGACTCCCGGCTCGCCACCAGCTCGGCATTGGGCACGGTGAGGTCGATGCGCACGTGGTAGAGGTTGCCCTTGTGGTGGTGGCGGTGGTGGGCCTCGACCACGACCCGGCAGGCCATGATGTGGTCATAGTAACGCCCGAGCTTTTCGGCCTGCTCGCGCACCCGGTCTTCCACGGCCGGGGATGGGTCCATGTTCCGGAACATGACCTGAAGAGGAAGGCGCATCTGACTGTTCATTCCTGATCTCCTGCTCACCGTCATGGATCGCGCACCCAGCGCGGATCCGCTGAAGGGTGGTAACCTGCGTGAACGTCTTGAGTATAGGACAGGCCAGGCAACGGGAAGCGGCATGGTGGAACCGATCCGGATTGATGGGACCATGGGCGAGGGCGGCGGCCAGGTGCTGCGCAGCTCCCTGACCCTGTCCCTGCTCACGGGACGGCCGGTCCAGCTGCACGGGATCCGGGCCCGGCGCGAGCGACCCGGACTGGGCTTCCAGCATTGCATGGCGGTGCAGGCGGCGGCCCGTATCGCCCGGGCACGGGTGGAGGGGGACCGGGTCGGCTCCCGGGAGCTGCGATTCGACCCGTGCACCCCGATGGCCGGCGACTACCATTTCGACATCGGCACCGCCGGGTCCACCGGGCTGGTCTTGCAGACGGTGCTGCTGCCGCTGGCACTCGCCCCGGGCGCCTCCCGCCTCCGCATCAGCGGCGGCACGCACGTGCCCCTCAGCCCCTGCTTTCACTACCTGGACTGGCACTGGCGGGACATGCTGGCGCGCCTGGGCATCCCCTTCGACCTGCACCTGACACGCGCCGGTTTCTATCCCCCGGGGGGCGGTGAGCTGCAGGCGGCCATCCCGGGCGGGGCACGGATCCAGGGCCTGGACCTGCAGCGGCGCGGCCGGCTGCTGGAGCTCCGGGGCCTTTCCGCCGTGGCCAGCCTCCCCCTGGAGATCGCGGAACGGCAGCGCAGCCAGGCCCTCCGCCGCCTGCGGGGGCTGGACCCTCAAGCGGGGATCGAACTGGAGAGCCTGCCGGCGGCATCGCCGGGCACCCTGCTGGTGCTGTTCGCCCGCTTCGAGCAGGGGCAGGCCTGCTTTACCGCCCTGGGGGCGCGGGGCAAGCGGGCGGAGCGGGTGGCGGACGAGGCGGTGGATGAGCTGTTCCGCTTCCTCGCCACCGAGGGTGCCGTGGACCGCTGGCTGGCCGACCAGCTGCTCCTGCCCCTGGCGCTGGCCCCGGGCGCCTCGAGCTTGCGCACCAGCGAGGTGACCCTGCACCTCCTGACCCAGGCGGAGGTCATCCGCGCCTTCCTCCCCGTCAGCATCGACATCGAGGGCCGCCTGGGGGACAGCGGGACGGTGCACATCCAGCCCTGACGGGGTGTGACCATCAGCGTGCGTCGGGGCCCACCACCCGCCAGCCTGCCAGCACGGGCCGGCGCGACACCTCGCAGCCGAGTTCCACCAGCCAGTCGGCCAGCACCTGGTTGGAATTGTGACCCAGGTGATAGCCGGTGGGATAGGGGATGAACACCAGGTCCACCTCGGGCGTCTCCAGCCGGTATTCCGCCTCGGCAATCCGGGCATCGAGCCGCGTGCGCAGCCTGTCCACCCGCTCCCGCTCCACGTACAGTCTGTGCAGTTCCACGATCATCACCCCTACCTGGGCCCGCACCGCCGCTTCCGTGGGAGGCCCCGGGAGCATTCGGTACCCCAGCGCGCCCGACGTGGGCCACAACAGGGCCGCGACACTTTGCCAGGGTCCGGTTTCCCGCTCGGCGTAGTAGCGCCAGTCGCCATAGGCGTAGCGCCGCAGGCTGCCATCCGACGCCGGCAGCACCAGGCTGGTGTGGCGGCCATGGTCGAGCACGAACACCGGAACAGGATCCCGTGGATCCATTGGCGGCACGATCCGGGTAGTGCCGCAGCCGGCCAGCAGCAGTGCCGCCAGCAACAGGATCGGGATGACGCCCCCGGTCAGGGGCGCACTTCCGCTCAGGCGGTCGACCAGCGCCACTCGCGGATCTCGGGCTTGTCGATGCCGTGCTCGTAGGCGTAGCGGCGGCAGTCGATCTGCCGATCGCGCATGGCCTGCTTCACATGGGCCCCGGCCACCAGCAGGCCCGGCACGCGGTTGATGACGTCGATGACCAGGCTGAAGCGGTCGATCTCGTTCTCCATGGCCAGATCCAGCGGGGTGTTGATATTGCCCTTCTCCTTGTAGCCGCGCACATGCAGGTGTTGGTGATTGGTGCGCCGGTAGGCCAGGCGATGGATCAGCCAGGGATAGCCGTGGAAGTTGAAGATGATCGGCTTGTCGCAGGTGAACAGGCTGTCGAAATCGCGGTCCGGCAGGCCGTGGGGATGCTCGGAGGGACAGGCCAGGGTAAAGAGATCGACCACGTTGATGAAGCGGATCCTGAGTTCCGGGAAATGTTCGCGTAGCAGTTGCACGGCGGCCAGCGCCTCCTGGGTGGGGATGTCGCCGCAGGAGGCCATCACCACGTCAGGATCGCCGCCCTGGTCGTTGCTGGCCCAGTCCCAGATGCCGATGCCCTTGGTGCAGTGGCGGATGGCGGCGTCCATGTCCAGGTACTGCAGGTGCTGCTGCTTGTCGGCCACGATGACATTCACGTCGTTGCGGCTGCGCAGGCAGTGGTCGGCGACCGTGAGCAGGCAGTTGGCGTCGGGTGGCAGGTAGATGCGCGTGACGGCGGGGTTCTTGTTGACCACCAGGTCCAGGAAGCCGGGGTCCTGGTGGGTGAAGCCATTGTGGTCCTGGCGCCAGACCGTGGAGGTGATGAGCAGGTTCAGCGAGGACACCGGTGCACGCCAGGGGATGTCCTCGGACATGGCCAGCCACTTGGCGTGCTGGTTGAACATGGAATCGATCACATGCACGAAGGCCTCGTAGGTGGAGAAGAAGCCATGCCGCCCGGTGAGCAGGTAGCCTTCCAGCCAGCCCTCCAGGGTGTGTTCCGACAGCAGCTCCATGACCCGCCCGTCCGGCGCCAGCGCGCCGCCGTCCGCGTCCTGGGGAAGATACTCGGCGAGCCAGGTCTTGCCGCTGGCCTCGTACACGGCGTGCAGCTTGTTGGAGCTGGTCTCGTCGGGGCCGAACACGCGGAAGTTGTCGGGGTTGGCGCGCAGGATATCGCGCAGCATCTCGCCCAGGGGATAGGTGTTGCCGGCCAGGCCGGCGCCGGGGCCATCCACCGCCACGGCATAGGCGTGGAAATCGGGCATGCGCAGGGGCTTGCGCAGCACGCCACCGTTGGCATGGGGGTTGGCGCTCATGCGCCGTGCGCCCCGCGGCGCCAGGGCACGCAGTTCCGCGCGCAGCCGTCCCTGTTCGTCGAACAGTTCCTCGGGGCGGTAGCTGCGCAGCCAGGCCTCCAGCGCGCGCCGCTGCGCCTCGTCCTCGCGCGCCTTCGGCAGCGGCACCTGGTGGGCGCGCCAGCTGCCCTCGA
>OBJA01002607.1_pt1 | contig 10145 bp, 5 predicted proteins | sample 1519751 | NCBI WGS metagenome assembly OBJA01 (sample SAMEA3881238, study PRJEB22517) | soil metagenome | biome: lake sediment; feature: soda lake sediment; material: sediment, water from around vicinity | place: India | collected 2013-12-23 | depth 3 m
CTATTTATCATACTTTTATTAAAGCAAGATATTGTCTCAGGATTACCTAATATAGCATTCCCAAGAGGATGGTTAGGGAAAAGTACTTCTTCAAACTCATCAAAAATCAAATCGGCGGGACTGTCTTTATATGAATTTATTTCATCTGTTATAACATCTTTTTCCTTTTCTATTTCCTTTTCCGGAAAAATTGAATTAAATAAAACATCATGAAAAAGTTCGATAGTTCTTTCATAAAACTCAAATAAGAATGATGCTGATAAAAATGTTTCTTCTTTCGTTGTAAAAGCATCTAGTTCGCCGCCGATATCTTCCAGACGACTCAAAACATGATATGCTTTTCTTTTTTTTGTGCCTTTAAAAAGCATGTGCTCAACAAAATGAGCCATCCCTAGTTCATCACTTTTTTCGTCGCGCGAACCTGCATTAATTATAAATCCACAATGAGCAACATCGGCTCTCACTCTTTTGTGTATTATTCTTATTCCGTTATTTAAGACCCCTGTTTTGTACACTACTTTTTTTCACAAAAGTAAAAAAATATGTATAATACCTTAAATTCTTAACTAAACTTTAAACACAAAACTTATAATTTGTCAGAATTTTTACTATTTTTGTTTAATAAACTCGTGCTTTCAATGAAAATCTTTTCCATTTCCATACTGCTGATATTTTTTGCAAGTTTTTTATTTGGACAGATAAACACTAATGGATTAATAGGTTACTGGCCATTTGAAGGCGACGCAGATGATGCAAGCGGTAATGATTATCATGGTATAGTCTATGGTGCTGTTCTAGGCATTGACAGATTCGATAATATTGACAATTCCTATGTTTTTAATGGCATCGATGATTGCATCGCTATTTATTATGACGAAGCATTGAATATAAACGAAAGTCTTACAGTGTCTTATTGGTTTAAAACTGTAGATCCTTCACCAAACTCGTTTTCTATGCCGGTCGCAATTGCCCAGACGTATGGACTAAGACTCTTTTATACGCTTTTTAATAAGAATTCGAATGTTTATGATATAATGTTCAGATTATTTACCAATCCTGATAATCTAGATTCTCACTACAACAATCTTAATTTCTATACTTTAACTAAAAAATGTAATTGTTTTGATGAAAAGTGGCATCACTTTGTAGGGGTTTATAATCACGAAACAGAAAATGCATATTTATATCTTGACAATGAACTAGTAGATATCAATCCTGTTGGTTCATTCGACTTTCAGATAAACACCGTCCCAATAACAATTGGATGCTATATGAAGTTAGACGGATCAGGGTTTAGGGGGTTCTATAAAGGACAAATTGATGATGTATTAATTTACACAAGAGCTTTGGATGAAACAGAAATTAATACTCTTTATCACTATTTTCCAACCCAAAATGCTTTATTTAAAAGTGTAGCCCCTCAAATTTATCCTAATCCCAGTAATGGGGATTTTTTAGTTGTATTTCCCGAATATTTATTAGAAAACCAAAAACACCTTCTAAAAATCATCAACAGTGCAGGGCAAATACTAAATACCTACACAAGTCTCGGTGACCCGATAAATATTTCATTAAAGAATAAACTTCCTCAAGGTTTATATTTCGTTCAGATTATTGATGAAAACACTGGGAATGTTTGGACACAAAAACTTCTAATAAATGATTAAAAATCAGTAAATTTCTAAATGATGAAGATACTCATTATTGAAGATGAAAAGAAACTAGCAGCAATTCTAAAAGAAGGGTTAGAAGAACAAGCTTATTTTGTTGACTTAGCCTATGATGGTGAAATTGGACTAGAGAAAGCATTATCAACAAAATATGATTTAGTAATAATTGATATTATACTTCCACGCTTATCAGGTCTCGAAGTCTGTCGCAAAATCAGGACAAAAAATGATGAGTTGCCAATAATTATGCTTACAGCACTTGGGACAACTGAAGATAAGTTAGCCGGATTTGATAGTGGTGCAGACGATTACATAATAAAACCCTTTGAATTTAGAGAACTGCTTGCAAGAATAAAAGCCCAAACAAAGAAAACAATGAAACCCAAGTCAGTTCCTCAAATCTATCAAACAAAATCAATTACACTTCATATAGATAATAAAGTCTGTGTTAGAGAAGGTAAGGAAATAAAACTAACTATTAAAGAATATTCATTACTAGAATACTTTATTTTAAATCAAAACAGAGTAATAACTAGAAGTGAACTTGCCGATAAAGTGTGGAATATCCGATTTGATACAGGTACAAATATCGTAGATGTTTATGTTAACTATTTGAGAAAAAAAATCGAGAAAGGATTCGAGAAAAAATTAATCCACACTCATGTTGGAATTGGCTATATATTCAAGGAAGATTAAATGAAAATCAGAACGAAACTTAGTTTGCAGTTTACAGCTATTGTAACCTCACTTTTAGGAATATCTCTTATAGCGATTTATTCATTTTCATCTTTTTATCGAGAAATGCAATTTTACGACAGATTAGAAGAAAGAGCAAACAGGGGAATAGTTCTTTTTAAACAAGCATTTATTGAGGATTCGATTGACCTGAAACTCTTGTCAGACTTGAAACTAGGCAGTTTAATTAATGAACATATTACAATTTATGACTTTGATAAGAATATTATTTTTACAAATTCAAAAAATAATATAATTGAAATAAATCAGATTATATTAGATGAATTATATAATGATGGCAAAATGCGATTTGATTATGGAAAATCAGAGTTTTACGCAAAACAGTTTCATCATAACAATCAGCATTTTATATATTTTACCGGAGCAGAAGACAGGTTTGGGAAGCACAAGTTAATAAACCTACAAGTCATCTTAACAGTAGTATTTTTGCTAATTTCTGTTTTTGCTATTCTTTCAGGCCGATTTTTTGCATCTCGTGCACTCAAACCAATTGTTAAGATCATAGATGAAGTATCAGAAATTTCTGCCACTAATTTGAATAAAAGAGTCGACACTGGAAAAGGCAATGATGAAATTGCAGTCCTAGCAAAAACTTTTAATCTGATGCTGGAGAAACTGGAAAAATCCTTTAAAATGCAGGAAAACTTCGTTTCAAATGCTTCACATGAAATCAGGACGCCATTAACCCTCATCAAAGGGCAACTCGAAATAATATTACAAAAAGATAGAAATCCTGAATATTATAAAAATAAACTCAATTCGATGCTTGATGACATTAAAAAGCTTAATGACATTTCAAATCAGTTGATTTTACTTGCAAATGTATGTAAAGATGAGTCGAATTTTAGATTCGAACCGGTTCGAATAGACGAAATAATATGGCAATTGAGAAGTGATTACGAAAATAAGTCTAATTTAAATAAGATAGATTTTGCGATTGGACGACTTCCAGATGATGACAAAAAACTTACAATTTTAGGGAATGAAATACTGCTGAAATCTGCATTTTCAAACATAATAGATAATGCAATAAAATACTCCGACAATGCCTTAGTTACAATAAAACTTAACATTTTTGAAGAACACATAAATATTATTATTACTGATAAAGGAATTGGAATACCTCAAAAAGATATTAACAATATATTTCAGGCATTTTATAGAGCAGAGAATGTTATGCAGATTCCAGGAAGTGGAATTGGCTTATCTATTGTTTCAAGAATATTAGAAATTCATAATGCAGAAATAAAAGTAAAAACAAAAATCAACCATGGAACATCCTTTATTATGAAGTTCCCTAATTAAAAAACGAAAAATAAAAAAGTAATTTTTGTAAAATTTCTAATAAATTTCTAATTAAAAAACACTACTAAAAGCTGTTTTTAGCGTTATTATTGCAATGCAACTTAAGATAGTTTTTTATTGAATGAAAATTTTGATAACATATACATTACTACTGACTTGTCTATCTTCATTTTCTCAAGTGGCAGTTCAAATCAACAATCATTCATACGTTCACACATGTGATGATTCAGTTATATTATCTGCACCTGACAGTATAATTATTCAAAAAGTTTATTTTACGGAACCTGTCGAGAGTCTAGTTAGTAATGATCATACATCAGAAGGTTTTATCCTTGGACTAGAAAATGGAGATTTAATAAATATTTTCAGACTTGATCCCGGCTATAACGGAAATCATGTGGGTAATAATGCAAAACTTGTGAAAAGAATTTCCTCAGATTATGGATTAAGTTGGACAAATCCTGAAGTAATATTTGATGATGTTATGTATGATGATAGAAATATGCAGGGAGGACTAATTGGAAGAGATTCAATAATTGTTTTCTTTAGAAAATTTAACGCTCCATTCTGGCAACAAATCGGGTTGTTTTATTTTTATAGTTTCGACGGAGGAAATTCATGGACAGAACCCATACCATTAGCTACCAACTTAACTGCATGTGCATTCGGAACAAGTAAGATAATTCACGTCCCTAACAGAGGATTCTTGATGCCTATTTATCAGCAATTTTATGTTGAACTAAGATTTAGTGAAGACGGTTTTTCATGGGATTCAATTGCCTATAAGTGGGATTACAGATCAAATTTTCTTTACAGAATTTCTGAAGTAAGTTTTGCGTACACAGGAAACGGACAAATTGTTGGAATTATGCGTAACGACAGGGTTGGGTTCGGACAAAATTACTACATGGTCTTTTCTTCCGATTTTGGATTTTCTTGGACAGAACCACAAACAACTAATCTTGCTCATCCTTTTACATGCCCAGCCCCACTCGTATTTTATGATGATGATCATAATGACTTATGGACTATTGTTTCCGACAGAAGAAGTAATATACCTGGAATGATGGCTTACGAAGAAAGTCTTTGGATTTATAGAAATCATGTTCATGATATTGCAGAAACTCCACATAATTTTACCTTGACGCAACAAATTCAAAGGCCATTGTCGAGCGATTTTAGATTATATGGCTATCCGGCACAAATGAAACTGGGCGCAAATCGCTACCTCATTATTTTTACTGAATCGTATAGAAAACCTAACGGATTCGAAGGTGCATATTTGTATCAATTCGAAATTATTTATGATTCTGTAAAAATTGCTATAGAAAACTTTGCTTGGAGTAATGGCTCACAGGAATATGAAACGATTATCTTTGAATCAGGAGAATACTCCGTAACAATCACAGATGAATTAGGTAATGAGTATATTCACAGTATAATTTTAGATATTGATCCTCACCCTTATTATGTTTTCGGTTCTGACACAATTTATGGAGCCAATGGTTATGCTATACTAAATGCAGAAAATGAAGGAAAAACTTTCGAATGGTCTACCGGTGAAAATTCACAAATTATTACAGTTTATGAACAAGGTTGGTATTATGTAACAATAACCAATTCATGCGATCTAACTATAACCGATTCTGTATATGTATATATTGACATTACACAGAAACCGATAAGTGTTGCATTGTCTGAATTAAATATTTATCCGAACCCAGCTGCTCATGAACTATTTATAGATATACCCGAAAACGAAGAAATGAAAGATGCTATTATCAAGATTTATAACATGACCGGAGATCTCTTGTATTTACATGAATCTGATTCACATTTTATTGATATCGAGTGGCTTACTCCTGCAACTTATCTACTTGAAATACACATAAACGAAAACATTTATAGAGAAAGATTTATTAAAATATAAGACTTAATAGAGTATTTGAGTTAAAATATTTTATATTGCAACAAATATTGATAAATGAAATCAGTTTTAGTTACAGGTGCTTCAGGCTTGATTGGTTCGCAATTATGCAAAGTTCTTTACGATAATAATATAACAGTTAAAGCATTAAGCCGTAATCCTACTCAAAATAAATATTACACTTCTTATAAATGGGATATCAAAAATAATTTCATTGACGAAAATGCATTCAAAGATATTGATGCTATAATACATCTGGCGGGAGAAAATATTGGAGAAGGGAGATGGACAAAAAGAAAAAAACAAAAAATTATAGACAGTCGCATAAATTCTACTTCTTTATTGTTTGAAAACTATAAAAAGCATAATCCAAATTTACAAGTTTTCATAACAGCATCTGCAGTTGGATATTATGAATCATTTTATGAAAAATCACCACTAATTCATGAAAAATCACTACCGGGTAAAGATTTTGCATCAAGGGTATGCGTACTGTGGGAAAAGGAAGCAGATAAGTTTGAAATGGAAGGAATCAGAACAGTTAAAGTAAGAACTGCATTAGTTCAAGATATCAAAGATCCAGCTTTGAAGAAAATTATGCTTTCGGCTAAATTCGGGATTATCCCGGTTTTGGGTAAAGGACTTCAACCATATCCATGGATACATATTCATGATTTAATTAACATCTACTTATTTGCATTGAATAATGAAAATATTCTCGGAGCTATTAATGCAAATGCCCCTGAACTAATTACACATCTACAATATATTCAAGAACTAAGAAAAATTAAATATAAAAATAGACCTGTAATTCATATTCCATTGTTTGTCCTAAAAATTCTTTTCGGAGAAAAAACCGATATCCTTTGCAAAGGAACCAAGATAAGTAGCATTTTGCATGATAATAGAGATTTTATTTATAAATTTCCTAAAGTTTCGCAGTGCTTAGAATCTATTATTAGATAAAGCTGATTAAAAAATCGGGTTTTATACATATATTATATCACAATAGAATATTTTACAGCTTAGATATAATGATATTTTTCGGATAAAAAAAATCATTACATTTGATAATATTTAATATGCACAAAAGATGAAAAGATTTATTCTATTTTTATGTCTTATAATAAGCATTTCATTTGTTAAGGCTCAACTATCTCAAGAAAAGATATTGCAATACAAAAATGAGTACCAACAAGACTCCTTTGCTTTTCAAAGCAAATTCCGTGTACTATCTTTTGAAGAATTTATCAACTTGCATGAAGCTCCAATGCATGCAAAAGCTATTCAAGAAACTCAACCTCCATTTAGTCCTATTAGAGCTATAGCTGAATGGGAACCAAATCAGGGTGTTATTATTAGAGGGCATACTTCTGGAGGGCAAGGGCGCTTTCACATCCCATTTAGCGTTATAGCTGATATGTCACAACATGTAATAGTTTATGTTACTTGCACAAATGCACAACAAAGTCAAATAAATACAACTCTTACCAATAATGGTGTAAATATGACTAATGTGGAGTACATCAATGTTACTACTGATAGTCAGTGGACTAGGGATTACACTCCACATTTTGTTGAATATGGCGAAGATAATGAAATCGGTTTAATGAACTTTGAATACGATAGACCTAGACCTAATGATAATAATTTTTACTCAGCTCTTGGTCCTCATTTGGGTAAAACAACATTCAGTATGCCAATGAGACACACTGGAGGCAATTATATGGTGGATGGATTTACTTCGGCAGTTTCTACAGATCATATTTATTATGATAACTGGGATGAGCTTGGACTTAGCCCACAAGAAGTTGATGATATGTTTGAGGAATATCTCGGTGTTAGCAATTATTATCTGGTATATGATGCTCTTGATCTTTATATAAAACACATTGACTGCTGGGCAAAACTTTTGGCTCCTGACAAAATTTTAATATTGGATGTGCCGGAATCTGATATCAGACATGCAGATTTTGATGCCGCTGCTAATTTCTGGGCAAATGAAACTAGCCCATATGGAACAAATTATCAAGTTTTTAGAGTATTTACTCAACCTGGCACAGATGAAGCCTACGTAAACTCGCTTATAATGAATGACAGAGTATATGTTCCAATAAAAGGAGGAGCAAGTTCTGCCAGAGATGCTGCAGCAATTGCAGTGTATGAGGCTGCAATGCCCGGATATAATATCGTTGGCGTTATTAATGACACAGGATCCACTGGCTGGTATGATACCGATGCTCTACATTGCAGAACTTATCAAGTACCAGATATGAACACTGTGAGAATTACACACTTTCCATATTTAGAAGATGTTGAAATTCAGGAAAGCTATATTTTTAATGCAGATATTGTTTCATTAGGAGGAGGTCATATTACAGATGCCATAATAAACTATAGAATAAATGAAGGTTCATGGGAAACGGCAACTATGAGTCATGTTGAGGATAACATTTATGAAGTTACTATTGACATATTTCAGATTGATGATGAAGTTGAATATTATATTGAGGCTTCAAACAACCTTTCAAAGACAGAGTTTCATCCGTATATTGGAGAGCCGGACCCACACAGATTTAATATTATTTGCCCAATTATTAATCTTGGCGAAGATATTGAACAATGCGGTGGAGTAGTTATCCTTGATGCTGGTGAAGGTTTTTTAACTTATCTATGGAACGGAAATCCCGGGAATCAAACATTTTCCGTTACAGAAACTGGAACATATAATATCGAAGTTACCGATAATTTTGGATGTACAATTATTGCCGAGATTAATGTTTCATTAATACCAGGCTCGCCAATTGTAACAGACGATTTTTTATGTGGAAGTGGAAACCTGACATTAACAGCAACAGGAAATGGAAACATTTACTGGTATGAAGAGGAAGTTGGAGGAACTCAAATTCATTCAGGTAATCAATACACAGCATTTTTTGACCTAACAACATCATTTTTTATTGAAACCATTATGGATTATGCAATAAGTTATTATGTCGGAAATACTAATAGTATAACAAATGGCGGAAACCACACTAACAATGGTTTTTATTTAGAATTTACTGCCTTTGAGGAATTTAATCTGGCAAGTATTGAAGTAAACGCAAACGGTGCAGGCAATCGTATTATTGAACTAAGAGATAGTGAAAATAATATTCTTGAGCAGGTAACCAGAAATATTCCGCATGGAGAGAGTCGCGTTGATGTTGAGTTTAACATTACACCAGGAGATTATCAGTTAAGATGTGGGACTGCAAATCCAAGTTTATTTAGAAGTAATACAGGCGTTTCATATCCTTATACTATATCTGATGTGGTTTCAATCACTGGTTCAAATGCTGGAGAAAACTTTTACTACTACTTCTATAACTGGGAAGTGAAAATTTTGGAAGAATGTGTAAGCGAAAGAGTTGAGGTTACAGCATACGTTTATCCAGAATTGGAGATAAACTTAGAATCTACCCCTGAATCTGCCGCTGGTGCAGAGGACGGCACTGCAACTGTTAACATCAGTAACGGAACTCCAAATTATACTTTCGCATGGAGCAATGGAGGCAATACTCAAACTATTACAAATCTAGAGGGAGGAATATATTCTGTTACTGTTCAAGATTTGAATAATTGTGAAGCGATTACTAGTGTTGAAGTTATTACCAATGCAGCATTAGTGCCAATTGTCATTTTTGAAGCAAGTAATAATTCAGGTTGTGAAGAATTGGCAGTGCAATTTACAGACATGAGTTTAAATAATCCTATTTCATGGGAATGGAATTTTGGTGATGGAAATACTTCTGATGCTCAACACCCTATACACACATACATTAGCCCCGGCACTTATACCGTAAGTTTGCAAGCAACAAATTCTGATGGTGTAGGTTTTTTGGAAATTGCAGATTATATTTTTGTTGGAGAAAATCCAGTACTGAATGTTTCAGCAGATGGACCATTCTGCGAAGGTAATGACATTCAATTTAATACAAATAGTAGTTACGGCGGCGATGAGTATGAATGGACAGGTCCCGGAAATTTTAATTCAAATAATGCTAATCCAATAATAGAAAATGCTATTACTGAATATTCAGGGGATTATACTGTTACACTAACAAATTCCATAAGCAACTGCTTTATCACAGAAACAATAAGTATTGAAATAAACGAAAATCCACAAATTAATTTAGATGATAGTTTTCAGCAATGCGGGGGAACTATAATTCTTGATGCAGGCGAAGGATTTGAAACATACACTTGGAACGGTGAAGAAGGAGAACAAACTTTGTCAGTCGAAACTTCAGGAACATACACACTAATTGTTGCAGATATAAACTCTTGCACTGCAAATGCACAAATAGAAGTAACAATTCATGATATTCCCGTAATAATTATGGAAGATGAATATGTTCAATGTGGCGGAACTATAATTCTCGATGCCGGAGAAGGATTTGAAACATACACTTGGAACGGTGAAGAAGGAGAACAAACTTTGTCAG
>OBJA01002608.1_pt1 | contig 10145 bp, 7 predicted proteins | sample 1519751 | NCBI WGS metagenome assembly OBJA01 (sample SAMEA3881238, study PRJEB22517) | soil metagenome | biome: lake sediment; feature: soda lake sediment; material: sediment, water from around vicinity | place: India | collected 2013-12-23 | depth 3 m
CCTTTACGGGCACCGTGTGTTGAGATGAAGTACTGAAGAACCGTCAGCCCTTCACGGAAGTTTGCGGTAATCGGTGTTTCAATGATCGAACCGTCCGGCTTCGCCATCAAACCACGCATACCGGCCAGCTGACGAATCTGCTGGGCACTACCCCGCGCTCCGGAGTCGGCCATCATATGGATAGCATTAAAGGACGGTACCTTTACCGCTTCACCTTCGTCTGAAACCAATTTGTCAACAGCAATGTTGCTGAGCATGGTGCCGGCGATATCTTCCGTACACTTGGCCCAGATATCGATAACCTTGTTGTAGCGTTCGCCGTCGGTGATCAGACCTTCTGTATACTGCTGCTGAATATCCTTTACCTCTTCCGCCGCAACCTTGATACGCTCTTCCTTGGTTGCGGGAATTTCCATATCGTTCAGACAAATGGAAACGCCTGCCAGCGTTGAATAGCGGAAGCCGGTTTCCTTGATCCTGTCGGCAAGGATAACGGTCTCCTTGGTGCCGGCAAGACGGAAACTGACATCAATCAGGTTGGCAACCTGCTTTTTGCCCATAACCAGGTTCACGTACTTAAAGGGAATCACCGCAGGCACAACTTCACGCAGCAGGATACGACCGACGGTTGTTTCAACGATCTGCAACGGCGCGTCGGCTTCCGGTGACATTCGAACCTTGATTCCGGCCTGAAGATCGGCTTCACCCGAGTCATAAGCCATCCGCACCTCTTCCGGAGAGACGAAGACCTTCCCGGAACCGGTAACAAAAGGACGTTCTCTGGTCATATAGTAAAGACCAAGAACCATATCCTGCGACGGAACAATGATCGGCTGGCCGCTTGCCGGTGACAGGATGTTGTTGGTTGACATCATCAGCACGCGGGCTTCAATCTGGCTTTCAATCGACAAGGGCAAATGAACAGCCATCTGGTCACCGTCAAAGTCGGCATTGAAGGCGGTACAAACCAGCGGGTGCAACTGAATCGCCTTACCCTCGATCAGTACCGGCTCGAAAGCCTGGATACCAAGACGGTGGAGGGTCGGCGCGCGGTTAAGCATGACCGGATGCTCCTTGATAACCTCTTCAAGGACATCCCACACCTCGGTTTTTTCCTTTTCAACCATTTTCTTGGCGCTCTTGATGGTGGTGGATAAACCGCGCTCTTCCAGCTTCTGATAAATAAATGGCTTGAACAATTCAAGGGCCATTTTCTTCGGCAGGCCGCACTGGTGCAGTTTCAATTCCGGACCAACGACAATAACGGAACGACCGGAATAATCTACCCGTTTACCAAGAAGGTTCTGGCGGAAACGTCCGCCTTTGCCTTTGAGCATGTCCGACAGTGATTTCAGCGGACGCTTGCTCGGCCCGGTAATGGCACGACCGCGACGACCATTGTCAAACAATGCGTCAACCGCTTCCTGCAGCATCCTTTTTTCATTACGGACGATAACTTCAGGTGCCCGCAATTCCATCAGTCGCTTGAGACGATTGTTGCGGTTGATCACGCGCCGATACAGGTCATTAAGATCTGAGGTAGCGAAACGCCCACCATCCAGCGGCACCAGTGGCCGCAACTCCGGCGGCAGCACCGGAATGGTTTCGAGAATCATCCACTCAGCCTGATTGCCACTCTGACGGAAGGCGTTGATAACCTTCAGGCGTTTCGACACTTTCTTGCGCTTGGCCTCGCTGGTGGCTTCTTTCATTTCCAGACGCAATTGCTCACCAATCACCTCCAGATCGAGCTCAGCCAGCAGCTCCCGCACCGCTTCCGCACCCATGCCGGCAACAAACTGACCGGCATATTCATCCATCGCCTCACTGTACTTGTCATCGGGCAGCAATTGCCCCTTTTCAAGGGGCGTGTCACCCGCATCAAGAACGACATGTGCCTCAAAGTACAGAACTTTTTCAAGGTCCTTCAAGGTCATGTCCAGCAAAGCACCGATACGTGACGGCAGGGACTTCAAAAACCAGATATGGGCCACCGGACAAGCCAGGTCAATGTGCCCAAGGCGTTCACGGCGCACCTTGCTCGGGATAACCTCGACGCCACACTTTTCGCAGACAATACCGCGATGCTTCATGCGCTTGTACTTACCGCAATTACACTCATAGTCTTTAATCGGGCCAAAAATCTTGGCGCAGAAAAGACCATCACGCTCCGGCTTGAACGTACGGTAATTAATGGTCTCCGGTTTTTTTACCTCACCGAAAGAACGCTCACGAATCTTTTCCGGTGACGCCAGGGACAACCGGATAGCATTAAAATTCAACGGATCTTTGGGACGCTCAAAGAGACTGAAAATGTCTTCCAAAACGCATCCTCCTTATTTGGATGAGTGCTTGATTTTTGTAATATTCGCCAGGCCGCTCTAGCGCCCGAACTAATCTTCTTCCAGCAGATCAACATCCAGGCACAGGGCCTGAAGCTCCTTGATCAATACGTTGAAGGACTCCGGCAAACCCGCCTCCAGGGTATGTTTCCCCTTGACGATGGCTTCGTACATCCGGGTCCGACCGGCCACATCATCTGACTTGACGGTCAGAAATTCCTGCAGGGCATGGGCGGCACCATAAGCCTCCATGGCCCAGACTTCCATCTCGCCCAGACGCTGGCCACCGAATTGGGCCTTGCCGCCGAGGGGCTGTTGGGTGACCAGACTGTAGGGACCAATAGAACGTGCATGGATCTTGTCATCAACCAGGTGATGCAGTTTGAGCATGTACATGATGCCGACGGTGACTTTCTCTTTATACGCTTCGCCGGTTTTACCATCATACAAGGTCATCTGTCCGCTCTGCGAAAAACCGGAACGTTCCAGTTCCTCTTTGATCTGCTCCTCACTGACACCTTCGAACACCGGAGAAGCCATCGGCACTCCGCTCTGCAGACGACGCGCCAGCACGAGCAGATCATCTTCGCCAAGCCCGTCAATGAAATCATCGAGTTCCGCGTCGGCATAAGCGCTCCTGATCTGTTTCTTAAGAGCAGCCTCACTGTATTGATCATCAAGAATCTTTTTAATCTGATTGCCGAGTCCACGGGCAGCCAAACCCAGATGCGTTTCCAGTATCTGGCCGACGTTCATCCGTGACGGCACCCCAAGGGGGTTCAATACGATCTCGACCGGCGTACCATCTTCCATGTAGGGCATGTCTTCCTGAGGCAGAATTCGGGAAAGAACACCCTTGTTACCATGGCGACCAGCCATCTTGTCACCCACCTGCAGCTTGCGTTTGATGGCAATGTACACCTTGACCATCTTGATGACACCCGGCGGCAGGTCGTCACCACGCTTGCATTTTTCAATGCGATCCTCAAACACGGCATGAACTAACTGTTCACGCTCAGCAAGGCGCTCCAACAGATTACCGACTTTGGTTTCGACCTCGTCATTGCCGGATACCGAGATATCCTTGATACGAGCAAAAGGAATCTTGTCAAAAGCTTCCTCGGTAATTTTACGACGTTTCGGCAACAACAGGTTACCGTCCTGATCTTCAATCGACACCGCCGCCATCTGGTCCACCAGCAGGGAGCGGAGTTTCTTGCGCGTTGACGCCCGAAGAATCCGGATTTCATCGTTCATGTCGTTACGCAATTGATCGATCTCGCGGGCCTCAATCTGCTCGGTACGAGCGTCCTTGTCGGAACCTTTACGAGAGAACACTCGCGCTCCGATAACGACACCTTCCTCGCCCGGTGGAACGCGCAGAGAGGTATCACGAACATCACCGGCCTTCTCACCGAAAATGGCCCGCAACAATTTCTCTTCCGGCGAAAGCTGTGTTTCACCCTTGGGGGTGATCTTACCCACCAGAATATCTCCAGCCTTGACACTGGCACCGATGCGGATGATTCCCGATTCATCCAGATCTTTCAATGCATCTTCACCCAGATTGGGAATATCATCGGTGATCTCTTCCTTGCCGAGCTTGGTATCACGGGCAACACACTCGAATTCTTCAATATGAATCGATGTGTAACGATCGTCCTGAACCAGCTTCTCGGAAATCAGAATCGAGTCTTCAAAGTTATATCCATGCCAGGGCATAAAAGCGACGAGGACATTCTGCCCCAGGGCCAACTCACCCCACTGGGTCGAAGGACCATCGGCAATGACATCACCGGCCTTGACACGATCACCAACCTTGACAATCGGCTTCTGATTGATGCAGGTGTTCTGATTGGAGCGGCTGAACTTGAGCAGATTATAGATATCAACCCCGGTACCGGTCTCATCAAGATCCTTATCATCGACCTGAACAACAATTCGGCCGGCATCAACCCGCTCAACAACGCCGTCATGACGGGCAACGACGGAGTTACCGGAATCATGGGCAACGATACGCTCCATACCGGTACCGACCAAAGGAGCCTCGGCTCGCAACAGGGGCACCGCCTGACGCTGCATGTTGGACCCCATCAGGGCGCGGTTGGCATCGTCATTTTCCAGGAACGGGATCAGCGCTGCCGCCACCGAAACAATCTGCTTCGGCGAAACATCCATGAGGGTAATTTCCTCAGGATTCAACAGCATGAACTCGCCGTTGCACCGCACATTGACAAGATCGTTGATGAACACGTTGTTCTCATCGATGGGTGCGTTAGCCTGAGCAATGGAATGGCCCTCTTCTTCCAGCGCCGAGAAATACTTGATCTCATCAGTCACCTGGGAATCTCTGACGATCCGATAGGGGGTCTCAACAAAACCGTACTCATTGATCCGCGCATAAGTCGAAAGGGATGCGATCAAACCGATATTCGGCCCTTCAGGCGTTTCGATCGGACAGACCCGGCCATAGTGGGTCGGATGAACGTCGCGTACTTCAAAACCGGCGCGCTCACGAGTCAAACCACCAGGTCCCAATGCAGACAAACGCCGCTTATGGGTCACCTCGGACAACGGGTTGGTCTGATCCATAAACTGCGACAATTGCGACGAGCCAAAAAACTCCTTCACGACGGCAGAAACCGGCTTGGAGTTGATCAGATCATGGGGCATGAGACTGTCGACATTCTGAAGCCTCATGCTTTCCTTGATTGCACGCTCCATTCGGACCAGTCCCACGCGGTATTGATTTTCCAACAGCTCACCAACTGCGCGGACACGACGGTTGCCAAGATGATCGATGTCATCAATGGAGCCGTTACCGTTACGCAAATCGATCAGATAGCGCACCACCGCGAGGATGTCTTCCCTGGTGAGGGTCGACAGCTCAAGGGGTGAATCCAGCCCTAGCTTGTGATTCAGCTTGAGGCGACCTACCGCGGAGATGTCATAACGATCGGGATTAAAAAACAGACTCTCAAACAGTGCTGTCGCCGTTTTGACCGTCGGTGGATCCCCCGGACGCAGACGTCGGAAAATCTCAATAATGGCATCTTCAGTTGTTTCGATTTTATCGGCACGCAAGGTATCGCTTAAATAGGAGCCGATATACAGATTGTCAATGAAGAGAACCTTGAAATCGTTAATGCCGCGCTCTTTGAATTCGGCCAGCTTGTCCTCGGTCAATTCACCGTTACATTCAAGCAGAACCTCACCGGTCGCCTCATCGATGATGTCGGTCGAAAGAATCTTGCCGGTCAATTCTTCTATCGTTACCGGGACAACTTCCAGACCGTCCTCTTTTAACTTGCGAATCGCCGCACGAGTAAACTTGCGGTTCGCTTTGACCAGCACTTCGCCACTGCTGGAAAGAACATCGGAAGTGGCACGCTGTCCGGCCAACAGATCATAATTGACCTTTTTGACATACTCGGTGCCGTTCCAGGAAATTTCCTCAACGTCGTAATAGTACTCAAGCAACTCCTCGGTAGTAAAACCGAGGGCCTTCAGCAACACCGTAGCATGCAGCTTGCGCCGACGATCAATACGAACCCAAAGCAGATCCTTGTGGTCAAAATCGAAATCAAGCCATGAACCGCGATAGGGAATGATCCTGGCACTGTACAGCACCTTGCCGCTGGAGTGACTCTTACCTCTGTCATGAGAGAAAAAGACACCTGGAGAACGGTGGAGCTGACTGACAATGACTCGCTCAGTTCCGTTAATAATAAAGGTGCCATTGTCTGTCATCAGTGGAATCTCACCGAAATAGACTTCCTGCTCCTTGATGTCACGAATCGATTGAGTACCGGAATCTTTATCAATATCAAGGGTGACGAGACGTACCTTGACCTTCATGGGCGCGGCGTAAGTCATGCCACGCTGGTGGCATTCGTCTACGTCATACTTGGGAGTGCCAAGATCATAGGACACATACTCCATGGAGCAGGTATCACTGAAATCACGAATGGGAAAAACCGAGCGAAAAACTGACTCAAGACCACTCTGCTTGCGCTGGGACGTGAGAGTATCAGCCTGTAAAAAACGGGTATAGGAAGTTTTTTGAATATCGATAAGATTCGGAATATCGATGATATTCGAAACCTTTGCGAAATGCTTCCTGAGGAGCGGATTATTCGCAAACGAATAGGCCATGGTTTCTCCTTCGGGTCAAAATCGAGACCGGCAAATATTGAGCCGGTGACAACAGATCATTCACTCATTAACCGACAGCACGGATGTTTCCAACCATAAAGCCGAAAGCTGCCGAGACTGCACCTTAACACTTCCGAACAACGAGAATAGCCAAGGCCGCAGCGCGACCTTGGCTAAGGCTCAATTATCGGCTTACAAGGGCTATTTCAGCTCCACGCCGGCGCCAGCTTCTTCAAGCTGCTTCTTGATGTCTTCAGCTTCAGCTTTGGAGACACCCTCTTTAACGGTGTTAGGCGCACCATCAACAAGGTCCTTGGCTTCTTTCAGGCCAAGACCGGTCAAGGCACGAACAACCTTGATGACGTTGATTTTCTTGTCACCAGCGCTGGAAAGAATGACATCAAACTCATCCTTCTCTTCAGCAGCTTCAGCAGCGGCGGGACCGGCAGCAGCAGCAACAGCAACCGGGGCAGCAGCTGATACACCGAATTTTTCTTCCAGTTCCTTAACGAATTGTGACATTTCAAGAACAGTCATGTTCTCAAGAAATTCAACAACCTGCTCTTTAGTAATTCCAGCCATTTCTTCCTCCGAAAAATATGTATGTGTTAAAAACGAAAATTGTTGTAATTATGCGGCTTTGCTTTGGCCAATGGCGTTAAGAACCTGTACCAGTGACCGTGGAACTGCTGCCAGAGTACCAACAAAATTTGACGCCGGAGCATTCATCGAACTGAGGGCCTTGGCCAACAGCTCTTCACGACTCGGCAGATCAGCCAACGCACCGATATCGGCAACAGACAACAGCTTGCCGCCAAGAACTCCAGCCTTCAATTCGAAAGCCTGAACATCTTTGGCAAACTTGCTCAGAATTTTGGCGGGTGCTACCGGGTCTGCTCCTGCCAGAGCCAGCGCTGTAGGACCGGCACAGAAATCCTGCAAAACCTCAGACGAAGTGCCTTTGGCCGCAAGCTTGAGCAGTTTGTTTTTAACAACACGATACTCAACACCAGCCTGCGTCAGCTGACGACGCAAATTAGTCGCCTGCTCAACATTAATGCCGCGATAATCAGCCAGAAATGCCGCCTGGGTTTCGCTCAGACGCTGAGCCAATTCCTGAACAATTTGTTCTTTTTCTGTCCTGTTCATTCACTCTCCTCCTTTCTTTAAGATCCAGGGACCAAAAGTCCCGACCAAGTCAGCATGAGGGAGAGCGGTGACACATTGTCACAGCACCCTGCAGCCTCGGCAGGTGGAATAACCATTAAACGCTAAGGTACCTGCTGTCTTTGACTTAGAGTCTGTGTATTATTTTATCAGTGCTTGCAGTGCCGGGATATCGAGGTGAATACCGGGGCCCATCGTACTGGAAAGGGACATCTTCTTCAGATAGGTCCCTTTAGACGTTGACGGCTTCGCCTTGATCAGGGCATCGAGCAACGACAAAATGTTCTCTTTAAGCTTGTCCGCATCAAAAGAAACTTTACCGACCGGAGCATGAACAATGCCGGCCTTCTCAACGCGGTATTCAATTTTACCCGATTTTGCTTCCTGCACGGCGCGAGCCAGATCCATAGTGACGGTACCAACCTTGGGATTCGGCATCAAACCGCGGGGACCGAGGAGGCGTCCGATTTTACCGACAACGCCCATCATGTCGGGAGATGCAATCGCGGTATCAAAGTCGAACCAACCACCCTGGATTTTTTCCGCCAGATCATCTGCACCAACATAGTCAGCACCAGCGGCTTCGGCTTCCTGTGCCTTCTCGCCCTTGGCAAATACAAGGACACGAACGGTCTTTCCCAGACCATTGGGAAGCACATGGGCACCACGTACCATCTGATCAGCCTTACGTGGATCCACGCCCAGACGGACGCTCACCTCGACAGTCTCGTCAAATTTGGCAAAGGTGGTCTTTTTCAAAAGCTCCAGTGCCTCATCAATGCCGTAAGTGCGGGTACGATCTACAAGTTCTTTTGCGTTTTTAATTTTCTTGCCACTTGCCATCTTTTACTCTCCACTACTCGCCATATCAGGCGATTTCAATTCCCATACTGCGTGCCGTACCCTCGATAATCCGCACAGCAGCATCTTCAGAAAACGCATTGAGGTCAGGCATTTTCAGACGAGCGATTTCAAGAACCTGATCACTGGTTACTGTCCCGACCTTCTCCTTATTCGGCACCCCGGAACCTTTTTTCAGGTTTGCAGCGCGCAGCAGCAACACTGCGGCAGGAGGCGTTTTTGTAATAAACGAGAAGGACCGATCAGCAAAAACCGTTATCACAACCGGTATTATCAATCCATCCTGGTCTTGTGTTTTCGCATTAAAAGCCTTGCAGAACTCCATGATGTTAACACCATGCTGGCCGAGAGCCGGACCCACTGGCGGGGACGGGTTCGCTTTTCCGGCGGGTATCTGCAATTTAATCTGCCCAACAACTTTCTTAGCCATTACCTGCTCCTTAAACGTCCGAAACCTTTATTCCAGTCAAATACTAACTGGTTTTTTCGACCTGTATAAATTCCAACTCGACGGGAGTAACCCGACCAAAAATACTGACCATGACCTTCAACGTACCGCGATCGGGTCTTACATCCTCGACAATGCCGGTAAAGTTCAGGAAAGGGCCATCAACAACCCGGACAGTTTCGCCCACATCAAACTCAACCTTGGGCTTGGGCTTTTCTACCCCTTCCACCATCCTGTTGGTAATTTTTGCAACTTCTTCCTCAGGTATTGACGGTGGATTCACACCACCACCGACAAAACCGGTTACCTTGGCGGTACCCGTAACCACGTGCCAGGTTTCGTCGTTCAACACCATTTTTACCAGGATGTAGCCGGGGAAAAACTTGCGCGTAGAGGTTTTTCGTTCCCCCTTACGCATCTCGACCACCGTTTCAGAAGGGATCAGAATCTCTTCAAAAAGATCCTCCATCCCCATTGAGCGGATACGCTCTTCAAGATTCAGCTTTACCTTGTTCTCAAAGCCGGAATAGGTGTGTACACCGTACCACTTCATTGACATGAAAAGACCTTTTCTCCCGTCAGCCCAGAACCACGCGGATTAAACGCGAGAGGATCATATCGACAATCCCCAGATAAACCGCACAGAATATGACAACAGCAATAACAACCAGAGTCGATCCGTAGGTGTCTTTCTTGGATGGCCATGTGACTTTCTGTAACTCTGCTTTCACATTGCCAAGAAATTCATTCAATTTTCCAGTCATCTGTCTGTCGGCCTCACTGTGTGGATCCTGTATAAAAACTGGCAGGCCAGGAGGGATTCGAACCCCCAACACCCGGATTTGGAATCCGGTGCTCTAGCCGTTAGAGCTACTGGCCTGCACGAAATCCAAGCAACCTGTACTAAAGCTACTTGGTTTCCTTATGTGTTGTATGCCGCTTGCAGAAACGACAATACTTGCTGAACTCCAGTTTGTCCGGAGTATTTTTCTTGTTTTTAGTGGTTGTATAATTCCGGCGCTTGCACTCGGTGCAGGCAAGAGTGACAATGTCACGCATAATACTTACCTCGTAAAACCCCTCCCGCTCTGACGGGAGGGATCATTTCAACTTAGATTGCTTGATTGTTACGCGACGACTTCGCTGACCACGCCGGCACCGACTGTACGGCC
>OBJA01002609.1_pt1 | contig 10134 bp, 4 predicted proteins | sample 1519751 | NCBI WGS metagenome assembly OBJA01 (sample SAMEA3881238, study PRJEB22517) | soil metagenome | biome: lake sediment; feature: soda lake sediment; material: sediment, water from around vicinity | place: India | collected 2013-12-23 | depth 3 m
AAAAAAATGGGAAGCTTTATAAAACCTGAGATTGTAATGATGCCTGACTGCAAAGAGAAATGCTGATTGCACAAGGGTATGAATGAATTCAAAACTAAATGAAGCGGCATGTTTAAATATTTTGTAAAAAGTGTTTTAAGAAATTTTGTCGGGCACAAAAGTTCTTTCCTGATCAATCTGATTGGACTGGCAGCGAGTTTTGCCTGCGCCATCCTGATTTTTCTGTGGATTAACGATGAAATACAGGTTGATAAGTTTCATGCATTGGATGAACAGCTTTATCAGGTAATTGAAAATCATAATGTTCCGGAAGGGGTTTTCACCCAGCCGTACACTCCCGATATGCTGGGCCGCACACTTGACACTGAAATTGCTGAAGTACAAATGGCTACAGGAGTTATGCCGGCCGATTTACTGGGTCCCTCCTTGCTTACATCCGGAGATAAAAAGATCAAATCGGCAGGGCAATTCGCCGATACTGATTTTTTTCGCGTGTTTTCTTTTCCACTGTTACAGGGAGATGCGGCACAAGTGCTAAAAAACAAAAACAGCATTGTTGTTTCAAAGCAACTGGCGATGAGTCTGTTTGGCTCTCTGGAGCATGTTGTGGGGAAAGTCGTTGAACTGGAGCTGTACAATTCTGAAATTCACACCGTAGTAACGGGAATTTTTGATGATATCCCGGGCAATTCGACAATGCAGTTCGAATTTGTTTCATCGTACGATACCTGGCTGGAATTGAGTGAAAAAATGGGTCGTATGATTCATTGGGGCAATCATGCTCCTTCCACTTACGTGGTATTGGAAGAAAATACCCCGCTTTATCAATTCAATACCAAAATTAAGGACTTGTTGTATGAAAAAAACAATGAAAGGAACATTTCCTTGTTTGCTGTTCCTTTTACAGGACAGTACCTGCACGGCAAATATGAAAACGGAGTTCAGGCAGGTGGCCGTATCAGTTATGTTCATCTGTTCAGCCTGATAGCCGTTTTTATTTTAGCGATAGCCGCAATTAATTTTATGAACCTTTCCACAGCCCGGGCAACAGGCCGGTTTAAGGAAATTGGCATTAAGAAGGTGGTTGGCAGTGGGCGGTGGAGTCTGATCGCTCAATTCGTTTCAGAGTCAGTACTACTCACTTTTTCAGCACTATTGTTTTCGTTGCTTATTGTTTTTTTGTTTTTGCCACAATTCAACCAGATTACCGGCAAGCGATTGGTTCTTGCAGACCAGACTTCTTTTTTTCTGCTGATTCCTTTGGCAGGATTCGTACTTGCTGTTTTAACAGGATTGTATCCCGCTCTCTATTTGTCAGGATTTAACAGCCTGCAGACATTGAAAGCAAAACTGTCGGACTCGCACGGTGCGGGATGGGCAAGAAAGGGACTGGTAACTTTCCAGTTTACAGTTTCTGTGGTTTTGATTATTTCGGTGTTGGTTGTAAACAGGCAGGTAGAGTATATTCAGAATAAAACGCTGGGTTATAATAAAAATCAGGTGGTACTGTTCGATAAGGAAACTGGTATCGCGAATCAGGAAGAGGCATTTTTGCAGGAAGCAAAAAAAATACCGGGGCTTGTTAATATTTCCAGCATGGGAGGTAACCTGATAGGGAGCCACTCAAACACATACGATATCACCTGGGATGGAAAGGAATCTGAATCGAACATCCGCTTTGAAGTGCTTCCGGTTAATTTTGATCTGATTGAGACCCTTGAAATGGAAGTGGTTGAGGGAAGAAGTTTTTCTGCTGACTTACCAGGCGAAAGAACCAAGGTTATATTAAATCAGAAAGCAGTTGATATAATGGGACTGAAGGATCCAATCGGTAAAACAATCCGCTTCTGGGGCGAAGAAAAGCAGATTGTGGGCGTATTGCAAAATTTCAATTTTGAATCGTTGCGCGAGGAAATCAACCCGCTGATTTTTTATATGCGCCCTGACCGGACAGTTCAAATGATGGCCCGGATTGAAGCCGGTCGCGAAAAGCAGGTTTTACAGGCACTTGGTGCATTGTATGAACAGTTTAATTCGGGTTTGCAGTTCAATTATCATTTTATGGATACACTATGGGATGCACAATATGAAGCTGAACAGCGGGTAGGGGTTTTATCGCGTCTTTTTGCTATTCTGGGAATTCTGATATCCTGTCTGGGATTGTTTGGACTGGCAGCGTTTGCCGCCGAAAGGCGAATAAAAGAGATTGGAATTCGCAAGGTTACCGGGGCAAACATTTCGGAAGTGATGGTAATGCTCAATATGGATTTTATAAAATGGGTCACCATTGCCATTTTAATTGCTTCACCGATTGCCTGGTACATTTTAGGCAAATGGCTTGAAAGTTTTGCCTTCAAGGCCACTTTAAGCTGGTGGATATTTGCCTTGGCCGGTTTGCTGGCACTGGGAATCGCTTTGCTGACGGTGAGCTGGCAAAGCTGGCGGGCGGCGACGAGGAACCCGGTGGAGGCGTTGAGGTATGAATAGGGCATAGATCCGGGAAAAAAATAATACCCGGGATGAAGGTATTGAGTTTTGATTGTGTTGATAATCAATATGCTGAAAAATGAAATCTTTCAAAAACAGGGAGGTATATAAAGAAAAATAAGAACTGAAATAAGTGGGAATCAAAAAAAATTAAATATGCTCTTAAAAAGTATAAAATCATCGATCAGGAGCCTTGTTAAAAACAAAGTTTTTTCTTCGCTGGGCATTATAGGCTTTGCTGCCGGTTTCTCAGTTTGTTTGATTATTGGCATGTACGTTTATAACGAATTAACTGTTGATGGATTTTATAAAAATAAAGATCACATATTCAGAGTGGTAAATGCAAAAAACAGGGATTGCAGTCTGAATTATGAATTAAAGGAAAAGTTTGAAAGCAATTATCCAGGAATTGAAAAGGTTTGCCCGCTTGAGATAAATACTTCAACATGGCCTGTTAATATATACCAGAAGACAGTTTATGTTGAAGGCCTGATTGCTACGACAAACGATTTTTTTGAAGTTTTTTCAATCCGGCCAATTAAGCAGATTTCCAATAACCCATTTACGGATATCAACTCTGCTGTAATCACCGAAACCGGGGCACGCCTTTTATTCGGTGATGAAGACCCACTGGGCAAATCGATTACAATCTATTCTAATGAATCGGTAATCAGCGCTGTCATTCCTGATTTTACTTCCAGTTCAAGTATTCATGGGTTGATTCTAAGAAACGCTGAAAATAAAAATTTCAGAATGAGTATTGCTGCTATGTATCAGGATGATCAGATTATAAGACATTCATTGACAAATCATTATTTGCTGCTTGAAGATAATCAGAATTCACCTGACATGGAACTGCGTTTAAATGCAACAGTAAGTAATTACAAGATGAGCGTTGATTCCGTTTTTTTACAACCATTGAAAAGTATATACTTCGATACTTCTGTTACCGACAATAACAAACATGGAAGTATAGGATTTATTCGTATTCTTTCGGTTATCGGATTTATGATTTTACTGCTTTCGGTAATTAATTACATCAATTATATTATTTCATCCCAATTCAAAAAACACAAGGAAATTGGCATAAGAAAAACAATTGGTGCAAAGTTTTCTCATTTATTAAGTTACTATATTGCCGATATCCTGCTGTGGGTAATTGTTTCGCTATTTATTTCATTTGTAATCGTTGCTGTATCGCTTCCTTATTTCAATTCAATTTTCCAGATGAATCTTCAGTTAAAGGATTTGCTGGATATACGGTTTTTTACAGCAGGGTTAATTGTTATCCTTTTTATTGTACTTGCTTCACTGTTTCCTTATGTTGTTATGTTATCGAAATTCCAGGTTCTTAATTTTTTAAAAGGGAATTTAGGAAAGACAGGCAAAAGCAGGGCAGGAAATATGCTCACAATTTTTCAGTTAACAATTTCAATAATACTTATTTCAGGATTATTTGTTGTTCAAAAACAAATCAGTTACGTAAAATTTCGTGATCTGGGATTTGATGACGATCAATTATTATACATCAACATTCAGTATGATAAAAATGGCTATGAGTCGCTAAAAAATGAATTTCTTAAAAACCCATTAGTAACGCAGGCAACGCTGAGTTCGGGGGTGCCTGGAAATATTTCAGCAAGGATGATTCGCCCTGACTGGGAAAATACATTCTATATGATGGATGTTGATCAACAGTATATATCCACAATGGGAATGGAATTAAAGGAAGGCAGAAATTTTACCCCTGCCGATAGCTCAAAAAAGGCTTGTATTGTAAACGAAGCTGCAATAGCTGCAATGTTAATTGATAGTGTTGATCTCAAACAGTTAGGTGTTACTGAAATTGTTGGTGTCGTTAAAAATTTCAATTTCGAATCGCTTCACCAAAGTGTTCAGCCTATGATAATGCAATATGGAACAGGCCGTGCTATGAGTTTACGTTTATCGACAGAAAACCTGCCTGCAGCAATGGATTACATAAACAATGTATGGAATGACTTTTACCCCAATGAACCGATGCAATATAAATTTTACGATAGCTGGTTCGACTCAATGTACAGGAAAGAAGAACAAATCAGTCGTGCCGGCATGGTATTTTCAATTATTGCCATCATTATTACCTGCCTCGGGCTTTTAGGGAAAATTATTCAGGATACTGCAACGCGTACAAAAGAGATCGGCATCCGCAAAGTAAACGGCGCAAAAGATTCGGAAATATTGACTTTGTTGAATAAAGATTTTGTAATGTGGGTAATTATTGCATTTATAATTGCCACTCCCATTGCGTATTACGCCATGAATAAATGGCTCGAAAGTTTTGCCTACAAAACCAGTTTGAGCTGGTGGATATTTGCCCTGGCAGGTTTGCTGGCACTGGGGATTGCTTTGCTGACGGTGAGCTGGCAGAGCTGGCGGGCGGCTACAAGAAACCCGGTAGAAGCACTGAGGTATGAATAAAGTCTTGAACTTTGATTAAATGATTGATTGAAAACTATGATTACGAAAAGAAAATCAAAGCCCATTAAACGAAGGCTTGAGGGAGGCGCTGAGGTATGAGTAATTTAATAACCCAAGAATGAATGCTATAAAGGTAATTTTTCGCAGAATCAAAAATAACAGCCGGTTGAATCTGTTGAATATTTCTTCGATGGCTATCGGCATTGCGGCTGCCATTATTGTTTTAAGCTATGTATATCAGGAGTTTAATTATGATACCAGCTATAAAAATTCCGATACAATTTTCCGGGTTCTTACCCAAAATAATAACAGTGAATTGTCGGGAGCCATCACTTTCGGCCCGCTGGCACAGAGTCTGAAGTCCGATTTTCCGGAAATAACTGATGCAACGCGTGTCAGTTTTTACTGGGGTTACCTGGCATTAAATGCCGGCGACAAGAAATTCAACGAAGTCCGTACAATTTTTGCCGACCCCAATTTTTTCACCTTTTTTTCATTTCCTTTCGTTAATGGGAATCCTGATCAATGTCTTAGCTCGCCAAATTCAATTGTTTTCTCGGAAAGCGCAGCTAAAAAATATTTTGGTGAAAACAATGCTGTTGGACGGCAAATTAAAATTGGGGAGAAAAATGTATTCACTATACAGGGAGTTTATAAAGATTTTGCACCCAGCTCGAATTTTCGCAGCGATATTATTTTACCGCTGGAATCTATTTCAAAACTTACCCAGGTTTGGATTGAACCCAGTTGGAATTATCCGTCGGACATTCATACATTTATATTGACGGAAGGCAATACCTATTCGAAAGTTACTTCAGCAAATATTACTAATTATCTCTCCAGACATGTTGAAGAAAATCCTGAGAAACTTGTTTTACAACCGTTAAAAAATATTCATACGGAGAAGAATACAGGTTGGGAATTGGTGCCACAGATAAATAAAAGCTACCTTTTTTTTATGGCCGTTGTTGGGTTGGTAATTCTTATAATGTCGGCTGCAAATTTTCTATTACTTTATATGGGGATGATTTCTCAAAGGGCAAATGACAGCGAGGTAAAAAAAGTATTCGGGGCATCGAAATCGGTCCTTTTGCAAGAGTACATGAAAGAAGCTCTTTCATACATATCGCTGAGTATCGTGATATCTTTAATTCTCGTTTATTTGTACAAAACCGTTGTGTCTTCCTGGTTTTCATTTCTTCCTGAGATAAATGATGCTGATACTAAACTTTTACTTGGTGGGTTATTGATCGCTTTTGCATTCATTTCGTCAGTATTAACTTCATTCGTGATTTCGGCACAAAAACCATCCAAAATTTTTAAAAGCAATCTTTCGTTACCAAATCAACCCCGCTTTGTAAATGCTTTGGTTATCGGGCAATTTACAATTGGGATAGCCCTTTTTGCAATTACAATTTTGTTTTATAAACAGATGCATTTCATTGATCTGCACCATCCGGGTTTTGCTAAAGAAGAACTAATAACTGTTCCACTGAATATGCATATCGGGGAAGGAATCTATAATGAAAATATGGATGTGTTTTGCGAAGAGTTAAAAAAGCATGCCGGCATAAAAAACGTAACACTTGCCTTTTCTTCACCAGCAAACATCCAGACCTCATCCGATGATTTTGACTGGGAGGGCAAACCAGTGGGCAAATCTGTGTCAATGCAATGGAATGCTGTATTCTTTGATTACTTTGAAACTCTCGGTATTGAAATGGCAGAAGGCAGGAGTTTCAACAGAACTTTTCCGGGAGATATGCTAAATGAAGGAAAGTGTTCTTTCATTTTAAATGCAAAAGCTATTGAGAAAATGCAACTAGATGACCCGATTGGGAAAAGTTTTGAAGCTTACGGCCAAAAAGGTCCTATTGTAGGGATTGTTAACGATTTTAATTTCACATCGTTGCATAGCGAAATCTCACCCATGAGTTTCAATATGAACCCGTTTTATTATAATGAAATTATAATAAGAATTAATCCGCAGAGCCCTGGAGTATTAGAAACCATTGAAAATGTCTGGAATGAATTTGTACCCGATTATCCGTTCGAGTTCAATTTTGTTGATCAACAACTCGATAAATTGTACGAATCGGAGAAAAATCTTACAGTCAGTTTGAATGCATTTGCGGGAATTGCCATTTTAATTGCCTGCATGGGATTACTTGCACTAACTATTTTATCGATGCAAAAGCGAACCAAGGAAATCGGCATCCGCAAAGTAAACGGTGCCCGTATTTCTGAAATACTTATGCTGTTCAACCAAGACTATTTAAAATGGGTGGCCATTGCTTTTGTTGTTGCCACTCCCATTGCGTATTACGCCATGCATAAATGGCTCGGAAATTTTGCCTACAAAACCACTTTAAGCTGGTGGATTTTTGCCCTTGCCGGCTTGCTGGCACTGGGGATTGCACTGCTGACTGTGAGCTGGCAAAGCTGGCGGGCGGCGACAAGGAATCCGGTGGAGGCGCTGAGGTATGAATAAGAGTCTGAACTATGATTTTTATGATTAAATGATTACCATGATTAAGAAAGTCCTTTTAACGAATTAAAGCTATGACTAGATTTTTAATAATATTCTATCGAAATTTAAAGAATAATCCACGTCTGTTTTTAATTAATATTTTCGGTTTTTCGATAGGAATTTTAGCAGCCCTGTTTATCTATTTATTTGTTTTTAAAGAATACAAAACAGATCGCTTTCATAAAAATCACAAAGATATTTACCGTGTTATACAAAACTGGAATGGTACAGATGTAAAACGGGCATCAAATTTTTTTCCTCTTGGTGAATTATTGCAAAATAAATTCAGCGAGATTCAAAAATTTTCACGATACCAGGAAGCTTCCATGTATGAAATTAGCATAGGGACTAACAAATACATGGAACAAAAAATAAGTTTCGTTGACCGTGCATTTTTCCAAATTTTTGATTTTGAATTGGAAACAGGCGATTATAACCAGGTTTTTGATTCTCCTAATAATGTAATTGTTAGCAAAGAAATGGCTAAACATTATTTTAATACAACAAGCGTAATTGGGAACTCAATACAAGTGCAACAGCCTGGAAGACCAGAAAAAGAGATATATACAATTACAGGAATTCTAAAGGATTATCCTGAGGAGTCAACCCTTCAGCCTCAATTAATAGCCGATATTAAAACTGAGGAAAAAAAACATTTAAATAGCAAGTGGAGAATTTTATCTCCTCAGCTCTTTTTGTTTATTCCAAATTGTGACAAACCTAAAAATATAGCATCACAAATTTCGGAAACGATAGCCAAAGAAGTTAATACAGCCGTAGGGTATAAATTTGATGTTGATCCCAATCGGTATGAATTGCAAAAACTTACAGATATTTATCTCAATTCATTAAATGTAAATGATGAGCTTCCCAAAGGTGATAAAAAACTAATTAAAATATTATTAACAATTGCCATTCTTATTCTTTCAGTTACTTTCATTAACAGCGTAATATCTACACTTGGTTTAAGTTTAAAAAATCAGAAAAACGATAAAATAAATAATATACTGGGATGCAGTCCGGGGTGGTTAAGGCGAAAAATTATTTCTGAATCGATACTATTTGCCACGCTGGCATTTCTGTTGTCTCTGGCATTTTATCCATTAGCACATTCCATAATTGCTCAAGTTTCAAATTACCAATATGGCCTTTATAAAAATTCAGATGTCTTAATTCTTGCTTCCTTTTATTTGGTTTTAATTCTGTTTGGGGTTATAAGTGGATTAACACAAAACGCTTTTGTAAAAAATAACTTCACACTCAGGTATGAGGGATTAAAGTTCGGTGCCAGGAAAGTCGTTTTTAACCGACTGATTCAATTTCAATTACTTGTTTTTATTGTGGCTTCAATTAGTATGTTCATTATTATGCGTCAGGTTAAACATGTTCAGAACATGGATTTAGGTTTTAATGTTGATAACACATTTTCTCTAGGAATGATGGATCAAAACGACGAAGATTTATTTAAAGAGGAGTTTCAAAAATTTTCGTATGTCAATGCAATCGCTTCAGGTGAGACGCTTTTTAAAACTGAATACCGAAGCTATGAGGTAAAAATAGTAAGCAATCAAGATATTATAAATACTCAGATTATTCAGGGAGATCATGAATACCTTAAGGTCCATGATATTAAGCTGGTACGAGGAAGTAATTTGGATAAAAATAAGATTCCATTAGGAGAAGAGTTTTTCAATTTAAATAGAAAAGCCAATTCCATGGCAGAAGTGTTGGTTAACGAAGAATTTGTCAGAAGAGCAGGACTTGATGACCCAATAGGAACAATAATAGAAGGTGGAGGGATAATGAAAGGCGAGATTGTAGGGGTAATTGAGAATTTAAAGAATCTTCCTGTGTACCATTCGGTTAAACCTATGGTTGTTGCTTATGATTTATCCGGAAAGACTATGGGGTTAATCGTTTCAGTGCAGAGGGGGGCTGCCAGGCAATTTGTTGCAGATGCCAAAGATTTCTATAAAAAAAGAAATTTGGCAGATTACTTTCATTTGTTGGTTTGGCAGTTTGATTTTGAAAAAGAGTATCAGAAAGAACAGGTGTTTTCAAAATTAATAATTGTTTTTACTGCCATAATACTGTGCATACTCCTGCTTGGATTAGTTGGACTCAGTCTATTTATTTCAGAAAGAAAGACCAAAGAAATCGGTATTCGCAAAGTAAACGGAGCACGCATTTCAGAAGTATTAATCATGCTTAACAAAGACTTTGTAAAATGGGTTGTCGTTGCTTTTGTAATTGCTACGCCCATTGCATACTACGCCATGAATAAATGGCTGGAAAACTTTGCATACAAAACCAGTTTAAGCTGGTGGATATTTGCGCTGGCAGGTTTGCTGGCACTGGGAATTGCTTTGCTGACGGTTTCGTTTCAATCGTGGAAAGCAGCGAGTAGAAATCCTGTAGAAAGTTTGAGATATGAATAAAAATGATGAGCTGGCAGTCCCAATAGCTATCGGGAGGCGGGCGGCTACGAGGAACCCGGTGGAGGCACTCAGATATGAGTGACGAAATCAAGCCGAAGGCATGATGGAGGCGCTGAGGTATGAATAATAATATGAAAGTTATTAGCAGGTAAAACTATGAAACTAAAAAAATGGGAAGCTTTATAAAACCTGAGATTGTAATGATGCCTGACTGCAAAG
>OBJA01002610.1_pt1 | contig 10133 bp, 7 predicted proteins | sample 1519751 | NCBI WGS metagenome assembly OBJA01 (sample SAMEA3881238, study PRJEB22517) | soil metagenome | biome: lake sediment; feature: soda lake sediment; material: sediment, water from around vicinity | place: India | collected 2013-12-23 | depth 3 m
CATATCAATAATACGTGTTACGCTTGAAGGAGCATCATTAGTATGTAAAGTAGACAAAACCAAATGTCCGGTTAAGGCTGCTTGTGTAGCAATGCGAGCAGTTTCATTATCGCGGATCTCACCGACCATGATAATATCTGGGTCTTGCCAGAGAAAAGAACGTAATGCACTAGAGAAATTCAATCCAGCTTTATTGTTGACCTGCACTTGGTTGACACCGGGGATCTGATACTCCACCGGATCCTCAACAGTCATAATATTGACATCTGGGTCATTGAGTTCATTCAAAACTGAACTTAATGTTGTAGATTTACCACTACCAGTCGGTCCTGTTACCAGAATGATCCCATGAGGATGGGCATAAACGCTTCGAAAACTTTCAAGTGTCTCTGGAAGGAATCCAAGAGTCTCAATCTTTGCTAGCGCCGTATTCTTAAAGAGTAAGCGCATAACGATCTTTTCTCCAAAAACAGTCGGAATGGACGATACACGGATATCAATAGCAAAGTTGTCAACTTTCATATTGATACGTCCGTCTTGAGGAATACGCCTTTCAGCGATATCCATTTGCGACATAATTTTTATCCGAGATATGATAGCTGCTTGAGTATTCTTAGGCGAGGTCATCATCTGTCTTAGATGACCATCGATCCTGTAACGCACCAATAATTCTCGCTCTGTTGGTTCAATATGAATATCACTTGCCCGTTCTTTAACCGCTTGTGAGATTATAAGGTTCACCAGTTTGACGATGGGCGCGTCTTCGACCATGGCTTTGAGCTCAGCCGCGGAGATATCATCTTCCTGTTCTTCCTGGATCTCAACATCAATATCCTTGAAGACCTCTTCCATGGTGCTGACCATGCCATAGTATTGGTTGAAAGCCCGGTTTAAATCTTCTTCTGTTACAATGACGGGCTGTATGTCGCAACCTAAGAGTATCTTGATATCATCTAAAGCAAAAACGTCTGTTGGATCCAGCATACCGATGGTCAGTTTGTTCCCCCGTTTTTCCACGGGAAAAACCTTATACTTTCTTGCAATATGTTCCGGAACAGCCCTTACGACATCCGGATCGATCTGACGCTTAGCTAAGATGACATGGGGTACACCGAGTTGGAACTCTAAGACCTCAATCAGGCTTTGCTCAGTAACATACCCTTTTTGCACTAAAATATTGCCCAATCTTTTTCCGGAGGATTTCTGCTCTTCTAAGCACTCCTCCAGTTGCTTGTCTGTGATATACCCGGCTTGTAGTAATATGTCACCGAGTTTTTGTTTCAATATCGCTGCCATGACGGTCCTCCTGTCCGTTACGGGCTAATGTTGCTGCCTATAATATGTTGGTTCAAAGGAACGTTCAACGTGGCAACATCTGTTGTAACAAAGTTCTCTAGCCATTTCCCCTGGAAGGAAAACTTATCCTTAGTAAATCATTCTTCGTCTTCTTCTATTTTCCTTCTATTCCGCAAGCCTATTGCAGAAAAATTCCAAAATTAGTTCTCATCGGTATACGAGATCTTAAGTTTTCTTTAACATTAATTTTACACCTTATATGTAAAAATTTCTAGAGTTTCCTCCAAACTCCTGCAATAATTCACATTATACGCTATTTTTTTTTATAAATTTTTCCCCTTTTCTATAATTGGCCAATATATTGTGGCATTATATTTTCCCACTGTCCATATATTGATCTTTTACGGATATTGGGAAATCACTTTAAGCAACGTCTGTCTCATAATATCCACAGGAGCATCTTCACTAGTCCAGATTCGAAAAGCTTCAGCGCCTTGGTAAATCAACATCCCGATACCTGTTAAGGTCCGCCTCCCTAAAGCCTTTGCCTCCTTGAGCCATTGTGTATAAAGAGGATTATAGACCAGATCGCACAATAGGGCATCCGGAGCTGTCCATGACGGGGATAAAGAAGGCATTGACCCCCCAGCATAAGACTTCATTCCCAACGGTGTGGTGTTTATAACCAAAGAAAATTTCTTAACTCGACTACTCAAATCCGATTCATCGAATCGTCCCGACTCTGGGAGATAACCGGTTTTTGCTTTAATCTTTTCTACCAATTGTTCAATCTTTTCCTGACTTCTTCCTAAAATGAGCATTTTAGATAGACCTTCTTGGGCTAAACGAAAGGCTACGGCCGCAGCCGCACCTCCTGTCCCTAATATAATAGCGGCATTCCCATTCGGTTCCCATTTTGCCTCTTCCCTTAACGATCTAAGGAGCCCAATTCCATCCGTACTATATCCTGTTAGTATTCCGTCATTATTTACGATTGTATTAACCGATCCGGTTAATGCGGCGTCTCCAACCAAGTAATCCAAGTATTCTCCTACCGCATGTTTATGGGGAACAGTCACATTAACACCGGCGATACCTAAAACTCGCAATGAATCTACCGCTGTAGCTAATTTCTTCTGTCCAACTCTAAAAGGTAAGTAAATTCCATCTATTCCCTTATGAGCAAAAGCAGCGTTATGCATCACAGGAGACAATGAATGGGAAACAGGGTCGCCAAAAATACCAAAAACCCGCGTTTCCGTCGTAATCATACTATCTGTTCGCACTATATTCTCACCTCTGGCAAATCTTCGCCAGTGCACCCCCTTTTACCTGCTTTTCCCATAAGAATCTCAATAACGAAATAACTTCATGTCTTTTTACTGCAAACACCAGTCGTTATTGTTATCGGCAGAAACTATATGTTTTAGAACCCCCCCTTATGTTATACCAAACGTTATACATAAAAAATACCGCGGCAATTCACCGCGGCTCGTTTATTCTGTAGATACCGAAATCCTGAGTCATAAAACCACCAAGACAACACTATAGCACTACTGGAACTAAACAGACCCAAATGCGCTATTTATCATTAGGAGCAAAAATGATATGGCACCGGACATGCCGTCCATAACGTTTCATGGCCATTCTCGCTAAACGATAGCCCTCCAATTGATAGTTTCGTTTCGACCACTCTAACACTTGCCGGAGTTGCTTAAGAAAACCCTTGCCGGACTGAGAGTATTCCATCGTTATATCAAGATATCGTTCCACTTAAGTAAAACACCCCTCCCAATAGTTTGTCCCTGTACCATTATATGGTTGGCCGGGAGGGTTTTATACATCACTGTACAAATTTTCTAGTTAGGCGATCTCATAATTCCTTGATTTCTCATTTATATACAATATATCGATAACTCAATCTAATTAAAACACTATATATTGTATGCTAATCTTGTTTAATGAAATTATGTTAATCGCTCAGTTACTGACGTTACATTCCTAATTTTCGACTCTACGACCATGAGTCTTACGTTCACGCATTCTTTTCATAACGTCAAAGGCAAGCTTTGATCCGAGCAACGTGCGACCAGCGACGAGGCACGAGTTCATACCTCCATAATAATTGGCAGGATCATCGGACGGCGCTTCATCTTCTCGTAGAGATGCTTATTTAGCACCTCGCGAATCGTTGATTTAATCGATGACCAGTCAGCGCTACTGATAGAAAGCTTGTCCAAAGCAGACTTAACTTTTACACGGGCCTCCTCCAATAGAGCTTCGGACTCGCGTACATAAACAAATCCCCGCGAAACAATATCTGGTCCAGCCACAATGGCACCGGATTGTTTATCAATGGTAACAACAGCGATTAATATACCGTCTTGGGAGAGTTGTTTTCTGTCCCTCAAGACAATGTTCCCCACATCCCCGACACCTAAGCCATCAACGAGTATGCTACCAGAGGCCACTTTTCCGGCAATTCGCCCAGTATCTTTAGTGAACTCCAACACATCTCCAATTTCGGCTATGAACACGTTCTCACCAGGGACACCCATCTCCTGAGCAAGCCTTGCGTGTTGCACCAGGTGCCGATATTCACCATGCACAGGGATGAAGAATTTTGGTTTGACCATATTCAGCATCAGTTTTAACTCTTCCTGGCGGGCATGTCCTGATACATGAATGCTGTTTGTCGTCTCATAAACAACATGAGCACCCAGTTTAAACAGGTGATTTATGATTCTGGCCACCATCTTCTCATTACCTGGAATGGCTGAAGCTGAGATGATTACCGTATCATTTGGTGAAATCGAGATCTTACGGTGATCAGATGTGGCGATCCGAGTAAGCGAAGACATAGGTTCTCCCTGGCTTCCTGTAGTCACAATCGCTAATTTGTTAGGTGGATAACGGCCGATGTCATCCAAGTCGATTAAGACTCCGTCAGGAACCTTTAAGTAACCAAGTTCGATCGCGATCGAAGCGACATTGATCATGCTCCGCCCGGATAATGCTACTTTGCGGCCATGGGCTGCTGCGGCATTGATTACTTGCTGTATTCGGTGAATATTCGAAGCAAATGTGGCAACCAGTATTCGGCCTTCCGCCTGATAAAAAAGCTCCTCAAATTTGGCGGTCAGTACGCGTTCCGATGGAGTATAGCCATCATTTTCCACATTAGTACTGTCCGAGAGCAACACGAGTACACCCTTGTTGCCAAGTTCAGTGAACTTACGAAAGTCAAGAGGTTCCCCGTCAATGGGCGAATGATCGATCTTAAAGTCGGCGGTATGAACAATCGTCCCAACAGGGGTATGGATAGCTAAAGCCATCGTACCGGCTATACTATGATTAACATGGATGAACTCGACTTGGAACGGGCCGATCTTTACTTGATCACCTGAACGAACACTACAAAATTGTGTGCTCTTGTCCAAGCCATGTTCCTTTAACTTACCCTGCGCAAGTCCTAAGGTTAAGCGTGATCCATAAAGAGGAGCATTAATCTGACGAAGCATATATGGTAACGCCCCTATATGGTCCTCATGACCGTGGGTCAACAAGATTCCTCGGATCTTCTCCTTTTGTTCGATCAAGAAGGAATAATCCGGGATCACCAAATCAATCCCAAGCATCTCTTCCTCGGGAAACATCAATCCCGCATCGATCAGCAAATACTCTTTGTTGTACTCGATCGCCATTGTATTCTTGCCGATCTCTCCTAAGCCCCCCAAAGGGATAAGGGAGACTTTATCAGTTTTTGACAATAAAAAAAACACCTCCATGTGGAACGCCAAACGAACAGCGCTCCAACAAAATAATGTGTTAACCGCCGCTCACACACTCTAAAAAATATTATACCAAATTTTTCGTCTCTTACACAAGAGTGAACTTTTTTGAGCTCATTGCTATAAAATTACGCATATAAAACGCGGAGAAGATCCACACTGATCCCGGAGGTGTGTTGATGGATCAAAAAAGACGAGAAGAACTCAACGCAATTGCCCAAGAGTGCCACGAATATCAGCCTATCGCCGCTGCAGAAAACCTCTCAATGGCTTATGATGAAAATGAAGTAGAGGACGCCGGTTGCGACTCCTGCATCCATTGGGACAATGGACGTTGTGACATTTACCAGCACGAACATAGGGGTTAAGATTTTCCGTTTTATTCTTCCATGCAAATACTCCCCGTCAAAATAGGTGGGGAGTATTCTGTGTTCTTATTCAAGCTCCACCAGTTTTTCCATCTCAGATAGAATCTGAAAAGCAGCATCCGGCCTAGCGTAATTTTTTGCTGCTATCCTCATCGAGCTGATTCGACTCGGGTTTCGTAACAGATCGCTGACAGCCTCTCCCAAAGCCGAAACACTCTTTAGGTGCATTCCTGCCCCAGCCTGGGTCAAAAACTCTGTGTTTCCATCCTCTTGTCCGGGAGTCGGTCGGATTATCAACATTGGCAACCCTATGGTTAAAGCCTCTGTTACCGTCAAACCTCCCGCTTTGGAGATTAACAGATCAGCCACAGCCATCCACTCATGGATATTATCCGTATAACCCAAAACCTTCGCATTAAGATCGGCGGATTTTGCAACACTTTCAAGCTCTTGGTAGATTTGCTTGTTTCGTCCTGCAATAGCCACCACTTGAAACTCCTCAGAAATCCCTCCTAAAGTCTCCATAATCTGCGTCAACGGACCTATGGCGTTTCCTCCGCTCATTAGAAGAATCACTGGAATCTCCGGATTAATATGCAGTTTTTCTTGGAGCTTCTTACGATCAAATGGTTGACCAAAGCATGGCCGTACCGGAATCCCCGTATCGCGGATCTTGGAGCGATTTACTCCTAATTGGGTCAACTGGTTTACCATGCGGGAATGGGCCACGAAAAAACGTTGATTGTTAGGGTAAATCCACATTGGATGAGAGACATAATCCGTAAGAATTACCCCATTGGGAATGGGAAATCTACGATACATATGCGATACCACAGCGGCTGGTAAAAAATGTGTAGATATGATCGCATCGGGATTAAACTCAGCGATCATTTTTCTGTACTTTTTGAGACCAATTATGACTTCCATCTTCTTGACCGGGCTATTTGGGCGGTCTTCAATATTGTACAACAACCGATACACGGAAGGTGTGTGCTTAGTAACCAAGTAGTATGCATGTTCCACAAAACGGCTGAATTTAGGCGTTGAATAGTGGAAAAAATCCATATGAAAAGCTTCCCCGCCAAAACGTTCGGTGTAGGCTTTGCATAACGCTTCGCCGGCTTTAACGTGACCCGCGCCAATTGATGCAGATAATATCAGTAATCGCCGTGCCATCCGCAATTTCCTCCGTTCTTTCCCGAAGGTATAAATCTACTCTGACTTTTAAGGATCAATATAGCTTCATAGAGATGCCATGCAAGAGCTATAGGCAGAGTTAGTAAACGGCTCAAAAACACAGCAATCACAAGTCTATTACTCTGTCTCGATTTGGATATTATGAGGCGCTTTTGGCTGCAGGTCTATAATGATTCGAGCTTTTTTTATCTCTTCAGTCTCCAAACTATGCTGCAACTCGGCCAAAACCTGCTTTATTCGATTCAACTCTTCGGTCTGTGCAGGCTCTTTTTCAACACCCCAATAAAAACGTATCCATCCCAGATCTTCCTCTGTATCAGCATCAAGCCCAATCCCCAGTGATTGGCATCGCACAGCACGCCCTTTGATACCAAATCGTTGTAGCACTCGTTGTTCTACATCAGATAGACTGATCCCGGCAGTCAAAGCTCGTATAAAAAAGTCCCAACCAAGCAGTTTCGCCCAGGAGATCGGGGTTTTCCTGTACTGTAAAACTTTCCTGACCAAGTCCATATGCTCGAGGATGACGTTAGGTTTGAGCAACACCATATTGCCACCAGTGAAGATCCCGTCCCGCAACCTAAGAGATGTTCGATGCATTGAAGATTCTGAGCCAAGATAAGCTTCCTGGGGAATGACAGGATAGTTTAGGTCAATCGACAGGTCACTATCTTCGATAAACTCGTTAATCCCATCCGGGTTCAAAAGCGGTATATCTGCGGCCACCACCAACGCCAACTGATCTGGTTTTAACGCCAGCAAGCCTACACGAAGGTTCTCTTCCATAGAAGGGCCGGGATTGATAAAACAATCGATTGAGGATCTAAGTTCTGAATTAAGGGCTTCTTCCAATCCCACTACTATAATTCGGTCAAAACGGTCCGCTGCCATTAAGGCATCGACCACGTGGTCTAACATGGTTCGTCCTTCAATGTTATAGGCCGCATCCGCCATCATCTCTTGGGAATAAGCCTTTTCGCGGCCACCGGCTAAGATCAACGCATCCATCCCTCATCACCCTTTCCAACGAAATCTATATGCTCATGCCTATTGTTCTTCTCGACCATTAAACATTCGGCAATTTTTTATTTAAACCTGCGTGATTTAATCGGAATGTTTTACCCTTTTTTCGTTAGTTCAGATTCGAAACGATTCATTAATTCCACAAAGTACTGTAAAGCTTCAGTAACCGGTTGGGGAGTCGTAAGATCCACTCCTGCTCTGCGTAAAAGCTCCAAGGGATAATTGGAGTTACCGCTCTTTAAAAAATCTAAATATCTGTAAACAGCAGGCTCACCTTCACGCAGAATACCACGGGCTAACGCAACAGCTGCCGAGAAACCTGTCGCATACTTATAGACATAAAACGCAGTGTAAAAATGAGGAATTCGAGCCCATTCAACCTGTAATTCTTCATCAAGCACTACTTGTGGTCCGTGATAATCTCGATTCAACCCAAGGTAATGCTCAGAGAGAAATTCTGAGGTTAATGCCTCTCCAGACTCGACAGCTTGATGAATATCCCGTTCGAATTCGGCAAACATGGTTTGTCGAAAGACAGTTGTGTGAAACTCCTCCAAAAAGCGGTTAAGTAGATAAAGGCGGAACTTTTGATCAGATGTCTGTTTAAGGAGGCTCTCCAGCACCAAAACCTCATTGACAGTAGAGGCAACTTCAGCCAGCACTATCCTGTACTCAGCATTAATATATGATTGATGCATATTAGAGAATGCGGAGTGCATAGCATGACCTATCTCATGTGCCAGAGTCAACAGGGAATTAAGATTAGGTTGATGGTTTAAAAGCACATATGGATGGGAGTCATAACATCCCCAGGCATAGGCACCGCTCGTCTTATTCTGATTCTCGTAGACGTCGACCCATCCTCCGTCCAATCCTTGCCTTAAAAGCCTGGAGTATTCGGACCCCAAAGGCTCCAAACCATGTATCACTTCTTCCTTTGCTTCATCATACTCCGCTTTAAATTCCACCTCGGCTATGATCGGAGTATACAGGTCATAAAAATGAAGTTCATCGAGCCCTAGTTGCTCTTTTCGAATATTGAAGTACCGGTGTAAATCAGGCAAAAATCGGCGAACGGTACTAACAAGCTCCTCGTAGACACTGACCGGAATCTTGTCTTGATCTAAAGAAGCTTCAAGAGCAGAGGGGTATTTACGAAGCCGGGCCATGACCACATCCCGCTTAATTGATCCGGAGAGTGTACCAGCCAAGGTATTACGGAGGCCTAAATAAGACTCGTGCATAGAATGAAAAGCCTCTTTTCGGAGTGTACGATCCGAGCTTTCTATAAATTGGCTATATCGTCCTTTAGTGAGCTCTAAACTTCTCCCTTGCTCATCATATATCGGCCTAAATTGGATATCTGCATTATTTAGCATAGTAAAGGCTGTATCAACAGCCCCAAGCACCTCTCCTAGTTCAGCCAGAATCCGCTCTTCGGAAGCGGATAGGATATGCGGTCGTTTGTCCAGTATTTCTTCCAAATGGTGGCGATAAACAAGTAATCGATCTTCACTTTGAATGAATTCCTGGATTTTTTCATCGGAGATCGTCATGAGTTCTGGGGTAAAAAACGATAAAGCGCTTTGGATCTGAGTTATGAGACTTTCGGCTTTGTCTGTCCTTGCTTGGGCTCTAGAATTCGCGTTATCTTCATCCCGACGCATTCTTGCGTATACAAATAGCTTTTCTGCCAACCGAGAGATACGATCCCTCAATTCCAACGCATCCGCCAATACAGAGGCCGACTCCCCCAACCGCTCATGAAACGCTAGCATCTCCGGGAGCAGCTTTATAACCTCTTCCGCTTCTCGTTCCCAATCGGCGGTAGAAGGATAGATATCCTCCAATCTCCAACGAAACTCTTCAGAGATCTCTTCACGTTTAGGCAATGGTTTTTCCGACATTTATAAACTCCTCTCCTTTATCTACTTTTTAATTCACCATCAAACTAAATCCACCGCTAAGTTTGGGTTTATTTTATTGGTGTTTAGGCATCTCCTACTGGGTCAAACACTATACATCAGATCAAAAATTATCGAAGGTATATATGAATCCGCTTACTTAACATAATTTATTAACATCTGTATATCTTTATTCTTTTATTCTTCATCGAACTCCTTCCAGAAACTTAAGTGCTACCACCAATCTTCAAAGCAAAAGACGGGTAAAACAGTTACTCCTATTATTAGGCAAGTCCGCTAGATTCATGAATTTTTTTGTGATTGAGTATGTACAACCCTCATGTATCCTCATATACATGGAGGTCTTTTATGGCTTTGCAGTTCACAAAATTGTGTCTTGTTGCTCGTTGCTCGTAATGAAAGCTTGCCGTTGATCTCTTGAGCGAGGTTATTTAATCCAGCCGGGTTGGATGTTGTCTTTACAGTAAATTTGAATATCTTCATCCTTTCAAGTGTGCCTACTTTCGCTGGGTAGACGACTAATTAAAAGAAAC
>OBJA01002611.1_pt1 | contig 10132 bp, 7 predicted proteins | sample 1519751 | NCBI WGS metagenome assembly OBJA01 (sample SAMEA3881238, study PRJEB22517) | soil metagenome | biome: lake sediment; feature: soda lake sediment; material: sediment, water from around vicinity | place: India | collected 2013-12-23 | depth 3 m
CGTTCGCGCCGTCCAGCACGACGCGGCTGGACATAACGCATGTCGACTCCAAGGCGGATTACGGCTACGACTTCCCGAACACCCTGCTGCGGACCTCGGTCGATCATCCGGACCTCGGCACGATCGACGACATCGCGACCTTCAGCACCGTCCCGCTGACGACCTGGCTCAACGGCTCGGTCTTCGCCCGCGGCGGCCGCATGGACCAGACCAACACCGGGCTGAACTTCCGCACCGAATGGAAGGACCTCGCGGCCAAAGTCTCGGTCGGACGCATCGAGAAATACACCGAGACCGTCATCGTCGGCGGCATCACGCTGGCCAACAGCGGCCACGGCCCGATGAGCCCGGTCACCTTCGCCGGCGGCGACGGCCGGCTCGCGCCCACCAACGACACGAACCGCACCACCGCCGACGTGCAGTTCGACTGGTCGATCCATGACGGGCACCTGCTCACCTTCGGCGTCGCCGGCTCGCAGGGCGAGATCGACGAGGAGCGCTGGAGCCTGAGCAACTGGAACGACCCCGGCTCCAAGGTCTTCCTCGGCTCCAAGACCACCGCGGAAGACCAGATGCAGTCCGTCTATGTCCAGGACGCCTGGTTCGTCACCGACAGCCTGACCGCCTACATCGGCGCGCGCCAGGACTGGTGGAAGATGAAGGGCGGACAGACGCGCAGCTTCACCGCCGACGGCGGCAGCGGCACGCTGACCTACGACAGCGTGGACACCTCGTCCTTCAACCCCAAGCTGTCGCTGGTATTCCGCCCGACGCACTCGACGACCTATCGCACCTCCATCGGCAAGGCCTTCCGCCCGCCGACGCTGTTCGAGTTCTTCGGCACGGCGCAGATCGGCGGCGACGCCTTCGCCGGCAACCCCGACCTGAAGCCCGAGACCGTGACCTCCTGGGAGCTGGGGATCGACCACCACTTCGGCAACGGCATCAATGTCATCGGCACCTACTACCAGAGCCGCATCGAGGACATGATCCAGACCGTATCGGTCGGCGGCGTCAGCGCGCCGCAGAACACCAGCGAGGCCGAGGTCAACGGCTTCGAGCTGGAGATCACGGGACCGCTGCCGTACGGATTCTCCTGGTCGGCGAACTACACCCGCACTGACAGCGAGGTGACCAAGCACGACACGGACGAGACCCTCATCGGCAAGCAGCTGACCCACACGCCCAAGGACATGTACAACCTGAGCCTGGACTGGCAGCGCGACGCCCTGAGGATCAGCGCCGTGAACTACTATCAGAGCAAGCGCTTCACCAACGCCGCCAACACCGACGTCAACACCGGCGTGCCGGGATCGACGGATTCGTTCACGCTCACCGACGTCAAGGCGACCTATCGCTTCTCCGACCAGCACAGCGCCTCGCTCGGCATCAACAACGTCTTCGACAAGGAGTACCGGCAGTTCTATCTGAGCCCGGGGCGGTTCTGGTTCGTGGAGCTGAGGTCGGAGTTCTGATTACCGGTCTGCACGCGACAACGTTCCGATAGCTCCTGACTGGCCCGCGTTCATTCCGGACGCGGGCTTTTTTTTCAAAAGGGTCAGACCCCATTGGTTTTCAATGGGGTCTGACCCTTTTGAACCCGCCAGCTGGAAATCGGCCTGGCCCGGTCCGAAACCCACCGTCAGGTGACCTCCCCTCCCCCCTCCAAACGTCTTAACTGGAAACATCCCCCGATCCTGATTACTGCACGGTCGCACAGTCCTTGGGAGATCCCGAAATGCGCCTTTTCCCTGCCGGCAGCGGCGTTTTTTCGCCCATATCGTTCACGTTCGCGGAAATTGCGGGGCGGCGCGGGCCCGGCGGCCGGGCGACCGTCGGCGCATGATCACCCTCAACCTCGTCCTCTGGATCCTGACGGTGCTGGGCGCGGCGGCGAGTGCCGCCTTCGTCCTCTCCCTGCGTGCGCTGTCCCGCCCCGGCGGCGGACGGCGGTCTGTGGTAACCGTGTTCGCGGTGGCCTGCCTGCTATTGGGAGTCCTGTACGGGGTCGACGCCCGCACCCTGTTCGAGCTCTCTCCCGCTGCCTTCTTCCTGCTGCAGACACTGCTCCCGATGGCCGCGCTGATCCTGGGCGGCCATCTGGCTACCCGCTGGTACACGCATCGCGCCGGCCGGGGAGCGGCAGGCGCCGGGGTCCCGGCCAGCCTGGCCGCCCTCGCGGTGGCGGCGGGCGCCTGCGCCCTCATCGCCTCGCCCGGACTGAACGCATGGCTGACCCTGGGCATCGTGGCGGTCCTGATGGGCGTCCTCGCCCTCGCCGCGCTCACCCAGGGCGCGGCGCACCGCCGCGCCGGCCTGGCGATCGCGGTCTGCCTGCTGTGGTCGGGCGCATTCCTGGTTTACCTGACGGTGTTCCCCGAGCAGATCGCCGTCGGCTACGAGCAGCCCGAGGACGCGGCGACGCGGAACCTGGCTGCCGACCTGCTCATCGCGGCGGCGCTGGTCGGCGCCTTCATCCTGGGTTTCCTGAAGATACGGCGAGGTTAGTGCAATGAATATCATGCAGATGGCGGAAGGCTTTCTCTATGTTGTAAGCGCGGTCCTCTACTATCCGGTCACGCTGGGACTGGTCGCCCTGGTCTTCTACGTCCTGGTCCTGATCGGCAGCCTCGCCCGCGACCACCTCGACCGCCAGCGCGGCCAGCGCCCGGCGCTGGACAAGTACGGGCAGGACCTCGTCGCGCTCATGGCGAACACCGGCAAGGAGCACCTGGACCTCGAGGTCGAGGCCCTGCTCCAGGAGACCGAGCGCCGGATGAGCAAACCGATCGAGCGGGCGCGCTTCATCGTCCGCGCCGGTCCGGGCATCGGGCTGATGGGCACGCTGATCCCGATGGGCGTCGCCCTCGCGGCGCTGGCCCAGGGCAGCATGCCGTCCATGGCGCAGCACATGGTGCATGCGTTCAACGCCGCCGTCGTCGGCCTCGGCTCGGGAGTCGTGGCCTTCGCCATCGCGCTGGTGCGCGAGCAGTGGATCAAGGCCGACGTCATCGAGATGCGCTACGTCACCGAGCGCGCCGGCATCGACGGCGCGGTGCGCCAGCCCGAGCGCGGTGCGCCGAACTCAGCGTCCGCCGCGCGGCCGGCCGGAGAGACGGCATGAGCCTGAAGTACATGCGGCGCGGCGAGCCGGCCGCGCACCAGCACGACATGGATCCGCTGGCCGGCATGGCCAATCTCTTCGACGCCAGCATCGTGCTGATCGTGAGCATGATGATCGCTCTGTTCATGACCTTCAACATGCTGGAGCTGTTCGACGAGCGCAGCGAGATCACCGTCACCAAGCAGGGCGCGGACGGCGAGATCGAGATCATCACCAAGCAGGGCACTGAGATCAAGGTGCAGAAGGTCACCGACCAGGAGATGAGCGGCGCGGGCGTGCGTCTCGGCACCGCGTTCCAGCTGGAGGACGGGCGGATCGTCTATGTCCCCGAGTAAGCTGCTGGCGGTCCTGCTTGCCCTGATATTCTCATCGACCGCCTTCGCCGCCGGCGGACCGAAGGTCAGCCTGCTGCTCGGCGACATGGCGACGCGGCAGGCCATCGACATGGTGCGCTCGGTGACCGCCGACCACCCAGAGCTGGCCGGCGCCGACATCCGCGTCTATTCGAGCACGCGCGTCCGCGAGCAGGACCTCGATCACCTCGCCGCCTCGGACATCGTCGTCATCCAGACCATCGGCCGGGTGCTGATCAACAGCATCCGGGACGAGCTCGCGCAGGCGATCGCCCGCGGCGCGACGGTGTACGCCTACGGCCGCAGCGTGAACGAGGACGACGAGGCCGCGGGCATCGTCGCCGATCCGGAGATCCAGCGCTACTTCGACACTGGCGGCACCGAGAACATCCGCAATGGACTGCTCTACGCCCTGTCGAGGAAGGGGCTGGACCTGCCCTTCGCGCCGCCGCACGATATCCCCGACGTCGGCCTGTACGAGGCCTCGACCAAGTCCTGGTTCACCGGCTTCGACGCCTTTCTCGACAGCTACCGCAACCACCACCCGGGGAAGCCCTGGGTCGGCTTCGTCGTCTACCAGAGCAATGTCGTCGCCGGCACCACCAGGCACATCGACGCGGTCATCGACGCGCTCGAGCGGCGCGGCTTCAACGTCCTGACGGTGTTCGGCTATCCGCCCGAGGAGCCGATCGGGCGCTTCTTCTTCGATGACTCCGGCAGGTCCCGCGTCGAGGCGGTGATCGCCGCCGCGATCAAGATCGGCGTCAACCCCGAAACGCTCGTGCCGCTGCTGCAGCGGCTGGATGTGCCCGTCATCAACGCCATATCGCTGTACTCCCTGTCGCGCTCGGAATGGGAATCCTCCGGGATCGGCATGGACGTCATGGAGCGCTCATGGCAGCTCGCGATGCCGGAGATGGCGGGCATGACGCAGCCCACTGTCTTCGCCGCGAAGGAGCGCGTGGTCGATCCCGAGACCGGCACCGAATACGTAGAGGAGCAGGCGATCCCGGAGCGCGTGGAGATGCTCGCCAGGCGCATCGCCCGCTGGGTCGAGCTGCGGCGCAAGCCGAACAGCGAGAAGCGCGTGCTGCTGCACTACTTCAACTTCCCGCCCGGGCGGGAAGGCATAGGCGCGTCCTATCTCAACGTGGTCCCGGAGAGCCTGTGGAGCGTGCTGAAGCGCATGGAGCAGGAAGGCTACGACGTGAGCGGCATGCCCGCCGACCCGGAGACCCTGCGCGACGAGGTGATCCGCTACGGCGCCAACCTGCCCAACTGGGAGCACGACGAGATCGAGGCCCTCGCCCGCAGCGGCGAGCCGGTGCTGCTGCCGGTGGAGACCTACAAGGAATGGTTCGCGGAGCTGCCGCAGAAGGCGCAGGACGAGGTCATCGCGAGCTGGGGCCGGCCCGAGGTCAACACCATCATGGCGCACATCGACGACGAGGGTAAGCGCTACTTCATCTTCCCGGTGCGGCGCTACGGCAACGTGCTGCTCGCCCCGCAGCCCTCGCGCGGCAAGACCGAGAGCCCGGACAAGCTCTATCACGACGTCAGCTTCCCGCCCTCCCACCAGTACGTCGCGTTCTACCTGTGGCTGCACAAGGAGTTCGGCGCCGACGTGATGTTCCAGTTCGGCTCCCACGGCACCCACGAGTGGCTGCCCGGCAAGGAGGCGGGGCTGGGCGCGGACGACTCGCCGGACTACCTCGTGCAGGACATGCCGAACCTGTACAACTTCATCATGGACAACACCGGTGAAGGCACCATCGCCATGCGCCGCGGCATGGCGACGATGATCACCCACCTGACGCCCCCCTTCGACCGCGCGTCGCTCAATCCAGAGCTGCGCGAATTGGAGGCGAGGATCCAGGACTTCAGCAGGGCCGTGCGGCAGAGCCCCGAGCTCGCCCGCGTACAGCTCGAAGGGATCAGGGAGATGGCCGCCGGCATGGGCCTGCTCACCGACCTCGGTTTCGATCGCGCGGGCCGCAAGCCCGTTCTTCGCGACGACGATGACTACGAGGACGACGAGGAAGCGGAGGATGCCCTCGATAGCGCAGACCAGGAGGGCCACCAGCATTTTTCCAGCGACGTGGACCCTGACGGGCTGGCGGACGCACTCTTCCACTACCTGGAGGAGATGTCCGACCGCATCACGCCGTTCGGCATGCACACCTTCGGCGTCGCGCCGCGCGACGAGCGCGTGCGCTCGACCGCCGAGGCCATCGCCTCGATCGACTCCTCGCTCAGCGACGAGCAGCGCGCGGCGCGCGTTGCCGAGCTGGAGGCGCTGATCCGCCTCAGCGCCCAGCGCGAGCTGGACGCGGCCATGGCCGGCATGTCGGGGCGCTACATCGCGGCCGGCATCGGCGGCGACCCGCTGCGCACGCCGGCGGCGCTGCCGACGGGCCGCAATTTCTATTCCTTCGATCCACGCAAGATACCGGGCGACGCCAGCTACCGCCTCGGCCGGCGGCTCGCGACCGAGCTGGTCGACGACTACCGCTACCGGCACGGCGAGTACCCGGAGAAGCTGACCTTCACGCTGTGGGGCGTGGAGACCATGCGCCACGAGGGCGTGCAGGAGGCGCAGATCATGTACCTGATGGGCATCCGTCCGGTATACGACGGGCTCGGCGTCGTGCGCGGCGTCGAGGCGATCCCGCGCGAGGAGCTGGGGCGGCCGCGCATCGACGTCACCGTGATCCCCTCCGGCCTCTACCGCGACCTGTTCTCCAACGTCGTCGCCCTGCTCGACCAGGCGGTGACGCTGGCGCAGGCGCAGGACGAGCCCGACAACTTCGTGCGCAACAATACGCTCAGGACGCAGGCGATGCTGGAAGAGCGCGGCGTCGAGAGCGAACTCGCCGCGCGCATGGCGGCGGTGCGCATGTTCTCCGTACCGCCGGGCGCCTACGGCACCAACATCGAGAACGTCGTCTCGCGCTCGGACACCTGGGAGGACGACGGCAAGGTCGCCGACGTCTATTTCATGCGCATGAGCCACATGTACGGCCAGGGCTTCTGGGGCGATACTGGCGAGGCCAGCGGCGTCGCCGGCGTCGGCCGCGACCTGCTGAAGAACGCGCTGTCCGGGACGCGCATGACCGTGCACGCCCGCTCCAGCCACGTCTACCAGGTCCTCGACGGCGACGACCCGTTCGCCTCCTTCGGCGGCGTGTCGCTGGCGGTGCGCGCCGTCGACGGCACGACGCCCGAGGTCATGATCAGCAACATCGCCGACCCGGCCAGGGCCGGCCAGGAGACGCTGGAGCGCTTCATGGGCAGGGAGATGCGCTCGCGCTATCTCAATCCGGAATGGATCAAGGCGATGCAGGAGGAAGGATACGCCGGCGCCAAGATGATCAACCAGGTCGTGGGCAACATGTGGGGCTGGCAGGTCACGGTCCCCGAGGCGATCGACGGGGCGAAGTGGAACGAGATGTACGAGACCTACGTCAACGACCGCTACGATCTCGACATGGAGCAGTTCTTCCGCGAGGCCGGCAACCTGTGGGCGCTGCAGTCGCTGATGACGCGCATGCTCGAAGCGGTGCGCAAGGGCTACTGGCAGGCCGACCAGGCCGTCATCGACGACCTCGGGCAGAAGGTGAGCGAACTGATCCAGGAGCTGCAGATCCAGTGCAGCGCCGAGGACTGCCACGATCCCATCCTGACCAAGCTGGTCCAGGCCAACCTGGTGCCGGCGCCCATGGTGCCGATGGTGCAGGCGGCGGTCGCCGCCGCGCCGGCGCCGGACTCCCCCGCCGCGGCCGACGGCGCACCGGGCGAGCCCGGCCAGCTCGAGCACGTACAGGGCTATGCGATGGAAGAAGTGACCTACAACCCGGCCGCCGAGTTCGAGCAGAGCACGCGGTGGATGCAGGTCGCCGGGTTCCTGCTGCTGTGCCTGGCGCTGGGCTGGGGGTTCCGCCGCGCCCATCCCGGACGGCGGCTGGACCGGACGTGACGTCGAGGCGCCGCAGGCGCCTCGACGATGCCGCCGGCGCAGACCTTGCCGGCGCGGCGGGCGCGGACGGCGGCGGGATCAGACCTCGGCGTCGTACTTGCTCTCGACCAGCATCGCCCCGGTGAGGACCACCAGTCCGCGCGTGATGAGGATGCCGATCCCCTGCGAGCGGTGATCGCCGCGCGCCGACTCGTCCCTGCGCAGCAGTTTCAATCCGGCCTGGATCTGCACCACGTACAGCACGTACAGGGTGATGACCACCAGCAGATGGCACCACAGCAGGAACGACAGGATCTCGCCCTCGTCGAACAGGCGCCGGCCCCAGTCCTTGGTCGCGTAGAGATAGAAGGGAAAGAGAAAGTCGAGCACGATGATCGTGGCCATCACCGGCACGTGCACGCGCTGGTGGCGGTGCAGGAAGAACATGACCAGCATCACGCACCAGCTTACGCCGGCGTAGACGACCGTCTCGGCGAAGATGACGTGCTCCGCGAAGATCATGCTTCCCCCCTCTTTCCTGTCGCGATTCTTCGTTTACCGCGGAGCCGGCGATGACGCCACGATGCGCAGGACCTTGCCCGCGCGATGATCGAGCACGTGGAGCGCCCCGTCCACGCCCTCGCCGAACGAGCTGATGCCGTGCGCGGTCTTCAGCAGCTCGCGCTGCGCGCCGACCCGGCCCGCGCCGCCTTCCCCGCCGCGCTCGTAGCGCAGGCCCCAGATCCGTCCCGAACCGTAGTCGCCGTAGACATAGGTCCCGCACAGGCCGGCGATCGCCGCGCCGCGATAGACGTGGCCGCCGGTGATCGAGACGCCGTCCGCGCGCCCGTAGGTGAGGATGGGCGGCAGCAGGTCGCCGCGCTCGCACTGCTGCGCCGTGCCGCGGTGGCAGAGATCGCCTTCCATCAGGTTCCAGCCGTAGTTGCCGCCGCGCTCGATGACGTCGATCTCTTCGAGACGGTTCTGGCCGACGTCCGCGAGATAGAGCAGGCCGGTGGCGCGGTCGAAGGAGAAGCGCCAGGGATTACGCAGCCCGTAGGCCCATATTTCGGGACGCACGCCGCTGACGCCGACGAAGGGGTTGTCCGCCGGGACGGCGTAGGGCCGGTCTCCGCCGCCGTCCACGTCTATCCGCAGCAGCGCGCCGAGCAGCGTGGCGAGGTTCTGCCCGTGGCCGAGCGGATCGTTGGCGGAGCCGCCGTCGCCCATGCCGATGTAGAGCATGCCGTCGGGACCGAAGTCGAGCTGGCCGCCGTTGTGGTTGCCGTAGGGCTGATCGATCTCGAGCAGCACGCGCTCGCTGTCGCGCACGGCCTGCGTGCCGCCCGGCGCACGCTCGAAGCGCGAGACGCGGGTGAGCAGCTGGCCGCGCACGCTCGCGGTGTAGTTGACGTAGAAGTAGCCGTTGTCCTCGTACGCCGGGTGGAAGGCCACGCTGAGCAGGCCGCGCTCGCCGCCGCTGCTCACCGCGCGCGCGATGTCCAGGAAGGGCTCGGCGCGCAGGCCGCCGTCCGCCTCGATCACGCGGATGCGGCCGGCCTGCTCGATGACGTAGAGACGGTCGCCGTCGCCCGGGGCGTGGGTGAGATGCACGGGCTGCTCCAGCCCCGAGGAGATCTCCAGCAACGCGATGTCGGGGATGGCGGTATCCACGCCGGGGTCCTCGCAGGTCCCGGCGCCCTGCGCCGGCAGGCTGGACCACAGCAGCGCCGCGCACAGCAGCGCGGTGGCGCGGTAACGTCGCCAAGGACGGACCGGCATCGCGCCGGTCCCGGCCGCGGGCGGCATCGTCGTGCCCGTACGGTGTGGAGGATGCAGCGATCGCATGTCAGATCTCCCGGCGCCCGACCAGGGCGTGCGACAGCGTCCCGCTGTCGACGTACTCCAGCTCCCCGCCGAAGGGGACCCCGTAGGCGATGCGGCTGGCCCTGATGCGATGCTGGTGCGCCATGTCGGCGATGTAGTGCGCGGTCGCCTCGCCCTCGACCGTGGGGTTGGTGGCGAGGATGACCTCCTTCACCACGCCTTCGCCGAAGCGCGCGGCAAGGCGGTCGAGGCCGATGTCCTCCGGCCCGATGCCGTCGAGCGGCGAGAGGTGTCCCATGAGCACGAAGTACAGCCCCTGGAAGGAGGTCGTCTGTTCGATCGCCTGCACGTCGGCCGGGTTCTCGACCACGCACAGCTGGGCGGCGTTGCGGGCGGGGTTGGCGCAGAGCCGGCACAGCGGCGTCTCGCTCAGCGTGCGGCACTGCTCGCAGTGGCCGACCTTCGTGGCGGCGTCGATCAGCGCCTGGGCCAGCCGCTGCGCGCCGTCGCGGTTGCGCTCCAGCAGGTGGAAGGCCATGCGCTGGGCCGACTTCGGACCCACGCCCGGCAGGCAGCGCAGCGCCTCGATCAGGCGGCCGATGAGCGGACTGTCGGTCATCCGGAGGGCGTCAGAACGGCAGCTTCATCCCCGGCGGGAAGGGCATGCCCTTGGTGATCCCCGCCATCTTTTCCTTGGTCTCGCTCTCCACCCGGCGCACGGCGTCGTTCACCGCCGCAGCGATGAGGTCCTCGAGCATCTCCTTGTCGTCCTTCATCAGGCTGTCGTCGATGCTGACGCGCTTGAGGTCGTGACGGCCGGTCATAACCACGCTGACCAGTCCGCCGCCGGCCTGGCCGGTCACTTCCATGGAG
>OBJA01002612.1_pt1 | contig 10130 bp, 8 predicted proteins | sample 1519751 | NCBI WGS metagenome assembly OBJA01 (sample SAMEA3881238, study PRJEB22517) | soil metagenome | biome: lake sediment; feature: soda lake sediment; material: sediment, water from around vicinity | place: India | collected 2013-12-23 | depth 3 m
GTGATAAGATCTGGAGCAGTAAGGTTAAAATCGGCTGTAATTCCAGAAATTATTTGACATATGTCGGTATCACTAATAGTCCACTCAATAGTTATTGTTCCTGAAGTACAAAACTGTGGATATGTTGTTCCATCCCAGTCGTGATTTACTGCCGGAGTACAACCACCAGAAAAACTATTAGAAATACGATTGGTCTCTGCAAGTATCCATGCGTCAAAGGCGGACTCTAGTGCCGATTGGTCAGATAATGTACATGATATTACATTGGCATCCTGTGGATTATCATAAGTGATAAGATCTGGAGCAGTAAGGTTAAAATCGGCTGTAATTCCAGAAATTATTTCGCATAAATCGGTAATTGTCCATTCGACTGTAATCGTTCCTGAGGTACAAAAATCGGGATACTGGTCAACCCAATTATGAGTTAATATATGATTGCATCCATTACTTATACTAGCAGAAAGCGATGAATTTTCAGATGCGAGCCAATTATCAAATGCGGTTTCGAGTGCCGTTTGATTTGCATACGAACAAGAATTAATATTAGCATCAGATGGAGCTGTATAATCAATAGCTACCGGTTGGTTAAATACAAAGTCTGCTGTAATTCCAGTTATTGTTTCACATAAATCGGTAATCGTCCACTCTACTGTAATCGTACTCTGAGTGCAAAACTGAGGATAAACTCCTCCCCAATCATTTGTGAGTATGGGATTACATCCATTTATAATACTAGCTTGTACAGCATTATGCTGAGCCAATAACCAAGCATCGAAATCTGTTTCAATATCAGCCTGATTATTATAATCGCAAGCTTCAACAATTAATCCAGATGGATTATCATAATCAATAGCTACTGCAACCATTCTAGTTAGAGTTTGCTGACATGTATTATCACAATCACCGATACTGGCAGTATATGTTCTTATTGTTGTTTCAATACAATCGACTAAAACAGGCAAACCATCCACAAAGCTAATTGCGGTTCCATCTGTATTTCCACCGAAACTTAGGAATTCTGCAACATCAACTGCACCATCAGGAACAGGATCATTACAAACAAGAACATCAAAATTCGGCGGACACACAATTGTGGGAGTTGGATTTACCGTTATCTGGACATCATCCTCAAATGTGCATCCAGCTGCATCCATAACTGTAACAGAAAAATTACCGGTTATACTAACATCTATAGTCTGAGTACCTGCACCTGTATTCCACGAATAATTATAGCCTGCTCCTGCATCAAGAGTAATGGGCACATCGGCTTCACAAAGAATCTGGTCAGGACCCAAGTCAACAAAGGGATCAGGAATTACAGTAAAATCAACCGTTCGTTCGGCAGTACAACCAAAATTTCCTGTAACAGTAACTGTATATAGGCCACTTATGTTGACATCTATTGTTTGAGTATTTGCTCCAGTGCTCCATGCATATCCACTAAATCCTCCACCTGCATCAAGAGTATAAGGCAAATTACCAAAACATTCATATTGAACGATATCAATTAGCAATGGTACATCAATCACTGTTAACTCCATTTCATCATCATCTTCACAAGCCAGCAAAACATTAGCACCATCCATAAGATAATTAGTGACAGTAACTGAATATGTGCCACTCGTATTGAGGTTAATTGTTTGAGTCGTAGCTCCTGTACTCCATAAATACTCATCATAACCTGCTCCTGCATCTAGTGTATGCGTATCATAAAAGCAAATTGTTGCATCACCACCAATATCTATTGCTGGGTCGAAAGGCACCATTCCCACTGTAAAATTAGCAGTATCCGGAGGACACATCGGAAACAATTGATCATATACTATTATAGAGTAATTACCAGCAGAAGTTATAAATAGTGCATTTTCATCTTGTCCTGTCAGTAGAATATTCCCTCCACCACTAGGAGCATCAAACCACTCGAAAGAATATGGAGGGTCTCCGTTCCAAACATCAATATTGACATTAAGACCTCCATCGAGTTCACAAAAATATAGCAAATCCGGAATCAATTCCCATTCCTTATCATAGAAAAAATAAACCCTTACAGTATCACAAAATAAATCGCCTGAAGAAAAATCACAGACATCATGCTCAATATACCCACATACTACATAATCTACATATTCAGGACAATTACTGTGACACATTACTGTAATCTCCAAAGGACAATCATCTAGGCAGCTGAGATACGAATTATAAATATCAACGCTATCGGGATCGGAATGGATAGCTGTAATTTGTACTGTTCCATCAGAGACACCTTCTGCACTTATTATGTCCGGACAAAGTTCAGTTGATACTGAACCCTGCGCAAACATAGGTTTTTTTACTGAACCAAATCTATATTGGTGGGTATCTCCACCGGGTTTGCACCATACTAAACTATGCGGACCTACACCCGACAAACAAAACAAATTTCCAATAGCATTCGGAGGACCACAATTCACTCTCCAGTCCATAGATCCTGGAGGGTTTGAACCCCCCGGCACAGTTATTTCAATTCCTATTGCATCTTCATGTAAATAAATTATAAACTCCAAACAGCGAGCACTATTTCCACAGCAGGTTTGATTTACCCTGCCGAGATTTCCAGTTTGAAAAACCATTTCGGGATCTGAGGTAAGATCAATAATATGTGTCGTTCCAGGATTATCGCATTGTGACTGCGAATAAACAGTATTGTTAAAAATAAACATAAATAGAATGCAAACAAATACTGGGATAATTTGCAGGTATATTGACGATTTATTATTGGTATTCATAAACTCTTGTTACTTTAAAATGCAATCCAAACTAAAACAGCTATGCTAAATATTATTAAGGAAATGAAATCACCAAAAAATGGGACTTTTGATATTAATAACAGTCATCGCTTTACACAAATATTTTCAACTATCAATTAAACAATACCTTAACAATAATATTTTTGCCTCTAATCTTAACCGAAAGATATAAAATTAAGACGATAAAAAACTCTGACAAATCCCACCTAAAACAATTATTTTGCCAAATTTATATTATAAAGTCTTATTTTTCTATATTCAAAATCTATTCGCCTATATCTAGGCAAAAATAATATTGTTTTACTTTTTAACAAAATATTCCATATTTTTTTTAATTTTAAATATTATAAATGAAAAAAAACAATTACTTTGCAATAAATTAATAAACTTTTCATAATGGATAAACATTCGAAACTTTTTGTATTGGACACCAATGTTTTACTACATGATTTTAGAAGTATTTTTAAGTTTGAGGAAAACGACATTGTTCTTCCCATAGTTGTTTTAGAGGAACTTGATAAATTTAAGAAGGGGAATGATCTTATTAACTTTCATGCCAGAGAGTTTACTCGTATTATTGATGAACTTTCCGGAGATGATTTTTTTATTGAGGGAGTCAGCTTGGGCGAGGGACTTGGAAGACTCTTCATTGAAACCGGGAAAGCTTTTTCAAAAGAACTACAAGAGAGTTTTCCGGAAAATATTTCAGATCACAGAATCCTTGCGATTGCAGATTTTCTTAAGAATAAACACAAAGACAGACAAGTAATCATTGTAACCAAAGACATAAACCTTAGAGTAAAAGCAAAAGCGATTGGCATAAATGCTGAAGATTACAAACACGACCAGGTAAATAATATTGAAAGTCTACACCAAGAAATTATCATCCTCGAAAATGTTAGTAAAGAATTGATAAATAGATTATACGAACATCCCGAAGGAATATCTCTTGAAACTTCTGATTTGGATATTATACCTCATCCTAATCAATACTTTATCTTAAAAAACGGATCTTCAAGTGCACTTGCACATTACAATCCATTTTCGAAATGTTTGGAACGCGTGCTCAAGACGTCGGCTTATGGCATTGAACCAAGAAATGCAGAACAAACATTTTCAATAGATGCTCTTCTACGTCCGGATGTTTTACTAGTAACTTTAACAGGTAAAGCGGGGACAGGAAAAACTCTGTTGGCTCTCGCAGCTGCACTTCAGCAGAGAAAAAATTTTCAACAAATATTTCTTGCCAGACCAATTGTTGCTCTATCAAATAAAGAATTAGGCTACCTCCCTGGCGACGCAAAAGAAAAAATAGGACCATATATGCAGCCTTTGTTTGATAACCTGAATGTCATTAAACATAATTTCAAACCTCAAAGTCCTGAGTTTTCAAAAATCAAAGAAATGCTCGATAGCGAAAAACTCTTAATTGAACCTCTTGCATACATTAGAGGTAGAAGTCTTTCAAAAATATTTTTTATAATTGATGAAGCTCAGAACTTAACCCCACACGAAATCAAAACAATCATAACCCGTGCTGGTGAAGGAACAAAAATAGTTTTCACAGGTGATATTGAACAAATTGATTCTCCATATCTTGATGCTAAATCAAACGGACTAACATATCTTGCAACAAAAATGAAAGGTCAAGATATTTTTGCACATGTAAATCTTGTTAAGGGAGAAAGAAGCTATCTGGCTGAACTGGCAAGCGATTTATTATAATTTAACTTTTATCTTGATAAAAACAGCTATTGTAATATTAAACTGGAATGGCAAGAAACTTTTGGAAAAGTTCTTACCTATATTGATTAACAACACACCTATTAATTCAGAAGTGTGGATTATCGATAATTATTCCACTGATGGATCTGTTGATTTCTTAAATAAGCAATTCCCTGAGATTCAACTTGTTTGTCTCGACAAGAACTATGGATTTACTGGTGGATATAATCGTGGATTGGATTCAATAAATGCGGAGTATTACTTACTACTCAATTCGGACATTGAAGTTACTGAAGACTGGCTGAATCCGCTTATTGAGGAAATGGATAACAATCCCGAAACAGGAATATGCGGTCCAAAACTTTTGGATTATAATAAAAGAGATTTTTTTGAATATGCCGGTGCATCTGGAGGACTTATTGACAAATACGGGTATCCATTCTGTAGAGGTAGGATTTTTGAGAGTATTGAGATGGATAAAGGACAATATAATGATAATCTGAGCTGTTTGTGGATAAGCGGTGCAGCACTAATGATTCGAGCAGAGTTATTTAAGAAAGTCGGAGGTTTTGATGATGATTTTTTTGCCCATATGGAAGAAATAGATCTCTGCTGGAGAATTCAAAATCTAGGTTATAGAATCTTGTGTGTTCCCAACAGCTTTGTCTATCACGTTGGTGGTGCAACATTGTCAAAACACAATTCCAGAAAAACCTATTATAATTTCAGAAATAATTTAAGTTTGCTATTGAAAAATCTTCCAAGAAAGCAATTATTTAGGGTATTGTTTATAAGAATATTTCTTGATAAAATTGCATCTTTCAGGATGTTGATGCAGGGTAATTTTAATCACTTTTTCGCCTTGATAAAAGCCTATATTCACTTCATGGCTTCAATCAGAAAAATTCTTAAAAAACGCAGAAAACTAATAAGAAAAAATACTAAAGAACTAGATGGCTTTTATCAAAAAAGCATTGTATTTAGACATTACCTAAAAGGCATTAAAAAATATTCGGATTTATAAAATTATTGCTGTTTAAATGTTATCGAAACATTTCCGGTTTGATAACCTGATCCTGGACTAGCGGCATATTTCCATTGTCTAACTGCAATTCTAGCTAATTCTACACATTCGCTGCAATTTGTACTTACAAGAGTAATACTTGTAACATTCCCTCCTTCATCAACAGTAATTCTAAGAACTACTGTGCCCACCAGATTATCTCTTCCAACAGGATCAACTCTTTTAAGCAATGCTCTACCTTCAATAGACCCACCTATTCCTCCTGGTCCTCCTCCACTTCCTCCACTAGACCCATCTCCCATCCCGGGATTTCCTGTTCCTGAACCACCTTGATTTCCACCTGAACCACCACCAAATGCGCCACCTAGTAAGGAATTAAGCCTATCTTCGTTTGGGTCTGATGTCTGATTATTCGTTTGATTACTATTTTGATTTGTACTAGGCGTAACAACATTAGTATTTGAAGGGGTATTACTTGAAGGAAGGGAAGCGGTTTGTTCAAAATCCTGAGTTACTACACCGGAAGAGGCGGAACTTTGAGATGAGGCATTTTGTTGATCGCTTGTTGTGGCAGGTGCAGAACTAGATAAGTCTCTTGAGCCGCTTCCCCCAAAATCAAGTAATATACCTTTTTCTTCTGGCAAAGGCAAAGGTGTAGTGAATCCAAACAATAACAATATTGCAATCATTATCAAAAGATAAATGATAACTCCTATTATTGCATGTGTATGTTTTCTAACAATTTCCATTTAACGTCTGTCTATTGGTCTTGTTGCCAGTATTAATCTATATTCATTGTCTTTTGCTATATTCATAACTTTTACTACTTCCTCCATTGGAACAGTCTGATCGACATGTAGAGCTACAAAAGGCTCTTCTTCTCCGATAAGTTCTTTCTTTAACAAACTCTCTATCTGATCAATATCACAAATATTTGAACCAACAGCAAATTGAAAAGTGCCATCATACATATCTTTTATTGATACGCTTGTAATCGGATTTGCCGAAGTCTGGCTGTTACTTTGAGGCAATAATAATTTCAGTGCATTCGGAGCAATAAGTGTAGAGGTCACCATAAAAAATATAAGTAACAAAAATACTATATCGGTCATTGAAGACATACTGAAAGAAGCATTTACTTTATTTCTAGATTTTAATGCCATAAAAGTTTATTTTGCAGGTTCGTTCAATATATCCATAAACTCGGTTGTTCTAGCTTCAAGTCTTGCAACAAGGTTGTCAACTCGAGCTACTATTATATTATATCCAAAATATGCAATAATACCCACAACTAATCCTCCTACAGTTGTTACCATTGCAGTATAAATCCCATTCGACAATAATTGCACATCGATATTATTTCCAGCCATTGCCATATCATAGAACGCTCTAACCATTCCTATAACTGTACCCAAGAAACCAATCATTGGTGCCCCTCCGGCAATCGAAGCTAAAACAGGGAGACCTCTCTCAAGTTTAGCAACCTCTTGTTTCCCTACATTTTCTACCGCAGCATTAACATCTCCAAGCGGACGACCAATTCTCATAACACCTTTCTCAATCATACGTGCTAAGGGTCCATCATTCATTCTGCAATTATCTAGAGCCTGATCAACCTTTCCTTCAAAAATAAAATTCTTGATGTTATCCATAAAAGATTTTTGTTCCTTAGAAGCATTACGGATAGCAATAAACCTGTCAATAAAAATATATACAGCTATAACTGACAATACTGCCAAAACTATCATTATCCATCCACCTTTCTGAGCTAATTCAAAAAACGACATTGACAACTCCTCAATACTCTGGTCGGCAACTACATTTGCTAAACTATCATTTTCCATTGCATTTACATTCAATAATAACATACAGTTTAAAGTTTTAATTTGTAAATCGAATACACGAAATTAGAATCTTTCATAAAAAACATGCTGTTTATATTTCTTTTTTTATCAACATCCTCTTGTTAACACAGTATTATCTTAATTCTCAACGGAAAAATCAATTTAATTATTGTAAAAATTTTTATAATGCCTCTTTTTATTCTATTTTTGCATAAATTCTTTAGGCAGTTTATTTATTATTTACAAAGAAAACTATGAAATTTTTTATTGACACAGCAAATTTAGATCAAATTCGCGAAGCTCAAGCATTGGGAGTACTTGATGGAGTAACTACAAATCCCTCTTTAATGGCAAAAGAAGGAATTGGAGGAAAAGAAAATATTCTAAATCATTATAAAAAAATATGTGAGATTGTTGACGGAGATGTTAGCGCTGAAGTAATAAGCACAGATTTTGAAGGAATGATTATGGAAGGAGAAGAACTTGCAGCACTGCATCCCCAAATAGTTGTTAAAGTCCCTATTATTAAAGAAGGGATAAAAGCAATTAAATATTTTTCTGAAAAAGGAATCAGAACCAACTGTACACTCGTTTTCAGTACAGGTCAGGCTCTATTAGCTGCAAAAGCAGGTGCAACTTATGTGTCTCCATTCATCGGCAGGTTAGATGATAATAGTACTGACGGAGTTGAACTTATAGGTCAAATTGTTGACATGTATAATTATTATGGGTTCAAAACTCAAGTTCTGGCAGCGTCTATCAGACACACAATGCATATTATAAAATGTGTTGAAATGGGAGCAGATGTAGCAACGTGCCCACTAAATGCAATTCTTGGACTTTTGAAACACCCTTTAACAGATATAGGACTACAACAGTTTCTTAATGATTATAAAAAGAATAATCAGTAATAACCGATATGGCTGAATATATCAGAATGTATGAAGAAAACCCTGACAATAGAAGTATTGACAGGGTTGTAAAAACTCTAAAAAACGGAGGATTAATTATATATCCTACTGATACAGTATACGGTATAGGATGCGACATTACTAAACATAAAGCCATTGAGAGAGTTGCACAACTGAAAGGAATAAAAGCAGATAAAGCAAATTTCAGCTTTATTTGTTATGATTTAAGTCATCTTTCTGAATATGCCAGACCTCTAAATAATAATATTTTCAAACTAATGAAACGTAATCTTCCGGGTCCTTTCACATTTATTCTTGAAGCAAATACAAATGTTCCTAAAATTTTAAAGGCGAAGAAAAAAACAATAGGAATTAGAGTTCCTGCAAACAATATTATTAGAGAAATAGTTAAAGCCTTGGGAAATCCAATTTTAACAACCTCATTAAAGGCTGATGATGAAATTTTGGAATACTCAACAGATCCTGAACTGATTTATGAAGATTACAAAAATCTTGTTGATATAGTTATTGATGGTGGATATGGTGGAAATGTCGCTTCTACTGTGATTGACTGCACTAGTGATGAGCCAGAAATTGTTAGGGAAGGAACAAGTTTACCTGAATTTTAGAAAAAAAAAACATATTTTATTTTTTTTAAAGAAAATCTTATTATTTTTGCAATCCTAATTTTGAGTGTTCTTTTTTTTACTATTAGAAATGTTGCGGGGTGTAGCGCAGTCCGGTTAGAGTATCCCGATTTAGTATCGGGAGGGTCGATAAACAGATTGCGAAATGTTCTTGAAAAAATTGAAAATAATGTTGCGGGGTGTAGCGCAGTCCGGTTAAAGTATCCCGATTTAGTATCGGGAGGGTCGATAAACAGATTGCGAAATGTTCTTGAAAAAATTGAAAATAATGTTGCGGGGTGTAGCGCAGTCCGGTTAGCGTACCTGCTTTGGGAGCAGGGGGTCGGGAGTTCGAATCTCTCCACCCCGACATTAAAAATCAAAGACTTACAGTTTTAAAAAATTGTAGGTCTTTTTTATTTGCACACAGTTTGCATGGGTTATTATACTTACATATTATATTCAAATCAATTGAAAAAGTACTATATTGGAAGTACTAATGACAATCTTGATGAGAGATTAAGAAGGCATAATTCAAATCATAAAGGTTTTACTGGAAGGACTAATGATTGGAAAATTGTATATGTCGAGAACTTTTGTTCAAAAACTGATGCTCTAAAACGAGAGAAAGAAATAAAAAATTGGAAATCACGTGTTAAGATAGAAGAGCTTATACGCAAAGCAAAATTTTAAGGCTTTTTATAAATAGAGTAATATCTATTTTATTCTCATAATTTGAAATTTCGGGTAGCGTATCCCGATGGAATCGGGAGGGTCGGGAGTTCGAATCTCTCCACCCCGACATTAAAAATCAAAGACTTACAGTTTTAAAAAATTGTAGGTCTTTTTTATTTGCACACAGTTTGCATGGGTTATTATACTTACATATTATATTCAAATCAATTGAAAAAGTACTATATTGGAAGTACTAATGACAATCTTGATGAGAGATTAAGAAGGCATAATTCAAATCATAAAGGTTTTACTGGAAGGACTAATGATTGGAAAATTGTATATGTCGAGAACTTTTGTTCAAAAACTGATGCTCTAAAACGAGAGAAAGAAATAAAAAATTGGAAATCACGTGTTAAGATAGAAGAGCTTATACGCAAAGCAAAATTTTAAGGCTTTTTATAAATAGAGTAATATCTATTTTATTCTCATAATTTGAAATTTCGGGTAGCGTATCCCGATGGAATCGGGAGGGTCGGGAG
>OBJA01002613.1_pt1 | contig 10126 bp, 20 predicted proteins | sample 1519751 | NCBI WGS metagenome assembly OBJA01 (sample SAMEA3881238, study PRJEB22517) | soil metagenome | biome: lake sediment; feature: soda lake sediment; material: sediment, water from around vicinity | place: India | collected 2013-12-23 | depth 3 m
AGTGCTTTATATTGGCTGCTATACCATCCCGGTTGTGCAAAATTTCTAAGATAGTCGGGTTTTTGACGTTCGCCCCGGCTTCCGTTCCGGGGCGGCGTCAGACTTTCGGCGCTTACGCGGCTGTCACTTTGTAACTCTTGACAATTTCGGGAATGATCGGGTGATCAGTCAGTTTCAAATACCCCGACTTTTTGCCCGGGTTCACATAGTCGCAAACCCCGACAGCGTGAAGCGCGTAACATGAGCTTGACCGCTGCGTCGGGATAGTGCTAGTAGCTACGTGCAGTTTTTTATCCCGGGCGCGTGCTTTCTCGCTTTCAATCGCATAGCTCACACTGTTTTGCGCTTCATTGTCGAGAATCTTGTCTTTGCGCAAATTTGCATTGTGAACGAATGCGCGGCTGTATTGATCTACAATCCCCGGGCGGTCAAGTTTGATTGCGGCAATCAGATCGCGCACTTTCGGGAAAGCGTAAACGTTGCGCATCGCAATGTCGTGTTCGTTGTTCAATTGAAAGTCACAAGCGGCGACAGTGTGCGCAAACTCGACAATGAGACCGAGTGCTTTATCCGTCACGTCTTCGCCGGTTTCGAGCCGGGCACGGGCACGGGCGATAATAACCCCGTTTTGCTCATTTACGGCTTTCAGCGCGTCGATCTTGTCAATACCGGCTTTGATCTGTTCGGCAGTAGCTTTCATTTTTGTGTCTCCGTTTTTGCGTTTAGTGTTTTGTGTTACTACGGTTATATCTTATTTCATCGTTACAAGTAATGCAAGCACTTTTTAGATAATTCGCAGTGCTTTGCTAATCGTGATACCGGCGACAGTGCAAAGCCCGAAAATTACAATGCTCATATTATGTGACTCCGTGTTAGCGTTTAGCGTGCTGTTTGACTACGGTTAAATGATAGTAAAAGGTTACTTGTAATGCAATAACTATTTACTGACTTTTTGCACTAAAGTTTTTTATGAACGCATAAAGAATTTATCGTTGACTTCTCGCCCGACATCATGTAAGCCGACAGTCATACATGTCATATAACTCATCTATATGACTTGCCCGCGAGCCGGCTTTGGTGCGGCGCACAAATAGGTCGGGCTATATGCGACTTTCTGAATATTCGGGTTTCGGTATATTCGGGAACCCGCATGGTGCAGTGCACAACATGCTGCGGCGCAGCAATTGATGCGGTGCAGCACCGCGCCCCGTTGGGGCGCCCCGGGCGTAGGGGTAGGAATAGGGCCAGGGGTCCATGGGCAGCCATTCACCTAGACCGCCATGGGCCTCCACTCCCCTCCAGGGGTCCATGGGTAGCCATTCACCTGGGGCGCTCCAGGAGCGGCCATTCACCTCGACCCATGGGAAGTGACGCCCAAAAGAAAAGCGCCCCGTGGGGCGCTTCTCCGTAGCTCCTAAAGCATGATCCGGCGCGTGTCACGCAGGTGCATGATCTCGGCTTGCTCCTGCTGGGCGATCTCGTCATAGAGTTCTTCGAGATGGTCCGCGAAGTCCGAGAACTTCTGGGACAGGCCGCCCATGTCGATCTCTTCAACTTCCATCTCGCTGACTTCATAGGCGGTGTTCATCGTCAGGCCGTGGTCGTCGGTGATCAGCAGGTGCAGGTTGTTGGTCTTCATGATGTTTCTCCTTTATGCGTTTAGTGTGTGTCGTCTGTTGCGACGGTCTCAGTATCGCGTTCAGTCAGTGGTGAGTGAAGCGTTTCGGGCAGGAGATGTATAGGCAACCTGCCCGGCTGGCGCCCGGTGATGGCCTCAAGGACATGGACTGGTGGCCTGGTCTGCATGGACCGAACTGGCCTATGGCCTGGGAACCATGGAGCCCAGTGGCCTGGCCTACGTGGACCGGACTCCCATGGGAAAGCCTGGGGATGAAAGAAGCCCCGGGCTTGGTGCCCGGGGCGGAGATTATTCAAATCGCGCCAACGACTCGCCAAGAATCTGCATCATTCGCGCTCTCGCTTGTTGCTCGCAGTCATTACCCGCAAACACCAAAGCGCCAATGAACACGCGCTCTTTCAGCGCGTTTACGTGAGATTCGTTATAGCACCCCAAAACATCATAGACTTCGATGACGACGTGATCTTCCAGATCGCCACAGCCGTAATAGCCGGTCATGGAGTAGAGCTTCTCAGAGACCACAAAAAATCGGTTGTCCTGAATTTCTCCAGCTTGTCCATTTAGTGCACCCATAAGAGATTTCAAATCCGCGCTTGGCTCTGTCATTTGGACGCTAATTTGCGTTGCTCCGTGTGTTGTGCTTTAGAGTCTCTATAGTCGCATCCGCAGTGAGGTATGTGCGTGGAACTTTACAGGTGATCCGCCGGCGCTTGTGGTGCGTGGAAATCCCATGGTTTTGATATACGTGGCCCATGGGATTCCATGGAAAACCTATATAAAAATTTCCATGGAAACCCCAATTTCCCATGGGGTCACCCGCCAGCCATTCACCTAAATCGCCCTAAGCGGCCATATACCATGGGGTCACCCGCCAGCCATTCACCTGGGTCCGGCCATGGACCCAGCCAGCCCAAAAGAGACCGGGCACCAGGCCCGGCCAATCACACGCCACGGAGAGATCCGTTCGGGCCTTAGCCCATGTTCATTGCGAGGCGAGCCCCTCTTCCCCCACCTCATCGCGCACCAGCTCGTCGAACTCGCGCTTCGCCCCTGCGTAGTCCGGGGCGCGCCTGGAGAAGATCAGCAGAGGCGGTATGCAGGACACGTTCAGCACCCCAATCGCCCCATAGCCGCCGTCATCCCTCTTGATGACCGAGAAGCGCACGTTCCCCACCCGGGTCGTGAACAGCGGCTTGGCGTTGATGATCTGCTTGGAGGTCATTCTGGTCGTCATGTCGGGCTCCTCATGTGTCTGTCACCGATGACTTATTGTCGCAAGCCGTCACAGGGGCCTGGCTGGAACATTCATGCGGTGATCGCATAGCCATCGCCATCCACCGGGCAGCCGTAGGCGGTGATCGGGGTGGCCTGGTGCCTGAAGACCACAGACCGTCTCTTGGGGCGCATGGCCTCGGTCTGCTGGACCCGTCTGGCCTGGCGAGCCTGAAGCTCGGTGACCACCCCCTTCACTGCCCGCTTGAGCCGGCCCCTGGCGCGGTTCATCGCCCCAAAGGCCCAGCGCCGGGCCTGCGCTTTGTCCAGCACCCCCAGGTCCACCTCCCCCACCCGGTTCAGATCGCCCAGGTAGCGGCGCCATTCCAGGTATTCCAGCCGGGCGTCGTTCATTTCCTGCCGCAGTGCCTTCAGTAAGTCAGCCATGAGTGTTCCTCCTACCCGAAATGATTGATGAGTGCGGTGGCGGCAACCAGGTGCCCGCCGACCAGAAAGCCGATCATTGCCCAGTGAACCAGGGCCTCCAGGGGCGTCATGCCGTCACCTCGTCGAAGTCGTGGCCGAACGCACCCTCGAAGGTGTCGTAAACCGGCGAGATCTGGAAGGTCTCCATCTTCGGGGCTTCGCTCACGGGGAACAGCCGGGCCACGCCCACCATCCCCTTCTCGGTCAGCAGCTCGGTGGTCACCACCATCCTGGCGGTGGCGCCGTTGCTGGTGCTCGTGAATCGAACCTTGCGGTAGCTCATGTCATCGTCCTCTCGTGTGTTGCGATGATTCAAGTATGACCGTCAGTCAGTGGTGAGTGAACAGGCAAAACGCTATCCCAGCAAACCCCCTATATAGATATTTATATCTATATAGGGGCTCACCGCCCCAGCTCGTTCTTCAGATACCGCCAGGGCAGACCCAGCTCATACTCCAGCTCGCCTACCGGGTCGCAACTGTCCTCCTGAGCCTGAAGCAGCCAGCGGATCGCATTGGCCCGGTCCCCGGCGCCACAGGCGATCAAACCCACAATGCGCTCCTCGAACGCCGCCACAGCCCGGGCCTGCTCCTCCTTGCGGTGCGCGATCTCGGCGTCCAGGTATTCGATGGTCCGATCCCAGATCGCCTGCTTGTCCTCGGGCGTGCATCGCTCGTCGTAGAACCAGTGACCCCTGGGCCGAAACCCGTAGGCGTCCTTGTGCAGGTCAGAAAACAGCTCTTCGTCGTAGGTGAACCCGGTCATGTCGCCCTCTCCGTTGTCAGTCAGTGATGACTATAGTCTCGCCCCGGGGTAGGAACCGCAACAGGAGCTTGCCAGGGGCCGCAGGAGCGACGATCTCGGCTTTGGGGTCAGTGGGGTAGCGGGTCGGGTCCCTAAAACGCTCTAAACGCTTCTCCCTATCCCCGGGGCAAGCCCCATGGGTCCGGGTGTGTTCCTCAAGTCTCTTCTTCCCATGGAAACCCATGGGTCCGGGTGTGTTCCTCAAGTGGTATGGGGATTTCTGCGCTCCCCAGATTTTTATTTAATATTTAATAAATAAATCTGGAGGGAACAAAAATCCCCAGATCATATCCAGATGCGGGCACCCGGACCCTAGCGGCGCCTGCGGCGCCTCACACCCCCGGTCAGCCCGCGCCGATGACTCCAGCCCGCCGCGTTGATCACCCCGGCCCCACGGCGCAGCGCCCCGGCCACAACCCAGATGAACACCACCCATACGATGATCCAGAACATGTCACGCCTCCTTCCTGTCACCAGGGAATATCGTCGTCGAGCGCCGGGTAGGCCGGCTTCTCGGGCTGCGAAGCGATTCGCCTCTCAACATAATCCCAGTCCTCGCCGGTGAACTCCTCCGGGTGTGGCACCGTCGGCCCACGGTAGTGCGGGTTCGGCTCCCAGGTGTCGAGCGGGGTGTTGATCCACGCCAGATCCGGTTGCTCGGCCCCGGCGTTGTAGGCGTATTCGCGGCAAGACTCCTGAGCCAGCGCCCCGTAGGGCAGGTGCTCGCTCCAGCGTTCTTCTTCGCTTTCCCACATGATCGTCTCTCCTTTCCCGTCTGTCCTGATGAGTTCAGTATGACCCCCGGGGGTAGGAAGATGGCTGGAACATCGCAGGCAACCCCTCCCATGGTTTCGCGGGGAGCCACACCCAGAAAGCCCATGGGTCGGATTTTCCACAAACGGCGCCAGGCAAGGCGCTCCCATGGTTTTCGCATAGGGTGGGAAGATGGCGCTAGGGGCAGCCATTGGAGCTTCTACCCATAGCGCCACCTTCAGCCATTCACCTAGAGAGCGATCAGCGCCAGGACGTAGGCCACACAGCACCAGGAAAGGACGTTGATCACGGGATTGCTGGACATAGGCATTGCTCCTCTCGGTTCTCGGCCAGCGGTAAGTGTATGGGCGGGGATGGGAATGATGGCTGATGGCGGTCGGCTTATCGTTTGAGGGGACCGAGTGTGGCTCCTCCCACACTCTCCCGGCCCCTAGCCCCTCTCCACCACTTCCCTACCCCCTTCCCCGGGGCTCTCCCTCACCCCGTTCCCCGTCTCTGCAACTCACCCCGTATCCCTACGCTCTCTGACCGTCTGTCGTCACTTCTGAGCCGGCCTCCTTGTCCGACTCTTGCGCCGGTATCACCCGGACTTTTCCTACCGCTCAGATCGTCTCTACATGCGTCCCTCCTATTGCGTTACCGTTGGGAAAGCCTTTGCTGGTGCGGGTTCCGGTGAAAATCTCTGGAATCCGGGCCTTTGTTGATACGCTTGGCCTGGCGCTCCTGAACCGCTCTCTTTGGCGCTGCCGGCCTAGTGATACCTGCTGTCTTGCCTGGGCTTGCTGGACCCCTCTTTCCCAGAGCTAGACGGGGCTTGATTTGCGGACCTTTTGGGCTCGATTTCGGGTCTTGCTGCCGGGCCTGTTTGGTCTCGGATTTGCGCTCACTTTGGGTTTGCCGGGGCGCCTCCCTTCCTCAATCGCGAATCAAGCTGGTTGATCCGGCTTTGGGCTCGTCTGAAATCGGCTCTTGTAACGCAATAGGTTTTTGACCCCTCCCCTCAAAAGTCGATGGAGATCAGCACCATCACCCCGATGAACGCGAGCAATGGGGCCAGCCGCTCGATGATCTGGAGCAGCTTCACTTGAGCGCCTCGATCACGGCTTTGGCCTGGGCCGGGGTCAGAGATTGCAGATCCATGTTGATGGTGGCGTTGTAGTTCACCCGGATCATGGAGATGAATGTCCCGTTGGCGAGCTTGGGGCCGTAGAGCGAGTCCTTGATGCTGATCAGCCGCTCGCACCCGACTTGCTCCAGTTGGGTCATGGCGTCTTCCCGGGCCTGCTCGGCTTCCTGCTCCTGTTTGGCGTGCGCCCGGTAGCGGGCCATCTGCTCTTCAGCCGTTGGGATCAGCCGCTTCTGGATGTCGGCGGCGAGTGCTTTGGGGCTGCGGGTCCTGGAGACCTTGATGCTCGCCCGGCGTTCGTCGTAGGCGAGAAAGCTGGTGTCGGGGAAGTAGGCGCTGATCTCGAAGCGGTTGGCGCCGGTCTGGTAGTTGTCGGCGCCGATGGAAAGCGTCAGGTTCCCGTTGGAGATCTGCATGTGGGTGTGCGCGGATCTGGGGTCGGGGAGCTTGTGGACATACCACTCGGGGCCAAGCTCGCTCATGATCGCCTGAACTTCTTGCAGGGTCTTGGCCTGCTTGTCGTGGATAGCCTGGTTCATGTCGGTCTCCTCTCGGTCATTCATGACTGACTTAGTATCTCAGCCCGGGCTAGGGGCGTGGGTGGGACATCAACACTTGCCAAAATCCGTTGACGTTAGGTTGACGAACCGTTGACGTTGTGGAAAGTAAGTCATTGTTTACTAAGGACTTTCCCTAAACGAAGCGGATCAGGGTGCCCTCGTTGATGGTGCCGTCCATATTGTGAAATTGGCCGTGGTTCGGGGTCTCCTGGGTCATGTAGATCTCGGGGATGGGTTCTGCCCTGATCCGGGTGATCGTGCCATCCAGCAGACCCTCGATGATCATCTGGAAGTCCTCGGGGGTCGGGTGTGCTGTGGTCCGCTTGAACCTGCGCCCACCGTCAGCGTAGGAGGCGTCATGCCACGCCTGGAGCGCCTCGGCCTGGCTCTGACCCAGCCCCATGCCGTCCAGGACTTCGTATTCCGATTCCAGGTCATCCACCCCGGTTTGTTCGTTGAGGCCGCTGGCGATCAAGGCGCCGATGACGGGCTCAGGCAGCAGACAGCCGATGGCGCAGAAGCGGCCAGTGTCCGGGTCGTGGTAGACGCAGCCGGTGTCATTCATGGCGCCGAGCCGGTCGGCTTTGGCGTGTTCGAGAATGGTTCTCAGTGAGTTGGTGAGCTTTTCGTTCATTGGTTGGTCTCCTCGTTGGTGTGTCGCTTGTTCCAGCCGGTCTTGTCGGCGCAGATGACGGCGCTCGTCCACAGCGCCTTGTCCTGGGTGTAGATCCACGGGCCACAGGTTCCGCAGGTGGCGCAGAAGATGTAGGTCGGAAAGCCCTCGCGGTCCTCAGTGCCTCGGCCAATGCCAAAGTCCTTGCTCTCGCCGCAGAAGGGGCATGGCTTGGGATTCATGCCGTGTTCCTCATTTCAGCCACTTCGGTCATGATGATGTTGTGGATCTCGCACTCGGCCTGGCGGTCGGGGATCGTGATGCCTTCGTCCTCCAGCGCCTCCTTCACCCGGGTGGTGATCGGGCCGCACATGAGCCAGGTGGAGCGGGCGGTGGAGGCTACCAGCGCCACATGCTCGGGGTTGGTGTGATCAAAATGCGCCATCAGTTGCTCCTTCCGAGACTCGAAGGTCTCGGGTGTCCAGAAGAAATTGGCGAACTCCCGGGTGTAGAGATGGGGCTCGGATGGCCTGCCCCACCTGGCGACCCAGACGTATTGGCCGTGCTGGTCAGTTGCCTTCATCGTCGTAGAAGCTGGCATGACCCACCGCCCCGTCCCAGGCGTCCCCGTAGTAGATCTGGAGGTTGTGCAGCAGGTCACCCCGGGCCACCTGGGGGTCGGCGTAGACGATGGCGTCGTCGCGGCTTTCCTTGAAGTGCAACCCACCCCGGAAGGCGTTCACGCCCCCGTAGTAGTAGGTCTTGCCGTCGATCTCGGCGATGGCGTAGTGCTTCATGTGCCCTCTCCCGTGTTGTGTTTCGATGTTCACAGTCTGACACCCGGCTCTAGGGGTGTGGCTGGAACATCGCAGGTGATTTCAGTGGCAGATGTGGCGCCCGTCGCGGCTCAGGCGCGGGGTGATCCCATACTGCCTGCCGGCCAGATACTCGCAGCCGGTCTCCTGGTCGATGTGGACCCTGATGCTGCTGATCTGGGTTGACGGGTTGTTGGCGATCTTGTAAAGGACCATCCCGAAAAGCCCGGCCGCCGCCAAGAAAGCCAGCGTGATCGCCACCTTCATTACTCTCTCGTCCTCCATAGTCATCTCCTCTCAGTGGTAAAAAACGTGCTGCCCAATCTGGCCCCAGGTTTTCAACTCACGGGTCCACACCAGCCGGTGATGCAGGCGTTGGTGGACGTAGTGGGTCGCCGGGAATTCGTCTCGGGCCTGGGGGTTCGCCATCAGCACCTCGGCAATCGCCAAAGCCCTGAGCCAGGCGTTTCGGTCCTGCGGCTTGCCGGCCACCCCCACCCAACTGAACTGCCTGGGTTGCTTGACCACCGCGCAGATCGTGTTCGGCCAACGGCGGTCGTCCACCCGGTTGAGCGTGACCATTGCCACCGCCGCCTGGCCCCAATAGGGCTCGCCGCGCGCCTCGTGGTAGATGTTCTTGGCGAGGCAGCGGATCTCCGGGTCGGTGGGCTCGGCCTGGGCGATACCACCCAGGGTCAGTGCAGCCAACAAAATCCCCTTATTCAGCAGTGACTTAGCTTTCAAGGCGCAATTCTCCCTTGTTGGTTCGTCCTTCAGTGGTTCGGATTATAGTCACTTGTGACTTAGATTTTCCAGCCTGTCACAAAATTTCCCACTCGCCAGTCTCGGCGTTCCTGAGCTTAATGATGGTGCAGCCGGCGTTGGGCATCCCAAAGTCGTCCAGCGGCTCGAAGCCATCGCACTCCTCGGACATGCGCCCGGAGTAGTAAAGCTCGCCATCGTCGTCATACATCTGGAACGGGATGGTGCAGCGGGACAGATCCTCTTTGGTGGCGCCCCTCGGCCCGAAGACACCTGCGTCTTCTCCGCAGGCCGTGAGATCCTTGTCGATAACCCACACGTATCTGCTCATTTGTCGTGCCTCCGTCTGGCTGTTCAGTGAAAACAGTATTGCACCCGGTCACAGGAATGAGGTTGGGAAGTGATAGGGGATTTGCCCCGCCCGAAACCCATGGGAGGGCTTACGGAGAGCGTTGGCCTCGCACGATCTCAAGTCGGGTATACCGACATAGCCCCCGAACATTACCAACGCTTAAAACGGCTCTCCGTGCGTCTCGCGACATAGGGCTACCGGCCGCGACGGGCACCCCGGACCCGGGCCTCCCATGGAAACGCCCGGGCCAAAAGAAAGGGGCCGAAGCCCCTTTCGTGATCAGGCATTGGCAAGCTCCCGGTTGATGGCGTCGGCGTAGCCATTGACCTCGCGCTCCATCTCCTCACGCCGGACGTGGTGCGAGACAGGCCGGAAGTCATCAGCCGGGTGGCGCGGGGGCGGCAGGATCTTCCCGCCCATGCTGTGAACCACATCGGGCAGATCCACGCCCATGAACTCGATGCTGGATCGGGGCCACATCTGCTCCATCCGGCGCTTGGCAGTGGTGAAGTCAGGCGCATGGGTGTGCATGTGGAGTCCCTTGTCGATCTTGAAGCTGAAGTGATGGTAGGTTTCGGACATTGGCTACTCTCCTGGAAAGTGAAGGAAAGGGGCGGGTTTGGCCCCGCCCCACCCGGTTACGCCATTTCGGCGCGGAACTTGGCGACGATGGCGCTGTCTTCGTTCACCTTCATCACCTTGCCGTCCATGATGCCCACCTTCATCTGCGGCAGCAGGGAGAACATCTGGTGGGTCTGGCTGCGGCTGGTGCCGATGCTGTAGGGCTTGCCAGCGTCACCGCTGTTCAGGTGCTCGATCAGGTCCTTCGTGGTGATCTCGCCCTTCTCCACCAGGAGCCGGATGGCGATCTCGGTGTAGGCCGAGAGCTTGGCGCGGCCCGACAGGTAGCTGGTCATGTTGACCGCCTTCTCGCCCACCTTCTTCGCCATCTTGTCGATGGCCGACAGCACCTCGGTCTGCTT
>OBJA01002614.1_pt1 | contig 10125 bp, 8 predicted proteins | sample 1519751 | NCBI WGS metagenome assembly OBJA01 (sample SAMEA3881238, study PRJEB22517) | soil metagenome | biome: lake sediment; feature: soda lake sediment; material: sediment, water from around vicinity | place: India | collected 2013-12-23 | depth 3 m
TTTTTCCACAAGCCTCTGTTAACAAGGCTTTCCGGAGATGTGTATAAAGAGTAGCCTTGAGGAGAAGGGGCTGGGGGATGAGGTAGTTTATATGTGCTGCTCTGGTCATCTGCTGTATTCGTCAATCAAAAATACTTCAAAAATCAGCAATCGCTAATCTGCAATCTTTTCCCTCCCCGTCAGGGTAGGTCATCTGCTTGATACGGTTCCAGCTGTCGTATTCAAAGTCCATCTGCAAGGTGTATGTCGGGCCTTGGGGCATTACTAAGGTATGAATGGTTTGGGTAAATATCATCACATTTACGAATTCTCACATTTACAAATTATCAAACCTGTTATCCTGTCAAAAGAAATGCGGATAATTTCTTACTTTTGGCATCGCTCAAAACCAATATCATCGTGAAGAAAATCAAAATCCTCATTGTCAATGGCCCAAATCTGAATCTTACAGGTGTCAGAGAACCTCATATATACGGCAGTGAATCCTTTAATTCTCTGGTTTCATTTATTGAAACACTGAACAAGCAAAAACCGGATGTTGAAGCAACTCTGTTTCATTCGAATCATGAGGGAGAGATAATTGATGTTATCCATAAGGCAGGTGATGATGATGTCAATGGTATTATTATCAATCCTGGTGGGTTCACCCATACTTCTGTCGGCATCGCAGATGCCTTACGATCAGTCAGGATACCCGCTGTTGAGGTTCATCTTTCGAACATCTATTCGCGCGAAGAGTACCGCAGGTACAACCTTATCGCATCTGCGTGTATCGGATGTATCAGCGGGCTGGGCATTGAAGGTTACAGGATGGCTCTCGGTTTTTTTATGAAGAAATCAGAATAAACATCCCGCCAGGTATATCATTTATATTTTCATTATCAGCATAAAAAATCAATAATCAAACCACACAACAAATGGAAGTAACAAGGACTTTTGACCTGCTTGAGAGATACAGGAAGCACTTCATGAAGGATGATGCTTTTGTGGTAAAGCTAAACCGTGAATGGAAGAAGTACAGCACGCAGGAGTATATCGACAACTCATACCGCCTCAGCTATGGTTTTCTGGCTATGGGTCTTGAGAGGGGCGACAAGGTAGCCTCCGTCACCACCAACAGGCCGGAGTGGAACTTTCTTGACATGGCCCTGGCAATGGCCGGACTGGTGCACGTGCCGCTCTACACCTCCCTCACTCCGGAAGAGTATGAAAACATCCTTAGCCACTCCGACTCAAAACTCCTCTTTGTCTCTGACAGGTCATTGCTGAAAAAGATAAAGCCTGTTGCCGAAAAGGTCGGGAACCTTGATGGCATCTACACCTTTGACGATATTGAAGGGGAAAGGAACTGGAAGGAGGTTGTAACCCTCGGCATCAATGAGGAGCCATCCAGGAAGGCAGAACTGGAGAGCATAATGTCAAGTATCTCCCCTTCGGATTGTGCTGCGCTTATCTATACCTCCGGCACGACAGGAAATTCCAAAGGTGTGATGCTGTCACATGAAAACCTGGTGCGCAATTTTCTCGCTGCAGTAGAGATCTTCGACCTGAAACCTGAACACAGATACATGAGCATTCTGCCACTATGCCATGTAGGGGGGCGGATGGGAAATTATCAGACTCAGTACAGCGGCAGCAGCATTTACTATCCGGAAAGCATGGGCACCATTGCTGTTGACATGCGCGAGGTCAAGGCACATGGCTTCGATGCTGTTCCGCGGATCCTGGAGAAGATCTTTGACACCATCATGGCAAAAGGAAAGAAGCTTACCGGCATGAAGAAGAAAATATTCTTTTGGGCGGTAAGGTTAGGTTTGAGATATAAGATTCCTGAGGAGAGTTCTGCATGGTACAGGTTCAGGTTACGTCTTGCAGACAAGCTTATCTTTTCTAAGTGGCGCGAAGCGATAGGTGGCAACATTGAACTGGTGGGTTGCGGTGGTGCGGCTCTTCAACCCAGGGTAGAGAGGATATTCTGGGCGGCAGGCATCAAGGTTATCAACATGTACGGCCTTACTGAAACTTCACCAGTGATTACCATCAACAGGAGAGAGAAGCCGGAGCTTAAGCTTGGCAGCGTAGGCTCTACGATAGCCGGTGTGGAGGTGAAGATTGCCGATGATGGAGAGATACTCTGCAGAGGGCATAATGTCATGCTGGGATACTATAAGAACCCGGAACTGACAGCAGAATCATTCACAGAGGATGGCTGGTTCCGGACAGGCGATATCGGCAGGCTGGAGGAGGGGAAGTTCCTGATGGTCACCGACAGGAAGAAAGAGATGTTCAAACTGTCGAGCGGCAAGTTCATCGCTCCCCAGATGATTGAAAACAGGTTCAAGGAGTCGCTGTTCATTGAACAGATAATGGTTGTCGGTGAGCATGAGAAGTACGCCAGTGCAATCATCGCCCCGGATTTCAGCTACGCTAAAGAGTGGTGCGCCGCAAACGGAATAAACTACCCCGGCAATTCTGAACTGATTGGCAATGCCCGCTTTCTTGAGGTGATGAACAATGAGATTGAGGCAATCAACAAAAGTGCATCAGACTTTGAGCAGGTGAAGAGGCACAGGATTGTTCCCGATATTTGGTCGCCTGAAACCGGTGAGCTCTCCCCAACTCTCAAGCTCAAGCGCAGCTTGGTGACGGGAAAATACAGTCATCTGATAAACCAGATCTACACAAGGCAACCCTAATTCAGAACATATTACAAAACACAATTTATCCCACAGATGATTATCACCAAAGTCAACGATAAGAGGAGCAGGAGAGATTTTCTTGATGTAGCGAAGATCATTTATATAGATGACCCGGTTTGGGTCTGCCCTCTTGACAACCAGATAAATGCTGTCTTTGATCCGGAGCAGAATGTTTACTATTCTCACGGCACGGCAGAGCGTTGGGTTCTCAGGGATTCTGCCGGGAAGCTGATTGGCAGGATCGCCGCCTTCATCGATTTCAAGACTGCGAACACTCATGACCAGCCTACCGGTGGTGTTGGATTCTTTGAATGCATCAATGACCAGGCGGCAGCCAACCTGCTCTTCGACACAGCGAAGGTTTGGCTTGAAGAGCAGGGGATGCAGGCGATGGATGGCCCGATAAACTTCGGTGAGCGCGACAGCTACTGGGGACTTCTTGTTGACGGCTTCACCCATCCCTCCTATGAAATTGCATACAATCCGCCATACTATCAGCAGCTTTTTGAGAATTATGGGTTTCAGACCTACTTCAAGCAGGAGGGCTTTCATTTGGACGTGTCAAAACCTTTGTCGGACAGGTTCATGAAGATCGCAGAGTGGGTGGCGAAGAAGCCGGGATATGACTTTCAGCACTTCACCTGGAAAGAGGCGGACAGGTTTGTTAATGACTTTGCCGAGGTGTTCAACACTGCATGGAGCACCTTGCTGGATAACTTCGAACCTCTGAAGGTTGACTACATAAAGAGGACTCTTGAGAAAGCAAGGATCATCCTCGAGGAGGAGTTTATCTGGATAGCATATCATGATGGCAAGCCGATATCTATTTACCTTATGTATCCTGATGTAAACCAGATACTGAAGCATCTCAACGGGAAGCTGACGCTGTGGAACAAGCTCCGGTTCATCTATCTGAAAAAGAGAAAGACCATGACCAGGGCTAGAGCGGTGCTGATGGGTGTAATACCTGAATTTCAGAACCTGGGGATTGAATCGGCATTCATAATGAAGCTTACAGAAGTTTTCAAGCGGAAGCCTCACTATCATGAGGTTGAATTTTCATGGGTCGGAGATTTTAACCCGAAGATGAGGAAGATTTTTATCTCTGTGGGCAGTGTTCCTGTAAAGCATTACATCACTTACAGGTACCTGTTCGACAGGAGCGCTGAGTTCAAAAGATATCCTATTCCGGAAAAACAATAATATTGAGAATATGAAGTACGACATAATTGTCATTGGTGGCGGACTGGGCGGCCTCACTGCCGGAGCAAAGCTTGCCAAAGAGGGAAAAAAGGTGTTGCTGCTTGAGCAGCATGACAGGCCCGGAGGATGTGCCACAACTTTTAAAAGAGGCGACTTTATTTTTGAGGTCGGGTTACATGAGATGGACGGCCTTGATAGGCGGGACATGAAGACGAGGATCTTCCGCGATCTTGAGGTCTTTGAACATGTAGAGTTTCTGAAGGTGCCGGAATTTTATCGTTTCGTCAACCGCCGGTGTCAGGTCACGATACCTCATGACCCTGAGGAGGCAATAGCAAACCTCGTTGCCGTTTTCCCAAAGGAGGAGGACGGGATCAGGGCTTATTTCAATCTGTTGCTGAATGCGAGAAAGATATTGAAGGAATCAGAAGGGATGCCGGAGCAGTCTGTGGGTGAGTTTCTGGACTCCATCATTGACGATGAAGATCTGAAGCTTGTCCTGCTGGGCAACCTGGGTTACTTCCACGATGACCCCTACACCCTTTCGCTGAGTTACTACGCCATAGCTCAGGGAAGCTATTTTCAGGGAGGTGGCAACTTTATAAAAGGCGGCTCCCAGAAGCTCTCGGATTATCTTGCATCAGTAATAACAAACAATGGAGGCACGGTTTTACTAAACCACCTGGCAACGTCCATCACCACTGAAGGGCAAAAGGCTACAGGAGTAAAATACCGGAACAAGCGTGACCCTGAACAGAAACAGTTTATTGCATATTCCGACGAGATCATCGCTAATGCTGCCATACCCAATGTTGCCGAACAACTGCTGCCTGAAGAGTACGGGCATGTATTAAAGCAGCAATACGCCGGCCTGGCACCCGGCGCCTCACTGCTGACGCTCTATCTCGGCTTCAGCAAGAATCTGAAGGAGCATGGCAGCAGACACTACTCCACCTTCCTGTTTGATGACTCCATCACCTCCCAGGCAGGGATCAAGGGCAACAACCAGGGGCCCTTTGAGCAGCGCAGCTTCACTTTTGTTGACTACAGCCATGTTGACAGTGCACTATGCCCCACGGGGAAGAGCGTCGGAGCTGTTTGCTGTATCGATTATCCCGGACACTGGGAAGGCCTCTCTCCTGATGAGTATAAAAAAGAAAAAGAGAGAGTTGCAAAGATTTTTATCGAGAGGCTTGAGGCACTCGTTCCCGGTATCTCCGAAATGGTTGAGTATTATGAGGTCGGCACATCACTCACTGTGGCACGTTATACGCTTAATCCTGAGGGAGCTGTTTACGGATTTGCACAGACACCTTTCAGGGTAACAAGGAAACCAATGACATCCCTTGAGAATCTTCACTTTGCCTCAGCCTGGACGAACACCGGAGGAGGATTCTCAGGTGCGATCTACAGCGGGTATTTGTGCGCTAAAAGAGTCGAGAGTCGAGAGTCGAGAGTCGAGAGGTGAGAGTCGAGAGGCGTGAGGCTGAGAGTGTGACCATGTGACGAGGGGGGAATGTTTGGTTAATGTTTGATGAATTTTTTAGCGGCTAAATTCCCGCTGTTTTGAATAGATATGATATATATGCCGGATTTCAGATGAGAAATATCTACGATTTTTGAATTGTCAATTGTGCCGGAGGCTACTATCTGTCCGATAATGTTATAGATCATGTAGGGACTTAGCTTATTAATCTCAATTCCTGAAACAATTATATGATCTGCAGCAGGATTCGGATATATCATCACTGCACTCTTTTCAGGTTTCAAGGAAGACTTGTCAGATAAAACCGGGTCAAACATGGACTGATTGTTCTCAAAGAGCTCTTTCAACTTGCCAAACCTGTCTCTGATGGTATCCAACGGCTTATTTGCGACCAGGTCCCGGGCAAAGAGGAAAGCTACATCAAGCTGATGCCTGTCGCCCTGCCTGAAAGTAAAGGGGCCGCTGGATGCCGAAACTCTTCGGTAATAGGGCAAATTGCCAGCATTATGCTCCGTCCAGTCTGCTGGTCCATAGGGTGGTATCCCTCCGGTACCGAAATGGCATGGGTCAGAATCTCCGGGATACATGAAGTTGCACTCAGGGCCGTAAGAATTTGTGATATGGCCATTACCGCCGTAAAGCATTCTGGTATCATCCTTCCATATTCCACGCAGATAGTTGTAATAGTCAGTATCTGACCCTGGGCTACTCATCGCATTAAAAGAACCTATGCCATAAAAGCTCATAGACCTTGTCATTCCGTACCTCTCATTGTCAGGAATTCCATCTCCGAAGTTTAAACCGTTAAGGCTTATATCACAAAGCCTGTTGCCTGATGAATCGGTTTTTGGGTTATCTATGCCATTTGCATCCAGATATGGTCCGGCAAGGAACTGCATCCCGATAACCGGAGGATCAGCACCGTATGCATAGAACTGACCAAAACCATCTACTGCTGTCCCGTTGTAACAATATACGGCTCCGTTTTGCACATCTGTTCCAACGAAATCATCATATTGATAACCCAGGTTAAAATCAGTAAACATACCTATCCATGCATCTTCATAATCATTTGATGAACGATTGATAATATCGTAATGCAAAAAGATGGTGTTATTCAGCATTGAATCACCGGGTTGATCAAAGGCATAAGCCATTCCATGAACCTCAACGCCAAGAGGTGTTCCTTCTGATGCTTCATTTGGCTTCATCGTGTCATTAAATACAAAAAACAAAGCCATATCACCTCTTATCAGCGGGTAATCACCTTTCATTGGTTGATAAACACCATCATTGTTTCTGTCATGAAATGGTGCCATGTGCCATAGCTGGCCGTTCAAAGTATCACCATGTGCCGGCCATTCTGAAATATCCCTTATTGGCACGTAACCCGGCTTGTAATAGTTGTTAATATGGTAATTGATCTCTGCTGTAGTGAGTTTCCAAACCCTGTTCCAATCGCGTTCAAAATAAGAGTGGTATAATAATGAAACTGGTCCGGCATGAAAATCACCATTAGAAGAACTCCCCCGGTACCTCCCCCCGGAAAAATGCAACAGCCCTGTATTGACCTCCATGCCTCCGACCCATAAGGTGTTTGCAAATACAACAGTTTTAGGAGTATTTTTAGGTGCAAAGAACATCGAGCTCTCACAATCCGAGAAATGTGTCCCGAAAGCACAAAACCGTGCACTAAGATTATTTATATCAAGAGTGTTGAATGACTCATTGATTACGTTGAAATATAGATACCCAGTAGCTGTATTTGTTCCATTAACCTGCTTGACATGGTATATGATGGTATCCCTGCCCTGTCGCCCCAGCCATCTCCAATCGGGTGAAACACGTATATACTTGTTGGCTATCACATTGTATGATGGATGCCCCACTAAAAAAATTGAGTCGCCATTGATTTCATAATCGTTGGCAAGAACATCAACCAATACAAACTCATTGAGATAAACATCAACGCTATCCGGATTGGTAACAATCTGAGAATAGATCAATGAATGACAAAGCATCAGACAAGTCAAAAAGAAGGGTGCTGCTATTTTCATAAATCAGAGAAATCATTAATTCTTTTTTTACATACTGTGTGTAAAGATAGTAAAAGGTAAAAGTATTAAGGTTAAAGAAAAAGTTTATGGTATAAAGTTTAAAGTATTTCTGCGTTTTCAGCGGAATTTCAGCGGATTTCAGCGGGAAAGAAAAAAGCTTCCTCTCGTTAGGAATGAGACCGAAAAAGACTTATAGGTATTGGATTCTGCAGAGAACCATAAAACAATTACAGGATTACTCTAAAACGATTGAAATTCAATTCGTAAAGTGTTTTTGATTGAGGTCGCTGAATTTCCTTTTTTTCCGGATGTAGTAATCGAGCACGATGCTTCTGTTATATATCCCTGAGATTGTGTGGGTGGGTTGTGCTTTTCTTTTGGGGTAATGTCTTCTGACTGACAGCATAAAATGCCAGTGCGCCTTTATCACTGCCCAAAAGTCTCCGAATCCCCCTTCTGCAAGGAACTTGAATGCGGCAACCCAGTCGAGGATTATCCTCACAAAAAACACAATCAGTACTCTTTTTGCCGGCTGGTTTTTGAACAGCAGCACAAAGTTATTTCTGAAGTTGAGATAAGTTTTTCTTGATGACTTCTTGGGCAGCGTACCACCACCGACGTGAAATACTGATGATTTTCCTGAAGCCATCACTCTATATCCTGCATTTTTCAGCCGCCAGCAGAGGTCAATCTCTTCCATGTGAGCGAAGAAGTCGTTATCCATTCCTCCAACCTCATGATAACAGGATGCCCTGACGACCAGGCAGGCACCGGTTGCCCAGAACACTTCAACTTCATCGTCATACTGTCCGGTATCTTTCTCGATTTCCCAGAAAAGACGTCCTCTGCAAAAGGGATATCCATACCTGTCAATAAACCCACCGGCAGCACCAGCATATTCAAAGTATTCAGGCTCCTTATGATAAAGAATCTTAGGCTGGCAGGCGGCTACATCAGGATTGTCATCCATAAGCTTAATGAGAGGCTCAAGCCAGCCGGCAGGCACTTCAATATCAGAATTGAGAAGGACATAATACTCTGCGGTGATATGTTCAAAAGCATCATTATACCCTTTGGCAAACCCACCGTTGGATTCATTTTCAATAACCCTGATGCCGGGGTGATTTTTCTTCAACCAGCTCAAAGAATCATCTGTAGATGCATTGTCGGCAATGATCACTTCTGCATCAGTCGAGTGAGCTAATACCGATGGCAGAAACTTTTCGAGAAAGCTCCTGCCATTCCAGTTAAGTATCACTACAGCGGTCTTCATTTTCTGCCCAGGCTTACATGAGTTGAGTCAATTGACAAAAATAAGATATCCCTTGTTATATTCTAATTATCCGGCTCCTTTTTATGTTTCCACCTGCGGTGTGACCAGAGCCAGCTATCGGGCTGCTCATTGATCAGATCATCCAGCATCCTTACATGTCTCTCTGTAATCTCATACTTCTCTGTGGAGACAGGTGTTTCCGTGATAACTGAAAAAGTCACACTATATCTTCCTTTCTCAACACGCCTCATTGCAGCAAAGATCACAGGCAGATCCATTGCCTTTGCGATATGTTCCGGACCCAGAAAGACGGGTGTATCCTGATTCATAAAGACTGTCCAATACTCAATCTCCCCTTTCGGAGGAGTCTGATCCGCTATCAGAAAAGCTGCAAAAAGCTCGCTCCTATGTTTCAGAAGAGCACGATAAGCACTTTTCGACTGAACGATTTCCAGTCCTAACCTGGTCCTGATGTCATTGATCTCATTGTTAAAAAAAGTATCAGACTGGCGCTTGGCAGCTCCAAAAGTCCTGCAACCCGTCATCAGCGGCAAAGTGATGCCCAGCAGCTCCCAGTTTCCGGAATGGCCTGCCACAATTATGATACTGCTTCCCTGCTCCTTAAAACTTTGTATCACTTCGGGGTTCTCATACCTGACCCTTTCGAGCATCTGGGAACCATCATATTTCCTGAAATTCATAACCTCATGAAATATCTCAGAGAAGTTTTTAAAATAGCGCTTCCTGATCAGCCTTATTTGAGAGTAACTCTTTTCAGGGAATGAGTTTCTGAGGTTCTCAATTACGATTTTTCTTCGGTATCGGGCAATATAGAAAAGGAATGCATAGATTATCCAGCTCACACGGTACATTTGCCGCTCTGAAAGGCTCAGAATAAACCGTGCGTAACAGCGATAGATCAAATATATCAGTTTCAAGAGTCTGGTTTTTATGATTACCCGTTAATAAGGATTGTTAAAGATCTCGAGAGCACGGCTTCCATAGTTTGAGTCGTATTCCATACGATCAACATTTGTTCCGCCAACATGCCGTCCGTGCAGTTTAAGGTGCCATTGCGGGTCATTCATCTCTCCAATGGCATTGGAGTGTGCCAGTTCATAATCACCGGCGCCCATCTTTGAGTTCACAAAAACAAACTTACGATTCGACTGATTTTCAGAGAGACGGTAGTAGTGCCATATCTCATAGGGATATGCTTCCGGTTCATGGGTAGACTTGTAGATTGTGTTTGGCTCTCCATATTTCAACCAGATAATTCCCCGGTCTGTTTCGAAGCCGTGGCTGATGAAGGTGCTGTATGTAAGATTCACCCTGTCAACCTGTGCCTTATAGTTCAACCATGCCAGCTGAGGGTTTCCTGCATCACGTAAATACCAGAAGTGGTAG
>OBJA01002615.1_pt1 | contig 10125 bp, 12 predicted proteins | sample 1519751 | NCBI WGS metagenome assembly OBJA01 (sample SAMEA3881238, study PRJEB22517) | soil metagenome | biome: lake sediment; feature: soda lake sediment; material: sediment, water from around vicinity | place: India | collected 2013-12-23 | depth 3 m
CCCAGCGCGGGTCGCGCAGTGCCGCGTAATACCCCCGCCAGCCGGCCCCAGCCGGGCCGGTTCGACCACACATCGTAGAGGCGATCGTGCAACTCGCGCGCCTGCCTGGACGTTGGATCAGTCACCCGGCCGGGCCTCCGCCAGCCACGCCGCGAAATCTTCCGGCTCGTGGGCGTGCACGACGAAGCGCATGCGCGCATGGCCGAGGCCGCAGAACTCCGCGCACAGGCCGCGGAAGGTGCCGGCGTGATCGGCCTCCAGGCGCAGCACGTTGGTGTGCCCCGGAAGCATGTCCATCTTGCCGCCCAGTTGCGGGACCCAGAAGGAGTGGATCACGTCGGCGCTTCTCAGCACGACATCGATCGGCACGCCCGCCGGGATGTGCAGCTCGTCGACGAGGCGGATCCCTGTTTCTGGATAGCGCACCTCCCACCACCACATGTGGCCGGTGACCTCCACGACCACCGCTTCGCGGTCATCCGCCGGGAGCGCGAGCATCCGGTGTCCGGCGGGAACGCCGAAGAAGAGCAGCACGACGATGGTCAGCGTCGGCAGCGCTATGCCGCCGCCGACGATCCAGTGCTGGTGTCCGATCCTCTCTTCCGACTTGGGATCGCGATGCATGGCATACAGCCAGAGGCCGACGACTGCCAGCAGCACCGCCACGAAGAACGCCGCCATGCCCCACCACAATGCAGCGGCCTCGCGTGCCGCGGGTCCGGCGGGTTGCAAAGTCGAATAGGGCCCTTCACAGCCGGCGAGCAGAGGGATGATTCCGAGCCCGGCAAGTGCTAGGCTTGTTCGCGGTAGCCGGCGAGTTCCGGCGATGCCGACGGGAGAATCCGCATGAAGCCCGAATCCATTCACAGCCTCATGTCCGTATTCGGACACCCCATCCACCCGATGCTGATCCACTTCCCTGTCGCGATGCTGATCGCGGTGATGGGCACGGATCTCGCCTGGGTCATGACCGGAGATTCCTTCTGGGCGCGCGCGGGGGTGTGGCTGACGGGCATCGGTGCGCTGGGCGGCTGCTTCTCGGGTCTCATCGGCCTGATAGACCTTGTGTTCCTGAGCCGCGTCCGGCGCCTGACCACCGCGTGGACGCATGCGGCGCTGGCAGTCATGGTGCTGTCGCTGGCCTCGCTCAACTGGCTGCTGCGGATCGACGACCCGCAGGCGAACATCCTTCCCTGGGGACTCTACGTTTCGCTGCTCACCGGTGCGCTGATCGGTCTCACCAGCTTCCTTGGAGGGCGACTGGTGTACGAATTCGGCATCGGGATCGATGTCGAAGGGGCGGCCGACAGGCATCGCCCTCGCATCTAGCTCCGCCACGGCAGCGTCTCGAATGACGGCTTGGCGAGCACCAGCCAGGTGATCGCGATCAGCAGTCCCGCCACCAGCAGCGCTACCAGCACGCACCAGGGCTGGAGCGGCTTGTCCGGCGAATTCTCCAGCCGCTGCACCAGCAAGCCCGTGAAGCCCTGACACAGGACCAGCATCGCCACCAGCGTCAGCTTGAGGATCAGCCACGGCTCGGTGTTGCGATCGAACAGGAAGATCAGCGTCCCGGCGAAGATGGTGAGCAATGCCGCCGGCGTTACGACACGGGTGAAGACGAAGCGCGCCAGCGAGTCATGCCCCCGTCCGAAATCCACCAGGTTCAGGCGTTGGGCCCGCGTGCCGGCGATCAGGGCGGGGAGATAGAGCAGCGTCGCGGACCACAGCAGCAATGCGGCGATGTGCAGGGTCAGGAGTCCGAGCATTGCACCGCCCTCCTCCCCGTGCCGCAGATCCTCGCTCCGGGCAGCCTCCAGACTGCGAGGCCAGTCACGACGGCCCCGATGACGCCGGCGTACGGACGCGAAGGACTGGGATGTGGATTCTGGCAGGCGTCCGGGGCATTACGCCTGATGATGAAGGCCGGCCGTCGGCGCGGCATTGCGAAATATCAATGCGGCTGCGCGCCATTCAGCCGAAGTTAGTGGCCTTCAGCGCAGCGACAGAGTCCAGGGACGGAAAATCCGTGCATCTCCACGCAGCGACCACTTCGGCAAGCCTGCGGCTCGATGCGGCGGCCACTTCGGCAACGCTGCGGCCGCCACTGCTCGCATCGCTGCACAGCGTCGCTGCAGCGGTACTGATCATCAGCGTAGTGGCAATCACGTCCTGCTCGTATACCTCAGGGGCAGAGCGGCGATGGTGACCGAGGGGATCCTCTCCGCATCGCGAAACACCGTCGATGCCGCGCGCGAATACTGTTCACTCTGCAAACCCCGCGTCACCGCGCTGATCGTCTTCACCGCGATCGCCGGCATGCTGATCGCGCCGGCGCCGGTTCCCCTCGCGGTCTTCCTGGGCACGGTCGCGGGGATCGCACTCGTTTCAGGCTCCGCGGCGTCGGTGAATGCAATCCTGGAAGTCCGCACCGACGGGCTGATGGACCGCACCCGGCAGCGCGCTCTTCCGAGCGGAAGGCTGACCGTACGCCAGGCCGCTGCCGCTGCCGTCCTGACCGGCGCGACCGGCCTCCTCATTCTGTACAACGTGGTCAACGCGCTGACGATGTGGCTGGCGCTCGCCACCTTCTTCGGCTACGGGATCGTCTATACCCTGCTGCTGAAGCCCTACACCGCGCAGAACATCGTGATCGGCGGCGCGGCGGGCGCCATGCCGCCGGTGCTCGGATGGACCGCCGCGACCGGGAGCATCAGCCTCGAACCGCTGCTGCTATTCCTGATCGTATTCGTCTGGACGCCGCCGCACTTCTGGTCTCTGGCGCTCTACTATCGAAGGGATTACGCGCGCGGAGGATTTCCGATGCTCCCCGTGACCCGCGGTACGGCGCATACATGCCTGAACATCCTCATCTACACAGGCGTCCTGCTAGTGGTATCGCTGTTGCCGGTGTTCGCCGGATCCTCCGGAGCCGTGTACCTGCTGGCCGCGCTCGCGCTGGGCGTGGAATTCGTCCGCCGCGCCGCCCGGCTATACCGCGCATACAGCGAGGCAGAGGCGCTGGCGACGTTCAGGTGCTCCATCGTCTACCTGTTCCTGCTGTTCTCCGCGCTGATCATCGACCACTTCGCCGCCCCGCATCTTTCCGCATGGATGGGATGAGGCGCGGCGACACGGCTCGCCGGGGCGGATGATGCGCAGGGACGGGGCACCAGGGACGGTCGTCATCACCGGCTCGTCGGCGGGCATCGGACGCGCAACGGCGGTCGCCTTCGGCCGGCGCGGCTGGCGGGTCGCCCTGCTCGCGCGCGGCATCGACGGCCTCCAGGGCGCCTGCAGGGAAGTGGAATCGGCCGGCGGCGAGGCCTGGCCGATCCCGACGGATGTCGCCGACTACGATCAGGTCGATGCCGCCGCGGCGCTCGTTGAGGAACGCTGGGGCGCCATCGACGTCTGGATCAACAACGCCATGGCGACGATATTCTGCGAGTTCGCCGACACGGCGCCCGCAGACTTCCGTCGCGCCACCGAAGTCACCTACCTGGGCGCGGTGTGGGGGACGCAGGCCGCGCTCAAGCGCATGCGCCCCCGCAACCGCGGCGTCATCGTGCAGGTCGGCTCGGCGCTCGCCTACCGGTCGATCCCGCTGCAGGCGGCCTACTGCGGCGCCAAGAGCGCGCTGCGCGGCTTCACCGACTCGCTGCGCTGCGAACTCATCCAGGACAATAGCCGCATCCACCTCACCATGGTCCAGCTCGCGGCGTTCAACACGCCCCAGTTCGACTGGTGCCGGAGCTGCCTCGACCGCAGGCTGCGTCCGATGGGCAAGGTGTTCCAGCCCGAGATCGCCGCCGAGGCGATCTATCTCGCGTCCCGGCGGCGGCGACGCGAGGTCTGGGTCGGCTGGCCCGCCGTCCAGGCGATCCTCGGGACGCGCATCATTCCGGGACTCCTCGATCGCAAGCTGGCGAAGGACGCATGGGATGGACAGATCACCGATGAACCCGCCTCCTCCGGTCGCGCCGACAATCTGTATGCACCCGTCGCCGGCGATCACGGGGCCCACGGCCGCTTCGATGGCGAGGCCCGCTCCGATAGCCTGCAATGGCGGGTGAATGCGCGCGTTCCCGGTGTCGTCGCGACGCTCGTCGGGGTGGGGGTATTGATTGTGCTCTGGTTGCTGATCGCGTAGTCGGTCACCTGCGAGTCGAAGCCGCCTTTTGAACCCGGGCGGATCCGCGGGACGCGCACGGTGAACCGCCCGGCGGATTCGGGTAGCATTGCCGGCAATGATTGATGGCCTTAGGCGCAGGACTGCTGGGGAGGGCGTCGTGAGCAAGGTTCGAATATTGATCTTCGTCGTTGCAATGGCTAATGCCTTGCCGGCCATCGCATCCGGTGAAACGGATCAGACCGACGCGCCGAAGAAGGAGCTGACGCCGCTGGCTCGATTCGCCTTGATCGAAGGCCTATGTATCCTGAACGCGGCGCTAGCAGTTCCATCCCCCGAGATCTACGGAATCCTCCTGACTGTTTTTTCCCCTCTCGGCGCGGAAAATGCCAACCCCGCGACGGCCGCAGTGGGTATGGGCGGCGCGGCCTCGCTAGGCCTGTACAACGCGATAGAGCTTCGCAAGAGCCGCTATTCCGGCAAGGACGTCTTTGTCCGCAATCTAGTTGCCTGGAATCTCCTGCTGGGCGGCCTTTACCTAACGGAACGTCTTACAGGCAGGAGCAGTGAGGATGGACCAATAGCTATCGCCTTATCCCCTGATGGATTCGCCGTATCGGCGTTCTACAGATTCTAGCCGACCGCCTTCCACGCGCCTGACGAAGGCGCCCATCAGCGCCGCGCATTCGTCCGGATGCGTCTCAAGCAGGAGATGCGGCCCATCGAGGATGTGCGCCTCCATGCGCGGGAGCGTCTTCATCCAGGAGAGGATCTCCTCGAGGTCGAAGAAGATATCGTGCCGCCCCCACAGCATCAGCGCCGGGGGCTGCCAGCGAGCAAGGTAGTTGGCGATCTCCCCGAACCGGGCGACATGGCTGCGATTGTCGAGCACCAGCGCACGCTGCGTCTCGAGCCGGCCGGGGAGTGACATGATACGCCAGTCCTCCTCCCACAGCCGGGGATCGATGCGCGCTGCGATGTCCTCGGGGACGCCGCCCACGTATTGATCGCGCGTCCCCTCGAGGGTCAGGAAGGCGGTCACCTCGGCTTCCCGCTCCGGCGTGGGATCGGCCCAATAGGCCCTGACCGGCACCCATTGCGGTCCCATCCCGCTCTCATGGGCGTTGGCATTCTGAATGATGAGGCTGCGTATCTTGCCTGGTGCGCGTGTTGCGAGATAAAGCCCGACATTCGCTCCGAAATCGTGGAGGTAGAGGTGGAACGACTCGACACCGAGCTGCGCGAGCAGTCCGTCGAAGAGGTCCGCGAAGCGCGCGAACGAGGGTCGCCGGACCGGCTCGGAGCATCCGAACCCAGGCAGGTCCGGAGCGATCACGAAGCAGTCCTGCGAAAGGGGGCCGATCACGTTTCGGAAGTATGCCGAGGAATTCGGCAAGCCGTGAATCAGGAGCAGCGCCGGCTTCTGCCGATCACCCGCCAGGCGGACCGTCATTTCGGCGCCTTCGATCTCGAATCTCGTCAGTTCCGGGTTGCTCATCCTGCCAGCCTCCTTTCCGGGAAGTACTGCGTCGGCTTGAGAATCGTCAGGCCACCCTTCTGCGCTATTCTCCGATCTCGCGGATGACTCGACAGGGATTGCCGGCCGCGAACACTCCCTCCGGGACGTCTCTCGTAACCACACTGCCCGCACCGATCACCGACCGCGCCCCGATGCGCACGCCGGGACAGATGATCGCCCCGCCCCCGACCCACACCTCGTCGCCGACTTCGACAGGCTTGCCCGCTTCGAGACCCTTCCTGCGCTCGGCCGCGCTCAATGGGTGAGTCGCGGCGTAGATCTGCACCGCGGGGCCGAACAGCACGCCCGACCCGATACGTACCGGCGCCACGTCTAGGACGACGCAATTGAAGTTGAAGAAGACGCGGTCGCCGAGCGTGATGTTTGTCCCGTAATCGCAGTAGAAGGGCGGTTCGATCCAGACCCCGGCACCGGCGACGGGAATCAATTCCCTGATCAGGCGGGCACGCTCGTCGTGCTGGTCGTCGCGGGTGTCGTTGAGCGCCTTGACAAGGAGCCTGGCGCGGCGGCGTTCGGCAGAGAGCTGAGGGTCGAGCGGATCATAGAGCTCGCCGCTCAGCATCCTTTCCTTCTGGCTCATCATCCATGCACCTGAAGGCCGATCTGCTCTCTCGGGCCGAGAGAGTCGTCAGATGGCTGCGGGGTCACAGGAGCAGGCTGATGCAGTAAGCGCCGGCCGATCTCCCATGCTCGCGCCCTTGTCGTCAGAATACTCTCAAGGTTTCCATGAATGAAGGCGGAACGCTACGGCAAGCGGCTGCTCGCCGGGCTGGCCAGGCATCAGAGGGATCTGATCCCTTGATCCGAATGCGTCGTTATGAGGACTGGCGACGTCAAGCAGCGCCGGCTTGATCCACCACCCCGTATCGCAGCCTTCAAGCGACACTGCCCGCACCAGCCAGCTTGATGAACTTCCAGGGCCAACTAGAGCGAACGACCATTGAACGGAACGCGCTTGACAGCCTCAAGCCTGCCGCCAGCCATTGGCGGCGCCGTTCGCTTTCCGTTTACAGACGGAGGGCCTTTTCAAGCGCCCTGTGATTTCGGACAAGCTGATAGCGATTCCCACGACTCTGTGCACCTCAATCGACACAGGCACAAGGGCGATGATATCATTGATATCAAGACGAGACAGAGGAGCACAAATGGCAAACCTATTGGTAAGAGACCTCGACCTCAAGGTAATCCGCGCCCTCAAGCGCCGCGCGGCGAAGCACGGGCGCAGCGCCGAGGCCGAGCACCGCGAGATCCTCAAGCGCGCCCTGCTCGGCCCCGAAAGGAAATCCTTCGCCGAAGTCCTCGCATCGATGCCGAACGTCGGCCGTGACGAAGACTTCGAGCGCGAGGACGAATCCGGCAATCGCCGTGTATTTACTTGATACGAACGTCCTCAGCGAGATCCGCAAACAGCGCCAGGCAAACAGGGGCGTCAGGCGGTTCTTCGAACAGACGGCGGCAAACGAAGACCCGCTCTATCTCTCGGTGATCACGATCGGCGAGTTGCGGCGCGGCATCGAGCTGATCCGGCACAGAGGCGATGACACGCAGGCGGCCCGGCTGGAAAAGTGGCTGGGCGTGATCCTGAACGAATACGAGGAAAACATACTCGGGATCGACGCGGATATCGCGCAGGTATGGGGAAAGCTGCGCGCGCCGCACCCGGAACACGCGCTCGACAAGCAGATTGCGGCGACCGCGCTGATTTACGGACTGACCGTCGTCACCCGCAACGACAGGGATTTCCTGAAGATGGGAGCCGCCGTGCTGAATCCCTTTGAATCATGATAGCACGGCGCCAAAGGGCCAGAACCAAGCCACGGCACAAAGCGACAAGGGCGCTCCGCTCTCAGGCTCAGCGTACCGCGCATCCCAATTGCGCGGTAACTCCACCCCAAATCTCTGCCTGTGAAAAACTCAGGCCTTCAGCGAGCCGCGAAATCCCCTGGCGGCATAATACGATTGCGCACCGTTGTGATATACGAATACATGGCCGTAGCGCCGATCACAGAAAAGGGCTCCTCCGCGTTTCCTGATATCAGCAGGCGTCTTCACCCAACTCGACGTCTTCGTATCGAAATCTCCGAGCCTCTGCAGCTCTCTATACTGCGCTTCCGTCAGAAGCTCGATGCCCATGGCAGCAGCCATGTCGATCGCGCTGTTTTCCGGCCTGTGCTCTTTCCTCGACTCCAGCCCTTCGCGGTCGTAGCAAACGCTTCTGCGGCCTTTCGGACTTTCCGCCGAGCAGTCGTAGAAGATGTATTCGCCCGTCTTTCTGTCATGGCCGACCACGTCCGGTTCACCGCCGGTTCTTTCCATTTCACCGAGCGACCGCAGCTTTTCAGGATTGGCTTCCAATTTTTCCTGTACCTTGGCCCATTCGACACCTTTATGTCGGTTCATGTTTTTCTCGAAGCGGGCCTTCAGAGCCCTGAGCAGTTCTTCACGTTGCCGTGCTTTCATGTCTTTACTCTTCTGCAGACGCAGTAAGTGAACTTCTGCTCGTTGCCGCGCGGCGTGTGATGGGCTTCACGGCGATGGCCAAACAGCTCAAATGACTCCCCAAATTGGGCATGGAGCTCGCCGGGGCTATATCTCATGACCGGAAGACCACTGCATTCGGTTGGCCCGTCCTCGGCAAATGTGGCCACGATTACGATGCCGCCGGGCTTTACGGCAAGGAGGACTGCTCTCACGTAGGCCTGGCGTTCTTCGGCGCCGGTAAGAAAATGGAAGACGGCCCGGTCATGCCATACATCATAACCATGCCTGGGCAGCTCAGCCTCGAGCACGTCGGCTTCCAGCCACTTAACCTGCGCTGCACGCACACCCAGCCTTGCCTTTGCCGCCGACAGGGCTGCGCCGGACAGATCAAGCACCGTGACGTCGTTGTAGCCGCCGGCCAGAAGGTCATCGACGAGGGTAGAGGCGCCGCCGCCGACATCAATGATGGATGCCGAACGAGCGACTTTGAGGTCCGCGATCAACTCCAGAGATATGGTGGCGTGCGCCTGAAACCAACTTACTTCGGTTGTCGCTTTGGATGAGTAGACTTTTTCCCAATGGTCCTTCGATCGCATGACCACCTCCACCTACCGTCTTTGCGAGGCCGACATTCGGACCCGCGGCGGCCCCATCGGACCCGTCGCTGTGACAGGATGCCGCGCATTACCACGCCATGGACTATTTGCGAGCGTACTCCTTGTAGGGAGACACCGCTACCCGTTCAATGAGGTCATAGGACATGGGCTCTTTGTACTTGAAGCCGAGATGTACTGCTCGCGGGATGTGAATTCGGTTCTTTCCGCCATGACTGCTGAATCGTAAAGATCCATCCTGATCTTGCCTCAATGCTCCCTGGTAGCCAGGAACTCCACGTCCGGCCAGCGCTCCATCGTCAACTGCAGGTTCACCCGCGTCGGCGCGATGTAGACCAGCGCCCCGCCGCTGTCCAGCGCGAGGTTGTCGAACAGCTTGGTGCGCAGCTCGGCGAGCTTCCTGTCGTCCGCGCAGCGTATCCAGCGCGCGGTCGCGACCTGCACGCTCTCGTAGCTGCAATCGACGCTGTATTCGTGCTTGAGGCGGTGCTCGACGACGTCGAACTGGAGGATGCCGACGGCGCCGATGAGGACGTCGTTGCCGCGCAGCGGGCGGAAGACGCGGATCGCGCCCTCCTCCGAGAGCTGGTCGACGCCCTTCTGCAGCGCCTTCATCTTCATCGGGTCGCGCAGCATGATGCGCCGGAACAGCTCGGGCGCGAAGTCGGGGATGCCGGTGAACTTCAGCTCCTCGCCCTGGGTGAAGGCGTCGCCGATCTGGATGGTGCCGTGGTTGTGCAGGCCGAGGATGTCGCCGGGCCAAGCCTCGTCGGTGTGCTCGCGCTCGGCGGCCATGAAGGTGATGGCGTTGGAGATCTGCACCTGGCGGCCGAGCCGCACGTGGTGCAGGCGCATGCCCTTCTGGTAGCGCCCGGAGCAGACGCGCAGGAAGGCGATGCGGTCGTGGTGCGCCGGGTCCATGTTCGCCTGGATCTTGAAGACGAAGCCAGAGAACTTCTCCTCCTCCGGCTCCACGCTACGGCTGAGCGTCGCGCGCGGCAGCGGCGGCGGCGCCCATTCGACGAAGGCGTCGAGCAGCTCGCGCACGCCGAAGTTGTTGATGCCCGAGCCGAAGAACACCGGGGTCTGCTCGCCGCGCCGGTAGGCTTCGAGGTCGAACGGCGGGCAGGCGCCCTGCACCAGTTCGATCTCGTCGCGCAGCTCGGCGGCCTGGCTGCCGAGCAGTTCGTCGAGGCGCGGGTTGTCGAGGCCCTGGATCACCTCGCCGGTCTGGATGCGGCCGCCGTGGGTCGGGCTGTAGAGATGCACGCTGTTGTTCAGCAGGTCGAACACGCCCTTGAAGCCCTTGCCCATGCCGATCGGCCAGCTCACCGGCGCGCACTGGATCTTCAGCACGG
>OBJA01002616.1_pt1 | contig 10117 bp, 9 predicted proteins | sample 1519751 | NCBI WGS metagenome assembly OBJA01 (sample SAMEA3881238, study PRJEB22517) | soil metagenome | biome: lake sediment; feature: soda lake sediment; material: sediment, water from around vicinity | place: India | collected 2013-12-23 | depth 3 m
ATCAGTGTAGCAAACTCAAAAATACCCGCCTGAATTCGCGCTTCCGGAAAAGCTCGCGCATTTGAAACCCACTTTCGATCCACCCCATCATTCTCCATCGAATCAAGACTGATCGGCTCATCATCCCACACATGCCCTACTGCCGTCAGAGATACCCATATATTTCCCTTACCGGTTGTATTTGAATTCAAACAGGAGTAAAATGATTCCCCTCTGTTACGCTTCTGGTTCTGCTGAGCCCAAATAGAATTCGTGCATGAATACAGTACACAGAATACGAAACACATTTTCAGGTTTGTTCTCATTCCAGAGCCTCCAGAAGTTGTTCAATTTCTTCCATTCTTTTCTGTATCTCTTCTCGTTTTTGTATAGATTCCCGATCGTCCTGGTCCTTTATAAGGTCATGTGACAGGTCTTCAAAAGTGATTTCAAAATCTGTTTTTAGCTTTTTCCCCTGCTCTATTGTCTTTGTAATCAGATCTTTTTTCTGCTCTTTTTCCTGCTCTACAAATAAGAGCGTTCGAATCGCTTCCGTATTGGTTTCACGAAAAAATAGTGGTGCTTCAAAAGCCACCGTCAGCCTGACATAATTGGGTACCAGAGGTCGGGTTTCCTTTACGCGCTGAAAAATCAGAACTTTCAGTGCACTCAAAATGCTGTATCGCCCTAAAACCCTGTACCGAAACCCGGGTTCAACCCAGAGCGATTGCTGGACATACCCGGGATCACCGGGCATTCGACGCTGCTTATTACTCTTTTCTTTGTACAATCCAAGCCCCACATCACAGAAAAAACTATGCTGATACATCTTCCATTCCAGGCCGGTTTTAATGGAGAGCTGTTCGTATAAGTAAAGGAGGTCGGGATTATCTGCCATGCTGAAAAGAAAGTACTGTTTCAACGGCACTCTTCTGAACTTTGCTATCCAGTCAAGATCCGCAATCAATGATGGACGAATATAGGAGTTGTATTCCGGCTTTCCGGAAGCTGCCACGCCGGTGATCGTATCCATTTCTGTGGACAGATACAAGTCACCGCTCAGACTGAGTCCAAAGAATCTAAGATGATCATTGCCGGGAGTAGTCAACTGTACGTGAGCCTCCAGAGATCCTAAACTCTTAAAGTTTGTAAATGCCACTTTCCCGCAAAGCTGAAAAATCTCCGCTATCCCCGCTCCCAGAGAAAGTCCGGGATCGATCCTGAAACCAGTCCCGCTATAGCCCCCCTGAAGATTTCCGCTGATAGTAAGATTCCCGTTTCCCATCACATTTGAGGCCGGGATATTGAATGTTCCTTCATTTCGTCCTCTTTTAACACTCTGACCAAAGGATATAGCACTGGAAAGCAGCACTGTAACTGCAACCCTTTTTATTCCTCTGGTTATCAGGTGCATTGTCTTTACCTGCTCTGGTGTTCCTGCATTTTTTTGCCTCCTGAAATCACAATCGGAAGCAGGGTTGTATCATTAAACCGCTTTCCACTCTTGCGCATCTTGCGCTTGAACTCCTTGAGAACCTCAAGATCCTCCTCGGTAAAAAGTCTCCAGCCATTGTAATTGCGATGGTTGGAGATCTTCAGCTCAGGCTCCTCCAGCCACCGTTTAAGCGTCGAGATCGAAATGCGAAGTCTTTTTGCGACCTGTCCGCTTGTGAAAAAGTTTGTCATAAGAAACCCCTCATGTTGAATGATCCTTTTAATCGTTTAAAAAAAGCTACTACCTGTTGTGTGATGCATTTATTTTGATACACTATATTGATTTATTGCCTAATTCTTTGATTTTTATCCGGTTAACATACCCAGAAACCCATATCAAAAACCCGTTTATTAACCCTGATTAATTATACCATGATTAGATAAGATGTCAATTTATATGGTAATTGACTGTGTAGCTCAAAATCTGCCAGTATAACCGCCCATTCGGGAAAAGCCTTCAGCAATACTCCCTAAACTGCGGATAAATTCTTTATTTCAGGCCTGCAAACCTGCATTATAAGGCTTACCTTCGAAACTGGATCGCTGAGATAAGCAGCAACCTAGGAAAGCAATGGGAAATGTTCATGAGAGTAATCAACAAGAATCTTGTTAATAAGGAGTTACTGGAGTATATTTTCACTATGAGCAGAAGACTAATCATATCACCTCTTTTAATACTCTTCTCAATCATCGGTTTCAGGGTTCCCTGTTCCGGGTTTCAGAGCGGTTGTGCTGAGGAAATCACCTGTCATACAGGATTATGTCACTGTTGTGAAAGCATTGGAAACCATGGAGTTGAGTCCTGTTCATGTTGTGATTCATCTTCAGAAGATACCAACCACAGGGCAGACGAATTCGATAGCTCAGCCAAAAGAATTCTCTCCATCTCAGTACCCCTGCACGTGCTGCTTCCTGTTTCGGGGATCTCTGCTGAGAGTTCTGTTTCAATTCAGGAAAAATGTATACTCTCTTCTCTGTCCACTCATATAACAACCACCATTTTAAGAATCTGATCTCTCCAGTTTTTCCATTCGCTGTTTATACAGAATAAACCCGGTATTTATTTACAGAACAAAAGGTGTTTCAGGACTTTTTCTATCTGCATACCCGCAATTGCCATCTGATATGGAATCGGACTGTGCAGTACTGATACATGAGCTAACATCTCATTCTCAGCAAGAAAAATGCATAACAAAAGGAGAGATATTATGAAAAAGCATACAATAATGTTTTTATTGGGATCACTGATTCTGGTTTCTGTTCTTTTTGCAGCAAACTGCAGCAAGAGTGGTAAAACATTGGGAGCTCAAATTCCGGATAACGAAAAAACGGTCCGGTTATCCCAAATTGTGTCTGCAGCCGATCAGTATAACGGTAAAACAGTACGTATGGAGGGAATCGTATCTGGTCAGTGTGCTTCATTGTGCGAATTCTTTTTTAAAGATGGTGCACATACTGCAACAATTTTCCCGCAGGGTTTCAAACTCCCGAAACTGGAGACCGGAAGAAAAGTGGCTGTGTATGCACGGGTAACTGCAGGAGAAGAGCAGGTTGTTTTCTCTGCACTTGGTTTACGTTTTGAGTAGGAGGCAGCAATGAATTTCACAACTGTTGCACTGAGTAATCTCAGGAGAAATCCGATCAGGAGTATCCTGACCGGATTGAGCCTTGCTGTATCTGCAGGTACGTTGAGTATTGTCCTGAGCCTTGATCGAGGCTATTCATCAGCAGTCACCAACGATCTTGTCAATAAGACAGGTGTTCATATGTATATCACCAAAGAGGGGTGTCCAATTGAAGCAGCATCTGTCATAGCCCAGGGGGGTCTGAGCCCGTTATATGTATCGGAAGATATCATCGAAAAGATAGCCACGATGCCACAGATCGAGACGATTTTGCCATTCAAACTCTTTGCGATCACCACCGATGATGGATCGAGGACCGATATTTTTATGGGAGTTACCGATGCAGTCACATCAATGAAACCGGAATGGATTTACGAATCTGGAGGGTGGTTTGTCAGTGATACTTCGGTTATCCTCGGAGCAGAGATGGCCACTATTGAAAAGCTTGCGCCAGGAGACAAAATGTACTCTGAGTATTTCGGGCGGGAATTCGTCGTTTCAGGGATTCTTAAACGCAACTACAGCCAGGATGACGGAACGTTTTTCATACCTCTGAAAACAGCACAACGTCTGGTCGGCAGAGAGGGTAAGTTATCTGCAATCGCTTTGAAACTGAAGGATATTACAGCTCTGGATGATAACAAAAATCAGCTCAGAGCTATGATGCCATCGGATTATTTTGTCATCGGCTCAAAGGAGCTCAGTGAAGGTATTCTGCAGTTCTTCAGCTCTACAAGGGTAATCATGTTTGTTATGGTTATCGTAGCCTTTGCTATCTCAGGATTTGGCATTATCAATACCATGCTCATGGCTGTTATGGAGCGACGTAAAGAGATTGCCTACCTCAAATGTGTCGGGGCAGGAGGAAAAGATCTGCTGAAGTTAATTTCCCTGGAGACGATGGCGATCTGTTTTGGAGGTAGTGCTGCAGGAACCATACTCGGCAGTATTCTCAGCCCTGTATTTGGAAATATGATGCGTAAATTCTTTATCGCTTATATCCCCTCAGGCAACATCGCTCAGCCAACCCCAGGTATAGCTCTTCTGGCCTTTGTCGGATGCACGATGATAGGATTTGCCTGCTCACTGTATCCAGCTCTCCGGGCATCATCGATTGTTCCTATGGAGGTATTGAGAAATGACTGAAACAGTAATCAAACTTGAACATGTTTGTAAATATTTCCACCGCGGTTCGGAAACTGTCCATGCGGTTCAGGATATCTCGTTACACCTGCATAAGGGCGAGTATATTGCAATAATTGGACACTCCGGCTCCGGAAAAACCACCCTTATGAACCTGATGGGTTGTCTTGACAGCCCCACAAAGGGAAGTGTCATTGTAAATGGAAAAGAAGCACACAATCGCAGCGAAAAGGAACTGACCGAGCTGCGGAAACACTCAATCGGTTTTGTATTCCAGCAGTTTTTTCTGATTCCTACTCTGACGGTACTTCAAAATGTCCAATTACCGGCACTGTTTGCCGGAAAAAAAGCATTGGCCCGGGCACATGAACTGCTCGACCTGGTTGGACTTGGCAAACGAATAAACCACCTCCCCACAGAGCTCAGTGGAGGTGAAATGCAGCGGGTAGCAATTGCACGAAGCCTTATAAATGATGCTCCCATTCTTCTTGCAGATGAGCCTACCGGTAATCTTGACTCACATAATGCAGAGACGATCATGTCTCTTTTTCAGACACTGAATGAAAAAGGAAAGACAATCGTGGTGGTTACTCACAATCATGATCTTGTTAAACGATGTTCGCGGGCGGTGCAGATTGAAGATGGCAGCATTAAAAACTAGCACTCCTTTTCTCCTGGCATTACTTCTCGGTAATGCAGAGGCAACCTGGAATATCTCCCTGGATGCAGACCTGCGTTACGAGATGTCAGATTACACGACCCATGAGGGTGGAGTCCATGCGCTCGGAGCATCGGTCCGAAAAACATTCAGTGATCACACCGGAGATCGGTTCATCATTTTCGGATTGTTCGAAACAGAGGATAATTTTTCCGAGCATATGATCCATGAGCTCTATTTCCGTTATAAAGGACCATTAGGCTCATGGAATATCACAGCTGGTCGCTTTGGGCTTCCCTATGGGCTACTGACTACATTCAGCACATCACGACTACTCTACCAGTCTGCATCGTACGGTTCTCTCGGGCTCGATGCCGATAATGGTGTCATGGTATCTGGTGTGATTGGCATGGCAGATTACGCTCTTGCGTTAACCCAGGGGTATGGGGCTCACCGTATGCCTGAATTTCCCGGTCATGGAATACTCACCGCACGATTCGGCTTGACCTTTGGTGATGCTGAGGAGTACTCTGTGGGGGTATCCGGAGCTGCCGGTAAAACTGAATCTGGCCATCATCGCCATCATGTTACCGAAAAATATCTGGGAGGTGCTGATGCGACAATTGCCTGGGGACTCGCCAATATCAGATTAGAAGGAAACGGAGGAGTAGTGGATGGAAAGCAGTTCTTTTCTGCTTTTGCCGGAATCGACTATCCGCTTCTTCCCGGGGTTGAGCTGACCACTTCTGCTCTGGGCTCATTGCATGGTCATGAAAAATTTGATTCCTGGTTTGTTGGCCTTAGTTTCAAGCCAAACTGGTTCACGTTACGAGGAGGATATACCTATGCGCACTTCAACGCACCAAAACACACATTTTCTGTTCAGCTGTATCGTCTTTTCTCTTTTACTCTTTAGTGTGTCCACACTCTTTGCTCAGGATGTATACCTGTGTGTGTGGAGAAATCCGGAAAGAACAATGTCAAAGATATTCCCGGATGCTAAAGATTATAAGACGATAACCACCAAGATTTCCAACGATCTGCGGAAAAGAATCGAAGCACAAACCGGTCATGAACTGCTCCCCGGACAACGTGATCAGTTTCAACATTTTGAAATGACTGGTGATAAAGGAACTGTTATCGGCTATATCATTGCTGCTTCCCAAAAAGGAGAATTCGGAGCAGTGGAGTTTGTTGTTGGGCTCGATACCACATTTATGATTCAAGACTTGTATGTTCAGCGTGCTCGGGAGCGGGACCAGAGCTTTAAAAACAGAGATTTTCTTGATCTGTTTAAAGGAAAACCTTTGAAGAGCTGGAACACCTTTGAGGCACTCTATACCGGGAAAAAAACCCCTGGAACAACAGCTGTCATGCAGGGACTGGTTAAAGAATTCGTTGCATTCAAGGAACTGGTTCTGAAAAATTCTGTTAAGGAATAATTATCATCCGGTTAAAAGCAGGACACAGGCGGTGTTTGCACCGTCCGTTGTCCTTTGCTGCAAATGTTACACACACTGCAGGTGTACCCTGTTTTTTTGCATATTGATAGAATTTACAACCAGAAAAGCTTGAGCAAAGAACGCATTCAGACTTTTCAGTTTGCTCCTGTTACCTTCAGGACCTTTTCCAATAGCTCCTCACCGGGAACACCCCGGCAGAGTATGGTTCCGGTGTTATCGATACAGATCATCTCACGCTCTCTGTAATTGTGCAATGCTTTGACAAGTGCTCCATTCCACCCGAGATTTTCCTCCACAACCGGATCATCTGTAAATGGCCCCCCGATTCCCCGACGATTTATACCAATAAGGCGCACCCGTGGGATCTGTTGCTTCAGGCCTCGTAAAATATTGCGCATCTCAGGGTCCTGCATGTGCGTCCGGGAGTTTCCTTCAAAGAAATAGAGTACCACGATATCGTTTTCAGCACATTCCTTGTATAATGAGAACTCCTGTTTATAGTACCCGGACAAGTTTGCAACCATCGCGCCTTCAGATGCCTCGGTGCGCTTCATCCCGTTCTGTTCCACTCTTCTACCCTTTATTGTGATCCCCTCATTGAGCACTGTATCAATTTTAAACGATACTGAGCCCAGCGTTATTGTCTGCAGAGCAGATTGGTACAGTTCAGCAGAGCCCTCCTCGAACCGTATCCTGCCATCACCATTGAGATCCACACCAATCATGATTGAACTCTTATCCCTGAAACCGGTCATTCCACGATCCCACAAGCACACTTTTATCGAGTGCCCCTGTACCGAACAGGTTCCTTCGAGTATAGCACTGTTGCGATAATACAGAGATGGAGCAGGTCTTTCGAAATCCCGTAACTGCATATGGAAACGGTACAGAGATCCATCTATCAGAACACTGTCTTCTGCAAAGCAATTCCGCACAGAGCAATCAGGCTCAGAGAGCGAATCGCTGATATGCCACAAACATACCGGATCATCGGTTAGATCATTATTGCGATTCCTGTCCAGGATATAATACACTGCATATTTGCTGTACTTTCTTTCTTCTGCAGATTCACCCCCGAATCCTTTTACAGCAGCGATGGCCAGTTTTTCATGCTTGATTTTCAGTGTCCCGTACAGAACTCTGTCCCATTCCGCAACTTTCGTTTTCAGGTAATCAGGAGCACTCACTGAAAGGAACCGTTGCTCATACGGTGCTGCGTCTGTAAGTGAAATGAGATCGCTTTTTACCGGATTCTGAATGATCAGCTCGAAATCACTCTTATAAAACGGATCGATGCGGATTGTGTCAGGTCCCTCGAGTTTTTCGAAATGACAGACCTTGTATCGCCTGAACTTGTAGCGGACTGTATCCTGCATCCCATTGACTGATACATAAACATAATAGCTAAAAGGTGTTTCATACAACGCAAACGTATTGAAATCATCAAAGAGTGTAAACTTTCCTGTCTTATCGGTAAAAGTTTTATAGATGATATTGATATTAGAATTATCACGCATCATGACTGATACCGAATCAAGACCAGTACCATCGGGTCCCACTACATACGCTTCCTGGAACTGATGATAGTTGGGACAGATACTGCGATATTTTAGATTCATAAATGCCGTGCGAATTGCAAAAACAGCAACGACTCCGGCAACAATAAGGAATGCAGCAACAAAAATAAGCACTCCGAAAAGTTCGGTCCGGCCTTTAAGAGCTTCGGTAATGGTTTTTTTATTATTCATAACTATATAACGGATAAAATGTAAAAGATGTTACGGGTTCCGACCGATTCTTCTGCAGCCCGGCCCCTCTATACTACTTCTCCCTCCACTCTGCATCTGTACCTGAATCCGGGTAGAGATCCGCTCCTTGAGTGCTGAGACGTGTGAAATAATACCTATTAATTTGCCCTCATGGTGTAGCCCGGAAAGCGTCTCCAGCGCAACTTCCAGAGCATCTTCATCGAGCGTACCAAATCCTTCATCAAGGAACAGCGAATCAACCCGAACCTGCTTGCTTGCCATGTGAGAAAGCCCCAATGCAAGCGATAGGCTTACTATGAAAGATTCACCTCCAGAAAGATTTCTGGTTGAACGAATTTCGCCAGCCTGATAATTGTCCACCACATTGAGCTCGAGTGGTTGTTTTTCATCCCTGATAAGGAGGTATCGATCAGTCATTTTTTGTAATTGCTGGTTTGCATGACTTATCATCATCTCAAAAGTAATTCCCTGTGCAAAATTGCGGTACTTTTTTCCATCTGCTGAGCCGATGAGTTCATGAAGCATATCCCAGCGGGAACATACGCTCTTCTGCAAGCCAATCTTTCTGATCCGTTCCTGCTGCATCTGGCGAAGGGCACTGTCATCATGGAGTTTCTGGCGAATTCCACCGATCTCCTGCTGAAGGGTTTTAAGAGAGGCAAGACAGTCTGATAGCTCTTTGTCAACAAGATCTCGTGGCAGATCGGTCACCTTTTTCTGTTCTTCCTCTTTCAGAGTTATATCTTTGCTGGATTGTACTGCTTCCAGTTCTGTAATTTCTTTCTGAAGATCTTGGGCCTCCTGAGCAAGATGCTGTCGTTCCTCTTCAGACAAGCACGAAAGGCAGTACTCTTTTTCATCGGAGAAACCGAGTCTCGTAAGGAAAGCACCGAATGATTCCTCACTCAATGACAACTGTTCTCCACGGGCATGCATTTCGATTTTTAGAGTATCAATACTGTGCTTCAGGGTAGTCAGTTCCTGAAGCACCTCATTCCGGGCCTGTTTTTTTGTTTCAAGAACTCTCTCCTGCTCTTCAATGTCATGCATCAGATGTGATTCTTCTATTTCCGGATTCTTATTGCTAAACAGCGCAACACGTGTTCTGAAAAGTTCTTCCTTTTCTGCTCTCAGCACATCAGCCTGAATCCTCTGTTTCGCAAGTTCATTATCTGCATCGGTAATGTGCATCGAAAAATGCTTTATCTGCAACTCAAGCGATGAGATCTCTTTTTCCAGATCAGCCTTTGTTTTCTGCCGGGTGATCCGTGCAGTGCGCCGGAGATACATTTCATGTTCAATCCGGTTCAGTAAAGCAATATCCAGTTTCTCATATCCAAAAGGAGCAATATCGATGAGGATCAAATCCTTACTCCTGTTGAGCTGCCTTGATAAATCCTCGACCTCTCTGGCGATTTGCCCGATTGTCTTCAGAATAGTTTCCTTTTGGAAAAAGGCATCCTGTAACCTCTTTTCTGCATCAACAACTGCAGTCCTGGCTGTCTCATAAACAGTGCACTGCGATTCTACCTCCCGTTCCATCCTGTCGATTGCACTAATCACCTCAGTGATATTCTGTAACTCCTGACAGGTTACAGTAAGCTGATGTTGCATATTACTGAGGAGATTACCTTCAGGACGCTCTAGAGCTAGTTCATCGAGATATTGCTCTATGCACCCGAGATTTCTGTCAATTTTCAAGGTAAGTTCGTTTCTGGAAGCCTCATTCTGGGCAATATCCTTGAGGAGTTCTGCTTCTCTGATCAGTGATAATGAAAGTGCCGCCTGTGTCTGCTTCAGTTTTGACCTGACCTCAGCAAGCTCTGCAGAGGTTGTATCTGCAACAGGAATGTTGCCAGATGCATACGGGTGCTCCTTTGCTCCACACAGTGGACAGGGTTCACCATCCTGAAGCTGAAAACGTGCCTCACGTAGATCCTGAATTCTTCGAATCAGTAATAGCTGTGTTTCCAGAAGATGCACCTC
>OBJA01002617.1_pt1 | contig 10114 bp, 5 predicted proteins | sample 1519751 | NCBI WGS metagenome assembly OBJA01 (sample SAMEA3881238, study PRJEB22517) | soil metagenome | biome: lake sediment; feature: soda lake sediment; material: sediment, water from around vicinity | place: India | collected 2013-12-23 | depth 3 m
TAGAGGCAGTAGCGCAAAAATTTCTGCCCTATACAATTACGGTGTTTCGTCCTGCAGGGGAGGAGCATCCAGCAATTACCAGAATTGCCGGGTATCTTCTTCCATATACAAAACTGGATGGCAGGGCTGCTGCCTTTGTATGTGTAGACCATACCTGTCACCCCCCTGTTACTACGGCCGAAACGTTACGTACACTGCTTGAGTATGCAGATAGTGTGCAAGGAGGACAAGCTGCCTGAGGCGAGTCATTTTTTCTGTGCTGTCGGGCTGATCTGTTTTTCAGGAAATATCGATTGCAGTGCATCGAAGACCTCACGTGCTGTGCTACTTTTAAGAAATGCTTTGTTTTTTGAAAACAGTGCAAACGCTTCGCTCTCTTTTTCTTCACCGACAAGGGTATAAATCTTCTCGATCAATTTCTGCGGATCGCGGGGTTTTGATGCAACTGGGGCAGACTGAGCCGGTGGTGGTACCATCACCGATGAGATTGCCAGTTCAACTGCAGTTTGCTTACTATTTACACTCTGCAGCTCATTGTTTTTATCCATGATCTGTTGTGTGAGTACTGATGCAGTTCTGGACAGTCGTTCCTTTTCCTGTATGAGGGTCTGAAGGGCGTTTTCCCGTTCTTTTTGCAATCGACTGATCTCCAGTTGTTTTGCGTTTTTCTGGTTCTGGATCGAAAGTCTGGAACTGAGAATCGATGCCTGTTGTTTCCGTTGTTCCTGTTCCGCAGCTGCGATTTCCTGCTGGAGGGAGGTTTGTTGGAATTTGAGCTGCTGGACTTCTTGTATTTGGGTTGCCAGAAGAGTTTCGAGCTGTTGCATGGTTTTCTGGAGTACCGACAGGTTCATCTGGAAATCTTTCTGTGCAGATGCAATCTGTTGTGCGGTTTTATTGTTTTCACTGGAAAGGCTTGTTATGGTCTGTTCTTTATCGGAGATCTGCATTTCGAGCGATTGTAAATCCTGTGATGCCTTTAGTTTCTGTTGTTGAAGATTTTGCTCTGCAAGGGCCAGGTTTTGAGTGAGCTGTTGTTTGCGGTTTGCAGAGGTAGTAAGCTCTGTTTCGATACGCAGTAGTGTGTTTCTGACAGAACTGATGTCAGTCGAGAGTTTGCTGAGAACGGAAAGAGCTTTATTGTGTATATCAGAGAGAACCTTCCGTGCCTGTTCACGCTGACTAGTTACAGTTGCCTTTTCCTGAGCGGCAATTCTGCTTGCATTGTCAAGAGAATGGATCTCTTTCTGAAATGCTGCAGCGTCCCTGTTGCCAGCTGCCTGTTCGTTGGTGATCAGGAGATCGAGTGAATCCTTTTTACTATTAAGAAAAGTGAATTGCGAATTAAGACTCTGGATGGTACTGTCGACGGCCCGGAGCCGGATAACAGCGGGGTCTTTGCTTATGGGATTTGCCCGTTCGAACTCTGTCAACTGTTGCTGGGCTTGCATCTTTTGAGTGGTCATCTCTGTGATGTTGTCTGTAATGTTGGTGATGATCTGGATCCTGGCTTTTCTCTGGCTGAGTGTCAGTGATGTCAACTGCTTTTCGGCATTTTGGACACCAGGCTTTTGCATAAAAAGATCACGTTTTCCAAGGAGATCATTGAGTTGCTCCTCCTTAGGTTCGATGAGCTTTCTTGCTGCTTTCTTCCCGGAAGCAGACTGCTGAATGAGCTCATCGAGTTCGTTTCTGGTCGTGCTGACAGCGCTGTCGATAGAAAACTTTTCTTTCATGACATTCCAGAGCTCGAGCTGCAGATTTCTTGTCTGAAGTGTAGAGTCTGCAACATTGATTTTATTAACAAATGAGGAGCGCCCGTTTTCGTAGCGGGACTGAAGCTCTCCTGCTGTAGCCCGGAGCTTCTTTCTTTCATTTTCAGCATTTGTGATCTGGGCGTTGAGCTGAGTCAGGGAGGAGACGACTCTGGACTTTTCGCTTGTAAAATTTTTCACTGTCTGGAGGTGTGCGCTCTGGTTCTGGTTGAGCCTGTTTTGTGTATCAGCGAGCTTCTGCGCAGCTTCGGATGCATGTCTGGTAGCACGCTCAACAAGGGAGTCATACATATTGATTTGTTGTTGAGCCTTTGCCTTTTCTCCATCAAGGAGGTTCGCCTGATTGAGCGAATCCTGAGTCAGTTTTTCCAGACGGGGTTTGATTTCAGCCAGCTCCTGAGTCTTTTTTGCGGAAGACATATCGATGCCGTTTTGTTCCGCTTTAATAGAAAGGATGGTTTGGTTACTGGTCTGTGATGCTGCCTGTGTGAGTTGTTCCCGTTTTTGCTTCATTTGAGCCAGATCCTGAGTTGCGGTAGCAAGGAGCAGCTCTACTCGTTTCATCTCCCTTTGAAATCCAGCCATATCATCAGCGTATTGTTTTGCAAGCTGGATGCTGTCAGTGCGGGTGTTTTGCAACTGTGCTTTCAGTTCCGAAATTTTGTTATTGGCAATGCTCAGGTTTTTTTCGGTTTCTGAGAGTGGCACCTGGTTTTTGTTATGCACAGAGTAAAAGGTGGATATCGCCTGAATGCTATCGCTTTGTAAGCGTTCAATGCTTGCTGAGAGGGCCAGTAGATCTGATTGTAGTGAACGTATTCGGGAGTCGCAATCCTGGATTTTAGAAACAACCTGTGTTGGTTCTACCAGGCTGGCAGCATCTGCCCCAAAAAACAGAAGTAAGAGTGCGGGCAACGTGATCTGAAGATAAACAGTTTTATATATGGAAATATTCATTATTCGGAGCATCGATTGCATGCGGATTCCCTTTTATTTGCAGAAATTGTGAGAATTGGCCTGTTCTTAAGCGCTTAGTGATCGGGATGTCACCCGATGTTGGCACTATTTTAAAATAAATTCGAGTTTTGTTGTGAAAACCCCTTCTGAACGAAAATTCCTGTGTGCCAGCATTTTATTTCACTGATCATCTCAGCTGAACGGGTCTGGTTCTTATTTATTTTAGTTCAGCAAAGAGAACGGAGGTTATGCATGTCTCATGAGGAGCATTTCAGAAAACTGGAAAGAATGTATCTTTCTGCCCCAACAAACGTCTACTACAATCCGGGAATTAAAATCTGGAGTGGAAATGCAGAAGTGACACTTGAGGTAAAAACGGACTATTTTCATGCTGCATCAGCAGTTCACGGTTCGGTTTATTTCAAACTGTTGGATGATGCGGCCTATTTTTCTATTAATTCATTGGTTATCGAATCGATGCTGCTCACGGTGTCGTTTTCGCTTCAGTTCTTTCGTCCTGTGCTGCAGGGTCAGCTTCGGGCAGTTGGAACGGTCTTACAGCATGGAAGGCGTATTTCCTCTGCCGAATCAGTTCTTTATGATAGCAGGGGGCGGGTTTGTGCAAAGGGGAGCGGATCTTTTATGAGGAGTGATGTTCAACTCACACCAGAGATCGGTTATAAATAGGAATGTGTTTGGTAGACAATCGTGGTGGAATTCAAGCAGAAGGAAGCGGCATATGGGAAAATTTTGCACAGGACAGCGCTGGATCAGTGAAACTGAACCTGAGCTGGGGATGGGCAAAGTGGCAAATGCAGACAATCGGTTTGTTGAGATCCACTTTTGCGCAGGAGAGAAAAGAACGTATGCTGCGGCATCAGCTCCGCTACGGCGGGTCCGTTTCAAAGCCGGTGACAGCATCCAACGTATTGATGGAAAGAGCTGCATTGTCCAATCGGTTGCAGAGGAGTCCACTGGTGGTTTGATTGTTTATCACTGTGGGAAAGATGTTCTCAGAGAAGATGAACTGGCAGATACGGTTGTTTACTCTTCACCGGATAAAAGGCTGCTTGCTGGCATAGTCGATGCTTCGGTGGATTTTGACCTTCGATCTGAGATCTTAACGCTGCAGACCGGCATACGTCAATCTCCTGTTAAGGGATTTGTGGGTGGCAGAATAGACCTTCTTCCACATCAGCTTTTCATTGCCCATACGGTATCCTCGAGAAAACTGCCCAGAGCTTTACTTGCTGATGAAACTGGATTGGGAAAGACTATCGAAGCCTGTTTGATACTGCACCGACTTATCGTGACTGGTAGTGTGGAACGTGCACTTGTCCTTGTTCCCGAACCATTGGTTCACCAGTGGTTTGTGGAGTTGCTGCGAAAATTCAATCTTAGTTTTCGACTTTTTACAAAAGAGTATGTGCGTGAAATCGATCTTGAATCCGGAAATCCGTTCCTGGAGCAGCAGTTCTCAATCTGCAGTGTTGAGGAGTTTTCCGGGAACCCTAAAGTCGGCGCAGGAGCGGTCACTGCGGAGTGGGATCTGGTGGTGGTTGATGAGGCACACCATATTGCACTGGGGTCGAAAGCATATACGTTACTGGCGGAACTCGCTTTAAAATCACCCGGGCTTCTGCTGATCACTGCAACACCTGAACAGTTTGGCCGAGAAGGTCATTTCGCCCGCTTGCAACTTCTTGATCCGAACCGATACACATCATTTGAAACATATCGTCAGGAATCGGAGCGATTGCAGAAGATCTCCGGATTCATCGATTCATATATGGCCGATAACGGAGTCAATCCGGATATGATAGATCCTGAAGATCTGCAGATCCCGATAACTCCGGAGTTGCTGGAATTGGTGAGTTTTGAACCAGAGGGGCAAAAAGAGCCCGTTGCACTGAAGGCAGTTTCTTTGGCGCGACTTATTGATCTTTATGCGATCGGCAGAGTTCAGTTCAGAAATACCAGGAGAGCGATCCGGGGCTTTCCGGTACGGAATGTGGAAATGATATCACTTGAGGCCGCTGATGAACAGAAAGAGATGATAGGAAACGAGCTGCAGCTTGAGCTCTGTGGGACCAATATAGATCAGATCTCCATATCCAGAGATGATCCACGTGTTATCTGGCTTGCGGAGCTGATCCGGGAGCGCAGCACAGAGAAAGTGCTTGTTATCTGCAGATCAAAAGAGAAGGCTACAAGCATCCAACGTGGATTGCAATATCATGTTAAGGTAGATATCGCCCTGTTTCATGAGGATATGACGATTATTCAGGCGGACCGGAGCGCTGCCTGGTTTTCTGAAGACCAGGGGGCTCGTGTACTGGTCAGCAGCGATATCGGGAGTGAGGGCAGGAACTTCCAATTTTGCAGCAATCTTGTTCTTTTCGATTTGCCATATAACCCTGAGCTTCTTGAGCAGAGAATAGGAAGGCTTGACCGGATTGGCCAGAGGGCATCTATTTGGATTTTTGTTCCTTTTGTACAGGGGACACCTCAGGAGGTGCTTGCCCGATGGTATCATGAATCTCTGAATGCCTTTTCCATGAACGTTCCTGCTGCAGGTGCGGTTTTTGAAGAAATTCGGAGTCGTCTGGAGATGATTCTTAAAGGAAAAGGAGCCACAGGTGAGGTACATAGTTTCATAAAGGACTCCAGAGAACTATGTGTGCAACTCACTGAGGAGATTTCCAGAGGACGTGACCGGCTTCTTGAGATCTCCTCATTTCAGCCCCAAAAAGCAGACGCTCTTCTGGAGCAGATACGTTTTGAGGAGAAAAATCGCAGGGCAGATGCATTGATGCAGTTTCTTTTCAGGAAATACGGTGTTGCTCTTGAGGATGCCGGGGATAACCGGTATGCGCTTCTCACTGAGTATGTCACCGATCATGCCTTTCCGCTTCCCCGTCAGGAGAGGCCGGTAATAACCTATGATCGGCAAACTGCACTTTTCAGAGACAACATCGAGTTTCTTTCGATAGATCATCCCATGGTTCTTGGAGCGATGGAACTGTTTTTATCCTCTGAAAATGGCACGAGTGCCTATGTGCTCTGGCAGGATTCACTGGTAAAGGAGCTTGCGCTTGAAAGTCTTTTTGTTCTTGAATGCACAGCTCCATCCGCAGTGAATGCAGACCGTTTCCTTCCTCCGATTCCACTCAGAGTTGTTGTCAATCATTCAGGGCAGAATGTTACACAACGCTACCAGGTACCACCTGTGTTGGTGAATGGATCAATAAACAAACTGCTTTCGAACCTCTCGGTTGTGCGGGTTATTTCAGAGATGCTTCGTGCAGGGCAGAAGTATGCCGGGGAGATGGCAGAACCGGTTATTGCGGCGGCAGGTGAAAAGATGAGTCGTTTCTATGAGCAGGAGATAACCCGTCTTGAACAGGTGCGTATCTTTGGTGGGAAGACAATACAGAATGAGATTTCAATTTTGAAACAGGAGGAGAAGGAGCTTACTGGTTACTTGTCTGGTGCACGGGTTCGTCTGGACTCTATACGCCTGATAAAACGGGGGTAAACGGAGCATGGAGCAGGGATCAAAAACTCTTTTTTAATAAAATTATCTCCTTTGTGACTTGGATCACATACTTATTCTTCTGCATGCACTAAATTATAAGTGTGATAAATGATAGAGCGCTTCTCTTCATCCAAGACAGGCAGGGGAATTCGATCCCCTGCTTGATCATTTTCGATCCTTGACAAGGCTTAGGCACTTTCAAGGTGCACATATCTTTGTTGAAGGAGAGTTTGAGTCAGAGCATTTTTTCTTGAAAATCTGCAGAATCTGCCTGGCCAGGTCAATCTGATCATAGGGTTTCTGCAGAAAAGCTCTGGCACCCTGTTTTAGTATCTCTTCGATTTCCTTTGTCAGGGCATAACCAGATGAGATGATGGCTTTTATTTCCGGATTTATCTGCTTTAGTGTGTTGAACGTTTCTTTTCCGTCCATTCCGGGCATGATCATATCGATGATAACCAGATCGATGCTTTTCCAGTTATTTCTGTAGTAGTTTATGGCTTTTTCCGGTTCACAGATTGCCTTAGCAGCATATCCCAGTATAAAAAGCATATCGGAAACTGTTTTTGCCACCTCTTTTTCATCATCGATGATTAAGACATTGAGCTTCTGCTGCGGATTGGAAAACATGATCGCATCTACAGGTGCAGATTTGGTTTTAGCAGTAACCGGGAAGTACATGGTGAAGGTTGACCCCATGCCGGGAGTGCTGTTAACGGTTACAGCCCCCTTATGGCTTTTGACTATGCCATATACTGCTGCCAAGCCCATGCCGGTTCCCTTACCCTCTTCTTTGGTGGTAAAGAACGGTTCGAAGATATGTTTCATGGTAGAGCTATCTATGCCGCTACCGGTATCCTGCACAGTTATGGTGACGTAGATTCCTGGTGAAAGATCAAGGTCGTGTTTGGCACAAAATGGTTGATCTATATTGATGTTTCTGGTTTCTATGGTGAGGATTCCACCCTGAGTCATGGCATCTCTGGCGTTGAGCGCTAGATTCAGGATTGCATTCTGGAGTTGGGTTGCCCCTCCCCAGACAAGTGGCTGCAGAGCATCGGTGCGGCATTCGATGGAGATATTCTTATTGAGGCTCCGGGAGAGGAGTGCAGCGATCTCTTTTGCAGTTGAATTCAGGTCAACAGGCAATGACTTGTAAACACCTTTCCGTGCAAAGGCGAGCAGCTGTTTAGTGAGGTCAGATGCCCTTTTTCCTGAGCTTTGAATGTGGTTTACATATTCGGTCAATTGGGGGTTGTCTTTCAGGCGGGATGCAAGGATTTCACAGTACCCCAGCACAATGGTAAGCTGGTTGTTGAAATCGTGAGCCACGCCTCCGGCAAGCTGCCCGATGGCTTCCATTTTCTCAGCATGTCTGAGACGGTCATTTGCAGTTTTCAATTCCAGAGTTCGTTTCTGCACCATCTCCTCCAGATGGTTTTGATAGCTCTTTAACTGTTTTTCGATCTGTTGTCTTTCGGTAACCTCTTTTTTGAGTTTCTTGTTCAGAGTACTGATTGTTCCTACGATAAGGGCTGAACAGATTTGAATGGAAATTCCCAGAGCGGCATGAATGCTGGCCAGATCTTCAGTTTCGATCTGCACACGCCGTATGATGATGCTTGTCCAGAACAGATTAACCAGAGCCATGCTCAATCCAGCCACTCTGCCCCACAGATAGGATATGGAAATGATGAAAAAGAGGCTGAATGTAGAAGCAATTGTATCTTGCAGATGAAGAAAGGAGGTACGGAAAATGACTGCATATGCCAAAGAACAGAGGAAAATTATGCAACCTTTTTGAACCAGCACTCTGTTAACTTTACCGCGCACTTTACACCTCATAAATTCCGGGACCAGACGGGGGATATTCTGTAAGCGCATAAAATACTTTTAGCAAATTAACAAAGGTACCATAATCGTGAGAAAAACCAGATACCCTGGATGCGAGCTACTTCGCCAGCTTTGGGAGGCTACGTAAACATCAAAAATTCAGGGCATTAGAATCTGGTGATTGCAGTGTGCCGCACTCTCTTTTCAGTAGAAGCGTATAAGGACCGTAAAAATGCTGGTAACGGTGTGGGGAATTCAGACCGTAAACCAGTGTCAGTGATGACAAGAACTGTAATGGGAGTACAAAATGAGAAAGCGTATTGAGAGGAGAAGCCCTGAACAGGTTCAGGGCTTATAACCTCACATCCTAGTACCGTGCATCTGCGAACTCGACCCATCCACCGGCTTTCACCAGAGCCTCATCGAATTCGGCAAGTGAAAATGGAATCTCCCGCTTGCCTTCAGACCAGGTGAAGTGCAATTTCTTGCTGTCGATATCAACCGTACAGGTGACCTCTGTCTTGTCAGCGAGGGTAAAGAGTTCGTTGATCGTTTCAGCCGGCAACTCGATAGCGAGCATGCCACCATTGAACATGTTCTGCCTGAATATGCGGGCATAGTTTTCGGCAATGACGCAGTTAATGTTATTGACTTCCAGTGCCCACGGTGCGTGTTCCCGGGATGAACCGCAGCCGAAATTGGCTCGTGTGACAATGACCTGGGCCTTACCCCGCCAGGAGCCATCAGGATCAAATCCCTCAAGCTTCAAATCTTCAAGAAGATAGGGCTTAAGTGCCTCTTTCTTGACTTCGGTAAGATATTTTGCCGGTATGATTTCATCGGTATTGATATCTGATCTATCCAGAAAAAGTACAGGACCGCCAAATGATTTCATCGCTTGTGTCCTCCTTTCATTTAACAAATTCGCGTGGATCGGTGAGATGGCCTGTTATTCCACTTGCTGCAGCGGTTGCAGGGCTTGCCAGATGAACCATGCCGCCTTTTCCCATGCGTCCGTTGAAGTTCCTGTTGGTGGTAGACACACATACTTCACCTTCGGCAAGCACTCCTGTTGACATGCCAAGACATGCCCCACAGGTGGGATTCACAACACAGTAACCGGCATCCATAAATACCTGTAGTAATCCCTCTTTCAGGGCTGAAGTGAAAACCTGTGGTGTAGCCGGGCTGACAATGCCCCGCACACCCTCGGCAAGGTGCGTTCCCTTTACCACCGATGCCGCGATCCGCAAATCAGAAAGTCTGCCGTTAGTACAGCTTCCGATATACACCTGATCCACCTTGGTATCGGTAAGTTCCCTGACCTTCTTTACCTGATCCGGTTTATACCCGACCGTCACAACCGGTTCCACTGCTGATACATCGATGGAAACGGTATGAGCATACACTGCATCGGCATCGGAGTGCCAGGTAAGGAACTTTTCACGTGCCGCCTTTTTATCTCCACCAAATTCCGCGTCAATAAAGGGCCACAGATATTCAACCGTGACTTCATCAGGGAGACAGAGTCCCGATGTGCCACCAGCCTCGATTGCCATATTACTCAGCGTCATTCGCTCTTCCATATTCATGGCAGAAACGACCTCACCTCTAAATTCTATGACATGATCTGTTGCTCCGTTGACGGTAAGTGTGCGGATTATCTCCAGAATGATATCCTTTGCATAAACGCCGGTCTGCAGTTTGCCACCCAGGTGAACAAGTATACTTTTGGGTTGACGAAATGCACACACTCCCTTCAGGATGCCAACTTCAAGATCTGTAGTACCTACTCCTGCTGCAAATGCCCCGAATGCTCCATGGGTACAGGTATGACTGTCTCCCATGATAACGGTAAAACCGGGACGGATAAACCCTTTTTCAGGGAACAATGCATGGCACACCCCGTTTCTCCCTACATCGAAAAAATCGGCAATGTCGTGGCGTTTTGCCCAGGTACGCATGATTTTGGCCTGCGTTGCGCTTTTGGAATCTTTGGCCGGAGTTACAT
>OBJA01002619.1_pt1 | contig 10110 bp, 9 predicted proteins | sample 1519751 | NCBI WGS metagenome assembly OBJA01 (sample SAMEA3881238, study PRJEB22517) | soil metagenome | biome: lake sediment; feature: soda lake sediment; material: sediment, water from around vicinity | place: India | collected 2013-12-23 | depth 3 m
TTTTATTTTACCATTGTCACGCACTAAATTCAATACTAAATCAAACAATTAAGAACCTTGCTTCATGACATACTTAAGTGCTTGCCCAACATTATCAAAACACATCTTAGCTCTACGAATTACCTCTTCTTCACCACTGCAAATCGCAAAACCATCAAATCCTTTAATCATTGGAATGTCATTAAATGAATCCCCAATCACATAGGTTGGTGTGTGTAGATTCTTTATACGCTTATACTGGATAATCCCATTCTTTTTAGTAACACCATAATTTAATATATCAACATAGTTGTAGAAATGATATGCTCTAATCTCATCATAGAACTTTTCATTTAAGAACAACGCAAACTTCTTTGCTTGCTCATCCTCTTGAAACTTAACAAAAATTCCAACAGCTCTTTCATTAACTAAAAATTTGTCCATCTCAACAAAACTCACATCAGGATGACTACGATTATTCAAACGATCATGCAGTCCAACATTAATGCCATCACTAACACCATAATAAAGAACTTCTTCATTAGGTAATAAGTTTATAATTTCATTTACACGTTCAAAATCCATGAATCGATGATATAAAAAGTCATCGTTTTCATCCACTGCAACACTACCATTGTTCCCAATTATAAAATCAACAGGAATATTATAAATCCTCACTTGATTTTTTATTGATTTTAATGAACGCCCAGTTGCAATACCAAAGAGATGCCCTTGTGCACGAAACTCATCAATAGCATCCAATGTTTCTTGATCTACTGTATCATTAATATGCAATGTGCCATCAAAATCTGATACGAATAATTTCATCGTCTCACCTCGCTTTATCTATTCTACACCATTTTAGAACAATAAGACAGTGGCTCGCCACTGTCTTTGACTAGAGTATTGAAATAACTTGATATCCCTTTGACGTTAATAAATCCATCAAGAATCCTTGATCAGTTGTATCACATCGTATGACAATTTCAGTTTTTCCATTACGATGTGCCGTTAAATGTGTCATGTTGATGTTTGCATCCAAAAACACAGATGTAAGTTCGGCCATGATTCCTGGCATATCTTTTTCAAACTCCAAAACCAAACGAGTTCCAGCCCGATGATACCCTAACAATGATACAAAAGCTTTTAAGATATCATTGGTTGTTATGATACCAACCACCATGTTTTGTTCATCCACTACAGGCAAACAACCAATGTTGTTTTTTTCCATCGTATCTGCTGCAGCTTCTAGCAATGCATCAGGTGTGATGGTAATGACCTTCTTTAGCATGATGTCTTTGATTTTTGTTTTAGACAATAAATAATTCATCTCATGAATACTCAATGTGGATGCATTCGATGGGGTATTTCTTAGTACCACCCCTTCAGTCACTAAACCCATTAACTTACCATCTTCAACAACCGGAATTCGATGAATGTGATGTTCTTGCATCAAATCAAGCGCTTCTGAAATTGTCTGATATGGATCAATTGTAATTAGGGCTGTGGTCATTTTACTAGCTACGTACATGTTAACCTCCTAAGTACACACGTTTAACTTCATCACTATCTAACAACTGTTGTCCTGTGCCTTCCATGACAATGGTTCCAGTTTCTAGAACATAGGCATAATTTGCAATCTTTAAGGCTTGCATCGCGTTTTGTTCAACAAGTAAGATCGTTGTCCCTTGTTCATTGATTGCTTTAATCGTATCAAAGATTTCACGAACCAACAACGGTGCTAAACCCATACTAGGCTCATCCATCAATAATAACTGTGGTCGTGCCATCAATGCTCTTGAAATAGCCAACATTTGCTGTTCGCCCCCAGACAATGTAGCTGCATCTTGATTACGACGTTGATATAAAATATCAAACTTACGATAAACGTTATCTAAGTCTTCTTTAATTCCATCTTTATCTTTTCTCAAGTATGCTCCCATTTGCAAATTCTCAAGCACACTCAACCCAGCAAAAATTCGACGACCTTCTGGTACATGGACCAATCCTTTCTTTGGTAAGTCCTTGGCAAGCATTTTGCTAATGTTAGTTTCGTTAAACATAACATCACCACTTTGTTGTTTAATAAGTCCACTGATTGTTCTTAACAGCGTTGTCTTACCTGCTCCATTAGAACCGATCAGTGAAACAATCTGTCCTTGTTCAACCTTGATGTTCACATCTTTTAACGCTTGAATGACACCATAGAACACATTGAGGTTGTTGATTTCTAATATCGTCATTCTTCTTCTCCCAAATACGCTTCAATCACGCGGCTATTGTTTTTTATCTCTGTTGGTGTTCCAGAGGCAATTAGTTTTCCATAATCCAATACAAATATTCTCTCACAAATCTTCATGACAAGCGACATATCATGTTCAATGAGAACAATCGTTAAATCCATAGCCTTCCTTATATGAGCAATAAACTGAGTAAGTTCATGAGTCTCCTGAGGGTTCATACCTGCTGCTGGTTCATCCAAAAACAGTAGCTTCCCACCAGTTGCCAACGCACGAGCAATCTCACATTGCCGCTGTTTACCATAAGGTAAGTTCTTAGCTAGTTCTAACGCCAATGAGTCGAGTGATACAAGTTTTAAGATTTCCATGGCTTTATCATGAATTTGTTTTTCTGATTCATAAAACGATCCTAAACGAAACAGCGAACCAAATAATCCATAACCAACTTGTTGATTCATAGCTATCTTAATATTATCCAAGACTGTCAATTCCTTAAACAAACGAATATTCTGAAACGTACGAGCCACCCCAATTTGTGAGATTTGGTGTGGTTTTTTATCACTAAGTAACACATCAACATCACCGTGATACCAAACTTTACCAGCTGAAGGAGTATAAACCCCAGTAAGCACATTAAACAATGTTGTCTTGCCTGCACCATTAGGACCAATTAAGCCAACCAAACTCCCTGCTTCAACCTCTAAGGAAACATTTGAAACAGCCATTAGTCCACCAAAGCTTTTACTCAATTTTTCAATTGTTAATAAACTCATGCCTGTTTCTCCTTTTTCTTAAATAGATGATCAATCAATCGCCTTACATCATCTTTAAGCGTAAAGATTGTCACCTCTTTTCTTCCCAAAAGTCCCTGTGGTCTAAATATCATCACAAGCACTAAAATTGCAGGGTATATAATAGCACGAACTTCTGCATACCGTTGAAGCATCATGTTGATGACACCAATAAAAATAGCTGCAAAAACAGAACCACTTAAAGATCCCATACCTCCAAACACAACAATAATCAAAATATTAATTGATGTTGTTATGCCAAAGGTTTCTGGTTTAACAACATAATAAGTTGTTGCATAAAGTGCTCCAGCAATTGAAGCCATTACAGCACCTATCATGAATGCTGTAACCTTATACTTAACTGGATTAACACCTAAGGACTCAGCAGCAATCTCATCTTCTTTAATCGCAATACAGGCACGGCCAACAGCAGAATTTTTAAAGTTTGAAGCTAGCACAACACTCAACACAACAAACACAAACATCATCGGCCAACTAATCAAATTCGGTATGTTACTAATACCACGAGCACCATCTGTGATTTGCATGTTTAATATTACAATTCGAATAATCTCACCAACACCTAGTGTTGCGATTGCAAGATAATCACCTTTTAATCTCAATGTCGGCATAGCTACCAAAAATGAGACTACCATACTTATCACAAATCCTATGGCCATTCCAATAAACAACCCTGTCAATGTTGGGTTTTGTCGTAATACGATTGCTGTTGAATATGCCCCTATGGACATAAAACCTGCATGACCAAGTGAAAGTTGTCCAGTGATACCAATGATAATATTTAAACTCACACCTAAAATAATGTAGATACAAATCCAATAAATGATTGATCGCTGGTATGGTGTTATTAAACGTGCATCAATCAAGAGTTGTACACCTACCAATACACCAATAAAAAACACGACCCATAATAAGTTTTTCTTTGAAAAGAGTGAAGTCATACTATACTTTCTCCTTTTCATTTTTTCCAAGTAAACCACTTGGTTTAACAAGCAAGATAACAATTAAAATCATAAATACAACTGCATCCTTATACAATGTACTACCATAACCAGCAACATAAGTCTCAATTAGCCCAATCATAAAGCCACCCAACATGGCACCGGGGATAAAACCAATACCACCAAAGACGGCTGCTACAAACGCTTTTAATCCTGGAGTAAAACCCATAAATGGAAAAACACGAATGTAATACAACCCCACCATGACGCCTGCTGCGGCTGCTAAAGCACTCCCAATTGCAAATGTAATAGTGATGACAGAATCAACATTAACACCCATTAACGCTGCAGCATCCTTATCTACAGAAACAGCACGCATAGCTCTCCCAATTTTTGTTTTTCGAACTAAGAATTGGAGAGCAACCATTAAGATAATTGAAATCACAAAGATAACAAGTTGTACCAAATTAATACGAACACCACCAAATACATAAAACTGATTCTCAATTACTTGAGGAAATGCATAAATACGTGCTCCCATAAAACGAAGCATTAAGTTTTGAAGTAAAAATGACACACCAATCGCTGTGATAAGCGCTGTAATCCTACTCGAGTTTCGAAGTGGTTTATACGCCACACGTTCAACAACAACACCAAGTAGTGCCGTAACAACCATAGAAAAAATGAGTGCACCATAAAAAGGAAGCCCAAACACTGTAATACCAATCATTCCCATGTAAGCACCAAACATAAAAATTTCACCATGTGCAAAATTAATCAGTTTGATGATGCCATACACCATGGTATAACCAAGAGCAATGAGTGCATAGATACTCCCAATAGACAACCCATTAATTGTCTGTTGCAGAAATTCAATCATGAAACATCCCTTTCCATAAAAACAACCAGGTGAAGTGACCTTCACCTGGTTATATACTTCTTCTTTTAAGGTTCTACAATGGTTGCTGAAGCTTGTGCTCCATTAACAAGTTTAATGACAACTGCAGATTTCACAGGGTTATTGAACTCATTAAATGAGATTCTTCCTGTCACACCTTCAAAACCAGTGATTGCTTTTAAAGCATCACGAATCGCTGTTGGATTGTCTGATCCAGCATTTTCAATCGCTTTTGCTAACATATGAGTCGCATCATATGCTAGTGCTGAAAGTGCATTTGGTTTCTCGCCAAATTTAGCTTCGTAAGCATTAATAAATGCTACAACATTTGAGTCTTCAAGCAATGTTGAAAAGTGATTAACAAAATACACGTCATTAACATTATTTGCTCCACCAGCAAGATCATTAAAATCAGGAGTGTCAAAACCATCAGGTCCTAAGATAGGTACATCGATACCCATATCTCGTGCTTGACGAACGATTAAGGCACCTCGTTCTGCGTAATCTGCAACAAAAACAACATCAAACTCACGTTGTGAAATGCTTGTAAGCTGTGCATTAAAATCTGAATCATTATCTGTATACGTTGATACGACGACTACTTCCCCACCAATCTTATCAAACTGCTCTCTAAATGCTTCTGCTAATCCTGTTGAATAGTCAGAGGAATCACTGTACATAACAACTGCACGAGTTGCTTCAAGATCATTCAATGCAAAATTTGCCAACACTAATCCTTGAAACGGATCAATAAATGAAGCACGGAACACCCAAGGATTCACTTGATCGCCATCCATGGTGACACCTAGTGCTGTTGCTGAAGGTGTGAAATTTACAATTTCATACTCTTTAGCAAGTGGACCTACTGCTAGTGAAGGTGCTGAAGTTGCAGGTCCTAACATTGCAACTACACCATCTTGAGTTGCAAACTTAATTGCATTCTCTACAGCTTTAGCTGTGTCATACTCATTATCATAAAAAACAAACTCTAAATCTTTCCCTAATACGCCACCAGCAGCATTGATTTCTTCTAACGCAAGCTCCATACCTTTGCGCTCTGGGATACCATATACCGAGACTGGTCCTGTCAATTCAAGATTGACTCCAACTTTAATTGTGTCTGATGAAGTTCCACATCCTACAAGTAGAGACCCCAACACGACAACCGTTGTTAGTAATCCAACAATTTTCTTCATTCATACCCTCCTTAAATGGTAATATGAAGTGATTGTATATGAAAATTGTGTGAAAATCAACCCCGCCTTTACATTTATTATCATTTTATGAAATTTTATGCAAATTATTTTTTATTTTTACATGCATAGGTTTAAAACTAGAAAGTTTTATACTTTGTTTAAGCAGTTTTTTGGTGCAAATAAGAATAAGATAAGAGGTTCAATCACTCAAAAAAATCATGTAATGGATTTTAGCTATAATTTATATCCCTTTTAGTTTATAATGATACAAACGGGTGGAAAATGACAAATGAGTTTCTTAAGACATTAGAACACGCTCTTATTCTTGAAGATGAGGATAATAAAGATCTTAGAAGAAAGGGAAAACCAAAACTCTTAACAAACGATTACAAAAAAGGCCAAAAAGTTCTGACAACAATTCAGGAGCAACTGCAATCATGTAAAGAGTTTGTTTTTTCTGTTGCCTTTATTACTAATAGTGGAATTGCAACATTAATACAAGAACTTAATGATCTTAAGCTAAAAAATGTCAAGGGCACAATAATCACAACAAACTATCTATATTTCAATGAGCCGAGTGCATTCGAAAGACTCATGTCGATGGATCATATTGATGTACGGGTAATCGATGACCAAGCCTTTCATGTCAAAGGTTATATTTTTAAGCACAATGAATATTTCACTTATATTATAGGTAGTTCAAATCTAACACAAGAAGCTATCACTTCAAACATAGAATGGAACGTTGAACTTGTATCGATGAAAGCTGGCTCTCTCTCAAAGCAAATCCAAACAGAAATAGCAAAACTAATCGAATTATCTTTCCCAATTACTCAAACTTGGATTGATGAATACAAAATGAAATATAATAATGAAAAGAAGCATAAACAATCTTATACAGAAAGACCTAGAGTGCTTTTGCCACATAAAATCCAATTGGATGCATTGACTGCTTTGAATCAACAAAGAGAAATCGGAATAAAACGTTCACTCATTATTTCCGCAACAGGAACGGGGAAAACCTATCTCGCTGCATTTGATGCAAAGTACTTAAATGTAAAACGATTATTGTTTATCATTCACCGTGAGCAAATCGCCAAAGCTGCCATGAATAGTTTTTCGCATGTGTTTGATAATGTATCAATGGGATTATATACAGGAAATGCTCAAGATAAAAACAAAGACTTTTTATTCGCTACTGTTCAAACACTTTCAAAAGATGAACATCTTCATCAGTTCGATAGAAATGACTTTGATTACCTAGTACTTGATGAAGCACATTACTTAGGCACGACTAGTTATAAGAAAGTATTAAGCTATTTCAATCCAATATTTACTCTTGGATTAACAGCAACACCTGAACGAACTGATGGCTTCAATATTTATGAGTTACTAGATAATAATATTGCCTATGAAATTCGATTAAAAGAAGCTTTGGAAGAAAACATGCTCTGTCCATTTCATTACTATGGTATTGCCGATCTAAAAGTCAATGGCGAATTGATCGGTGACACAACGAAATTTAATGATCTTATAACAGATGAGAGAATCAATCATATTGTCGAAAAGTTGACACTTTATAGTTATAGTGGTGATCGTGTTAAAGGCCTAATATTTTGTAGTCGCAACAAAGAAGCAGAATCACTATCTATTGAGTTAAATCAGAGAGGATTTAATACACTCGCTCTTTCAGGAAGCAATACCCAGCAAGAGCGAACTGATGCCATTGATCGACTCACTGGTCATCACGAAAATCCTTTGGATTACATTATTACTGTAGACATCTTTAATGAAGGTGTTGATATACCTGAAATCAATCAAGTTGTTTTAGTCCGTCCAACTCAATCAGCGATCATCTTTGTACAACAATTAGGTCGTGGTTTGCGAAAATCCCCTAACAAAGATTTTGTGGTTGTTATTGATTTCATTGGCAATTATAAAAACAACTTCTTTATCCCGATTGCTCTATCTGATGATAGAACATTCAACAAAGATAATCTTGTTAAGTTTGTTCGTGAAGGAAACCATACAATTCCAGGATCGAGCACAGTTCATTTTGATCCCATAGTCTCAGAGAAAGTGCTTCGCTCAGTTAAGCAAACTAATTTTGCAGTAAGGAGTTTGCTTAAAAAAGAATTTTTCAATTTGAAAACTAAGTTAAATACCCTCCCTTCATTATCCGATTTTTATCGGTTTGGAAGTGTTGACCCAAGGGTTATCATTCAATACAAGCCCAGCTATTATGATTTCTTGTGTGATGTTGATGAAACATATCACGTAACTCTCGACATGCCAGTAATTAAAGTACTTAGAATGTTAAGCAGAGAGATACTTAATGGGAAACGCTCTGATGAACTGTTGATATTGAAACAACTTTTAAGTAATGAACACATAAACTACAGTGATTTTTTAACAACACATAAGAATCATATCACTAATAAAACACTTGATTCAGCTCTTCGTGTTTTGACCTTGGAGTTTTTTAGAAGTGATCAAAAAGAACGATATGGAAATCAACCTCTAATTACAATAAAAAATCAAACAATCAGTGCATCGTTATTATTAAGAAAAGCATTATCACAAGAAGTAACTCAAAAGTTTATTATCGATATTATAGAAATTGGATTAGATATTTACCATAAAGAGTATCAAAAAACCTCAGTTCGGGAGCCCTTTAAGTTGTACAAAAAATATACAAGAAAAGATGCTTGCAGACTTTTAAACTGGGAAAAAGATGTTTCAAGCACAATCTATGGATACACAGTGAAGCAAGACAGCACACCGATCTTTGTTACATATCATAAAGATGAGAATGTATCCGAGAGTATTCAATATGAAGATGAAATACTTAATCAAAATGTTTTCAGTTGGATGACGCGACACGGTGTAACAACAAGTTCAAAAGAAGTGAAGATGCTTATGAAACACAAGGATACAAACATGCGTATTGACTTATTTGTTAAAAAAGATGATTTTGATAAAGCCGAGTTTTTCTATCTAGGTGAAGTTATTCCTAAGCATTACTTCAACAAAGAAATTGTCGTTGATTCTACGACCCAGAAAACAAAACCAATCGTAAATATTCATTTCGATTTTAAACAAGAACTGCAAGATGATATGTATGAATATTTCAAGCTGACTGAGTAAGTCACTTGTTAAATAAGGGGGGGGCTATGAATAGAAAAGAGATTATTTTATTAGTTGGAATCTTATTTGTTCTTACAATTACAGGTTTTTTCTATATTGCATTAATTATCGTAGGTGTTAAGCTTTATCATCATTACCAACAAGAGCAGTTTAAGAAAACGAAGTATTATGAGCAAACTCAAAACAGCTTTTTAAAAACCCATTTAAACAAAGGTTTGCTTGGAGAATATCATGTGTTTAGAAAACTAGATGCGATGGGATTGAAGCTGCTTTTAATCAATGTGATTATCCCAACTGAAGATGGGAGCAGTGAAATCGATCTTATAGGTATGGATAATAAAGGAATCTATGTTTTTGAAATCAAAAATTATAGTGGATGGATTTATGGAAATGCATACGATAAAAACTGGACACAAACATTAAATCGTAACTCAAAATTCAAGTTTTATAATCCAATAAGACAAAACTATAACCACATACAACACATAAAGAACTACCTGAATGTTGAAGATGATAGTTTATTTTTTTCATATGTCGTCTTTGGTACAAAAGCAATCTTCAAAAATCTGAAAAATGTAGATATCGAAGGTAATATTAAGGTTTTAAACTTAGATCAACTTGCAAAAACTTTCATCAAGGATGATGAAAATAGACAAAAGCGACTTACACCAGAGCAAATTGTTGAATATTATATGGCACTAAAAAAAGGAACTTCGCAGTCAGAAGAAACCAAAGAAAAGCACATTGCTTATGTTAAAAGTATCCTCGATAAAAATTAATGTAGTAAACTATATATTAACACTCATCATATTCGATACTTTCATAATCCAATAGAAACTCCCAATAAACATGATTCTTTGAAAGATACCCATGTATTGCGGGAAAAACAGCATCATC
>OBJA01002620.1_pt1 | contig 10109 bp, 5 predicted proteins | sample 1519751 | NCBI WGS metagenome assembly OBJA01 (sample SAMEA3881238, study PRJEB22517) | soil metagenome | biome: lake sediment; feature: soda lake sediment; material: sediment, water from around vicinity | place: India | collected 2013-12-23 | depth 3 m
ATAACTTTGAGATGAAGGAGGATACCACCTGCGGTGTCATCTACTTCAGAGAACCCAGAAAATTCATGCTGATAACCGGCCCGCCCTTCTATAAAATCAAAGATTATGATTTTGCTGATCGCATTAAGAATTTTGATGGAAAAAAAATTATCTGCGGTGGTACAACAGCCGAAATCATAGCACGTGAACTTGATATTCCGGTGGAAATTCAGCACTCACCGAAAACTCTTGGGGTACTCCCTCCTGTGGCAATGATGAAAGGGTTCGAAATGGTTACTGAAGGAATCCTGACCCTGGGGAAAGTGGAAGAAATTCTGGAGAATTACAATAGCGATACCAGGCTGCAGGATAGTCCTGCTGAAAAAGTAGCATGGTTGCTTCTTCAACACGACAGCATTGAGATAATACTCGGAACAAGAATTAACTGGGCTCACCAGGATCCTGAACAACCACTGGAACTGGAATTAAGAAAAATTGTGGTGAAAAGGATCGTAAAAATTCTGGTAAACAAATTCTTTAAACAGGTTAAGATGGAATACCTGTAAAAAAAAACTACTGCCATTTGCAGTAGTTCTTTAAAGCGCCCGGAATTGATTGCTATTTAAAGCTTAAGTTGAAATGATGGTCTTAATCCCACTAAATACTTTGTAATTTTTAATGCTATTAAAACGTTATGCAAATAAAATCAATCCAAACTAAATATTACGAATTTTAATTGCCGAATACAAAGGTTATTATTGCCGATTGATCACATCATTTTTCCTGATAACATCAGTAAACTGAAACCTTCATGAAAGCAATAATATCATATTCTTTATAAACTTGTGAGCAAAAAAAAGGAGCCTTAATCCGACTCCTCGTTCAAATTTTTATACCATAGGGTATTTCTTAAATACCTCCTCCGATTTCATCAAGATATCGACATATTGTCCTCGCTGATATACAAAAGGATCTTTGATGTTCATTCTTGATAATTTTCCTTTGAAATCATCCAATTTATTAAATTCGTACTCATCCATCCACCGGTTCAAATCCATTAATATATCAGAAACTACCTCCGGCTTGTTTTTGTACAGAACACTGACAACCTGAACTGCGTCGGCACCTGCCAGAATCATTTTGATTACTTCCTTTGCTGAATAAATTCCGCGGGAAGCACAAATATTGCCGTCCAGGTTGCCATAAAGCATTCCGGTATATCTGAGAGCCAGAAGATAATCCCTTCTGTAACTTAAACTCCACGGGAAGTAGAATTTTACCCTGTCGATATCTATATCGGGATGAAAAAAACGGTTAAACAGGACATATCCGTCGGCACCAACTTCATCAAGCCTTTTAATGAAATTCAGCGGATTGGTATATTGCGTGCTTAATTTAACACTGACCGGTATTTTCACTGCCTGCTTTACCGATTCTATTATCTGAATCTGCCTTTCCTCCATCAGATGGCCAGGCTCTTCAAAATAACCGGGAGTGGCATATAAATTAAGTTCCAGTGCATCCACTCCAGTTTTCTCAAGTTCCTTTGCATATTCAATCCAGGTTGATACATAAATGGCATTCAGGCTGGCAATCACGGGAATGTTTACCTGCTTTTTTAGCTTTTCAATATTGTACAGGTGTTCACGTGGCCCGGCATGTTCCATTTCCGGAAACAGTCGCTCAATCTCAGCGCTCCGGTAATTATACTCGTTCAAGTCTTCCGACATTTGTAAATTTTCGAGCTGGATTTGCTCTTCAAACAACGATTTATATACAATTGCCCCGATTCCCGCCTCTTCAAGCTGTTCAGCAATACCTGGTTTTGTTACAAGATTACAGGATCCAAGTATCAGGGGACTTTTCAGTTTTATACCCAGATAGGTTGTTGATAGATCTGCCATGATTCTCTGATTTTTTTTATTGTTAATGTTGTTATATCTAACAATTTTATAGCCGGATGGTTTTCAGAAATACTAAAATTATGATTCAGAAACAGGTTACCCACAGGCCCATAAAAAAAGCCATCTGCCCGAAGACAGATGGCTTTTTAAAATCATTTTTATTAATAACTGTTACAACAGGCTCAGTGTAACCGTTAAACCGGCCATTACAACAGAAACCATAGTCATTAATTTGATCAGGATATTTAGCGATGGGCCTGAAGTATCTTTAAAAGGATCGCCAACGGTGTCGCCAACCACACCTGCACGGTGAGCTTCACTGCCTTTGCCTCCGTAATTTCCTTTCTCAATAAATTTTTTGGCATTATCCCAGGCACCTCCTGCATTGTTCATGAAAACAGCCAGAGTAAACCCTGTGGTCAATCCCCCTGCAAGCAGGCCGACCACGCCGGCAACTCCCATGGCAGCACCTACAACCACCGGAACAATAATAGCAACCAGAGATGGAAGAAGCATTTCACGCTGTGCCCCTTTTGTTGAAATCTCAACACACTTTGCATATTCCGGTTTGCCGGTTCCATCGAGGATGCCGGCAATTTCGCGGAACTGACGGCGAACCTCATCTACCATGGCTCCTGCTGCACGCCCTACAGCCTTCATTGTCATGGCACTGAAAACAAATGCCATCATAGCACCCAAAAATAAACCACCCAGAAATAGCGGATTGAAAAGCGTAATATCGTAGGCCGCAGCAAAATCCCTTACCGATGCAGTAGAAATCTGAAGCGCATCGGAACCCTCAGGCACATTAACATAAAAATCAAAACCACCCTTTGAAACAAAACCTTCTCCAGTGCGGGCAATTTTGGTAAACCACAAGCGCACTTCTTCCATGTAGGCTGAAATAAGAGCCATTGCAGTAAGTGCAGCTGAGCCAATGGCAAATCCTTTTCCTGTGGCGGCAGTTGTGTTTCCCAGCATATCCAGTGCATCGGTACGTTCACGAACCTGTGGCGGCAGCTCCGACATTTCGGCGTTGCCTCCTGCATTGTCGGCTATCGGGCCAAATGCATCTGTAGCCAAAGTAATGCCCAGGGTCGACAGCATGCCCACGGCAGCAAATCCAATTCCATATACACCCATAGCAAAATGCTGTGCGCCACCTGCTGCCCAAAAAGATCCCATTATACCAAGTACGATTGTTACCACCGGAATCCATGTAGAATACATTCCAACTGCAAGCCCATCAATGATAGTAGTGGCAGGCCCCTGCTGTGCCTGGCCGGCAATTCCTCTGGTTGGTTTATATTCGTCTGAAGTATAATATTCGGTGGCCTGTCCGATAATAACACCGGCAGACAAACCTATTACAACGGCCCAAAAAATTCCCCAGGTTACCCAACCCAGTAAAGCAAGAACAATCATAGCAACAAGTATCAGGGCAGAGCTTCCGCCTGTACCCAAAAGAAGTGCATTAAGCAATGTTTTCTGAGTAGCCGACTCCTTGGTACGAACCATAAAAATCCCCACGATTGACAAAATGATCCCAATGGCTGCAACTATCATCGGCGCCAATACAGCCTGGTATACATCAATAACCAGATCCTGGATAACCAGTGCTGGCAGAGAAGCTCCCAATGCAGCAGTGGCAAGTATTGAACCTGCATACGACTCATAAAGGTCAGCTCCCATTCCGGCCACATCACCTACATTATCACCAACATTATCGGCAATGGTTGCAGGATTTCTTGGATCGTCTTCCGGTATGCCTGCTTCCACTTTCCCAACCAGGTCGGCACCCACATCGGCAGCCTTTGTATAAATGCCACCTCCCACACGGGCAAACAATGCCTGTGTAGAAGCACCCATACCAAATGTCAGCATGGTAACCGTAATTTCAATGAGCTTCATCCTGGTACCTTCGTCGGTAATTACTCCGTTAATTACAAATTCCGGATGTGCATGTACCAGGTTCAGGCCCAGAAAATGAAGACCGCCGGCAATATTGTCAGGAGTATAAACCCATTCATTCAGTATCCAAAACCAGGCCGCAATATCTAGAAGGGCAAAACCTACTACTACCAACCCCATAACAGCACCACTGCGAAATGCCACTTTCAGCCCCTTGTTAAGCGACTGTGATGCCCCGTAGGCAGTACGTGCAGAAGCATGAGTTGCAGTTTTCATGCCCAGGAAACCACATAATCCGGAGAAAAAACCTCCGGAAATAAAGGCCACCGGAACAAATGGATTCTGTACATCAAAATAAGCCATGATTGTAAGCAATACAAAAAGAACAACAAAAACTATGGCTACTACTTTGTATTGCCTTTTTAGATAGGCCATTGCCCCCTCTCTTACATATTGTGCGATTTCTTTCATCCGGTCCGTTCCTTCCGAATTTTTCATCATCGACTTAAAAAAGAACCAGGCAAAAACCAATGCCAGAATGGAGGCAAAGGGAACTAGTAAAAATAAACTGCTCATAAATTGAAAATTTTTATGTAACTGTTGTTACGGTTTAGAATTATTATTTCGGTTTTTATCTTAAAAAAATAAGCTTGATTCGTGTCACAAAAAATTTCCCTAACCACAAAGATAATTTTTAAAATGAAATGCCAAATTTCACTTTCTTATTTAAGCACTTTTCTTTAAAAATTAATTAAATGTTCAGAAAGGAGACTGCAAACACTGCCGAAATAAAAATCTTTTACCGAACCACAACTTGCATCTGCAGCAGATTAAGGGCTATAACCCAATCCTTCTCATTGTTCGGATTTAATAATGAATAAGGGCTTTTCTTTCCTTGCCATTCATTAAAACAGTCAATGGCTCATCAAGTTCTACATGTTTAATAAACTCCGACTGATGTACCATTTTCTTACCTTTTAATGTTTCCAGTTTCAAAACTGCATTTGTTGAATTATGTGGAACTGAAAAATAGCCCACATTCATTGAAGTTACATTATGAAAGAAATGTGAACCCAGAGAGGCATCAAGCGGAAAATTAGGTAAGCCCATTTCCACAATTACCCGTGCCTTTGATATATTTGACCAGATTACTGGTATACCGGTAAAAGGATCCTGTGAGCCCCACCTCCCCGGCCCTATCAGCAGGTACTCCCTGTCGTTCTGTTCAAAATAGCGGTTAATTTTTGTAATCTCGGAAGCCATCTGCCGTGTTTTCACTTTATCAAAATGTTCGGGATCGACATACACAATGTCTTTCAGATGATCAATCCTGCCATTACCCATACCCCGCTCGGCATACATAAAAATGGTTTCTTCATCTATCACTCCCAGGTCAATATCTATCTGCTGCTCCACTCTTATAAGAGGTTTGATCTGTAAAAGGTAAAAACTGGGTAATCCGTTTTCTTGGGAATCAAGGTCTATGGCATATTCAATTTCTACCGGAGAACCCATTGCTTCCTTGAAAAGCTTAAGTAACAATTGTAGGGTATCGGCAAGTGGTATATAATCGTATTTTAGTATATTGGCAAAATCAATAACCTTAGGGCCGCTTCCTTGCACTCCAGGCACCAGATCATCGTTTTCCATTATATACGAAGATGCCGAATGATCCAGTGTACCATCCTTTTCTGCTTCTTTAATATGATATTTCTTCACAAATGCATCCTCTCCCTGCTCTATCAGATCAACATTCTGAGATGAAAGATCAATGGCATAAAAATGTTTTTGTGAATCCCGCAATGCATCGCGAATTGTAGTTGGATTAATCGTCGGATATTTTGGACAAAACCTGTATGAGTTTTCTCCTCCTACAACATACATTCCAAGTCCGACTGCAGCTACTGAAAAACCATCTTCGGGCTGCATATACGCAATCGGATAGTAATTATAAGATTGAGCTACGCCCGATATTGTAGGGTAATACTTTTCGTTGTAATTCTGTCCAACAACCTCCTGGATAACCACTGCCATTTTCTCTTCTTCTATCTTATAATGGATGGCATCAAAATATGACTGGGCCCCATCGGTAAAAATGCTCGAATAAACCAGTTTTATCGCTGTTTCAAGCTGGGAATACCGGATGTTGATGTCGGGATGGTTGTTGGGCAGAAGAAAGGTGGCATAAACACCGGAAAAAGGTTGTAGCAATGAATCTTCAAATAAACCCGAAGACCGTATTGCCAGAGGTTTATGAACCTGTTTTAGATACTGCATTAAACGCTCCTTAATCTTAACATCCATTTCCGAGTCAAGAAAATGTTGCTTGATGGACTCATAGTCATTCAGAGAATAAATATCATCATACAGATTGTTGTTTTCAATAAACCGGTCGAATTCGAGTGCTCCAATAATTGCAGTCGAAGGAATCCGGATATTCATACCGGGAACCAGTTTATGAAAATCGATGTTTTCAATAAAGTGGCTGATAAATGCAATACCGCGTCCCTTTCCACCAAGCGACCCTTTGGCCATACGGCTAATCAGCCGGTTTGATGTTGCCATTACAGGATCAAAATTTATTGTCGTTCCTTTTAGCTTTTCAAACTGAGCAGTATTAAAAACATTCAGACAGAACTGCCTTAATTCCTCAGCCGATTTAAAATCTTCTGTTTTTACTGGCCTGAGAAGTTCTGCCATATTAATCTCTCCACGTGCCATCAGCCAGGTAGAGAATGAATTTCGTTTACCATGGTACAGCAGTGCTTCAGCCGGTATGTCCCTGAACTTATTCTGAAATTCGGCCAAATTTTCGGCTTCAGTAATCGGTTTCCCGTCTTTCCCTTTAAATATGAAATTGCCGAAACCCAGTCGACGATATAAAAAATTCAGAATATCCATCGAAAGGCTTTCTGAATTTTTGTTGATAAAATCGGCCTGAATCTCCTTTGCTCTTGCAGCATTTGAGACATCCTGCGACTGCAGCAAAATCGGAATTGAATATTTCAGGGTATTCTTGGCATACTTTAAAAGTTCTATTCCTGCATCTTCATCCTCAATTCCATTTTTTTCAAATGTTACATCCGAAATAACGCACAGCATATACCGGCGGTAACTGTTAATAATCTGTACCGCCTCCTCATAGCTGTCAACAAGCAATACCTTGGGGCGGGCCCGCATTTTTAATATCTTATGCAATTCATCCTTGGCATCTTCCTGCACCAGAATCTGGGTTTGTGTCATGATGGTTGTATAGAGCATCGGAAGATAACGTGAGTAGTATTGAATGCTATCTTCTACCAACAGAATAACCCTTACATTGCCATTCTGGGTATCAAGCGCCACATTTTTTTTATCTTCTATATACTTTATCATGGCCAGGAAAACATTCGAATTGCCGTTCCAGACAAAAATGCGGTCGATAAAATCAATTTTTCTTCCCTCAGCCTGGAAATAACGAAGATCGGAATTGTTGTTGGCCAGCAACAGCAAAGGAATTCGCGGACGCAACATACCCAGTTCACGGGCTGTATCAACTGCTGCGTCCTTGTCGAGCCCGGCCATTACAATCACCAGGTCAAAATCATTGTGTTCGAGCATTAGCAATGCATCGTCAGTAGAATTGACACTGGTGAACCGGGGAGCTGCATATAAGTTAAGCTGAAGGTATTCGCCAAATATCTTATCACTAAACTGTCCTTCCCTAACTATAGTGAATGAATCATAAAGGGTGGCTACAAGCAAAACCTCCTTCACCTTGGTGGGCATCAGCTCCTGGAAAATATCCCTGTCCGTTTTTTTTCTCTTATAAATGCTTGCCAGTGTTATGTTGTCAATTTCCATCCTGCCGTAATTTTGAACCGCTGAAATTACGCATTTTTCGACAAAGATGATGCTGAAACCAGGATTAGAAAATTGATTATATCCTATATCCTTTAATTAACAGGTGAGAAAAAATAAAAAAAGAATTAGTGATCAGGAATTCCGGAAATTGATAGTCAGCTCTTTTTATTTCCTGAAATATAATTCCTTGAAATAATGAATCCGTTCACCCGGAATCAACAGTTTCCATATTTGTCCCCAGGTGATTACCTGTTTATTTACAAGCCGGGAGCCATCAACAAATGTTCGATAAGGAAGAAGATAAATCAATAAAAACATTATAAACTGTATTGAACTGCCTGCTACTGCAAGATGGACAATCAGAAGAAGCGGTATCAGAATTGCAAGATAATAGATAATCAGATTTCTCATTACATCATTTCTAAACTGGATTTTCTTATTCAAAAGTAAAAGTTTTTTTATTCAAAACTGTTAACCCAACCTGGAAATATAGTTCAATCCTTCACACTTTTCTTGCCGGATGATTAATATGTTAATCCCGGAAACCCATTTCAACGCATGTACATATCACATGATACCTTCTTCTCTCCATATTCTGTTAACATTCCATTCATTCATTTTCCTTTCTTCCTGATTTCTGTTTTAAATAAAGTTTTTTAATTAGGTTTGCACCCCTTTTCACACAAGGGAATAAAATCTGATAATAATATGATTGAAGTAGCTGATTTGAAGATACAATTTGGAAAGCGGGTGTTGTTTCAGGATGTAAACCTGAAGTTTACAGCAGGCAATTGTTATGGAGTCATTGGTGCCAACGGTGCTGGAAAATCAACCTTTCTAAGAGCCATATCAGGAGATTTGGACGCCACTTCAGGAAATATAAATCTTGGTCCCGGAGAACGACTGTCAGTTTTAAGTCAGGATCATTTTGCATTCGATAATTATTTGGTTATACATGCAGTAATGAAAGGCCATAATCGGCTCTGGGATATCATGCAGGAAAAGGAAGCCTTATATGCAAAACCTGATTTTTCGGATGAAGACGGGATGAGAGCTGCTGAATTAGAACAGAAATTTGGAGACATGAACGGCTGGAATGCAGAGAACGATGCTGCAACATTGCTGAGCAATCTTGGAATAAAGGAGTCGTTGCATTACACCCTGATGAAAGAGCTGAGCGGAAAGCAAAAAGTGAGGGTTCTGCTCGCACAGGCATTGTTCGGAAAACCCGACAACCTTTTGCTTGATGAACCCACCAATGACCTGGACCTGGAAACGGTGGCTTGGCTTGAAAATTATTTATCGGAATATGAAAATACGGTATTGGTGGTTTCCCACGACCGTCACTTCCTTGATGCTGTAAGTACACATACCGTGGATATTGATTATAGAAAAATAAAGTTATTTGCCGGAAACTATAGCTTCTGGTACCAAAGCAGCCAGCTGGCTTTAAAGCAACAAAAAGCCCAAAACAAAAAGGCTGAAGAAAAGAAAGCTGAACTGCAGGAATTTATTTCCAGGTTCAGTGCCAATGTGAAAAAATCGAAACAGGCTACCAGCCGGAAAAAAATGATTGAGAAGTTAAACATTGAAGACATTGAACCCTCAACCCGTAAATACCCGGGAATTATTTTCACCCCGGAACGCGAAGCAGGTGATAAAATACTGGATGTTCATGGATTGACTGCCAGTGTTGACGGAAAGATATTGTTTAAAGATGTTGAATTTACTGCAGCAAAAGGTGATAAGATTATTTTTCTTTCACAGGATCCCAGGGCAATGACTACCTTTTTTGAAATTATTAACGGCAGAAAAAAGGCCGACTCAGGAACATACCAATGGGGGCAGACAATTACTACTGCATACCTGCCACTCGACAATTCCGAATTCTTCAATAACGAATTAAGCCTTTTCGACTGGCTTTGTCAATATACATCCGATACTACGGATTTTTATATTATGAGTTACCTGGGCAAGATGTTGTTCTCACGCGAGGAGGCTCATAAAAATGTTAAAGTTTTATCGGGAGGAGAAAAAATGCGGTGTATGATATCAAAAATGATGCTGCTCAATCCCAACGCGCTGATCCTGGATACGCCCACAAATCACCTCGACCTGGAATCTATTCAGGCTTTTAACAACAACCTTGTTAAATACCCCGGCAACATTTTCATGTCGTCTCACGATCATGAGTTTATTCAGTCGGTCAGCAACCGTATAATTGAATTAACTCCCGGTGGCATTATCGATAAACTGATGGCGTACGATGATTATATTGAAGATGAAAGAATCAGGGAATTAAGAATTGCCTTGTACAGTTAAAAACGGAGTTGTTATGATACATAATCGAGTAGGAGGAAAATAAAGTAGTTTTCCTCCTACTTTACTTTCCGAACTCTCACACCACAAACACCAACTTCGGCATCCGGACGGGGCGTGGCAATCTGTTGATGATAGCACCAGGCCTATCAT
>OBJA01002622.1_pt1 | contig 10105 bp, 14 predicted proteins | sample 1519751 | NCBI WGS metagenome assembly OBJA01 (sample SAMEA3881238, study PRJEB22517) | soil metagenome | biome: lake sediment; feature: soda lake sediment; material: sediment, water from around vicinity | place: India | collected 2013-12-23 | depth 3 m
AAGGTGAAGTCCACGATGGCCGCGAGCCGGTTCTCGGGCTCCGTAGCCAACACCGGGCAGTAGCGAAGCGTGGCGGCCAGCGCCACCTTCAGATCCTGGGCGAGGTAGGCCTCGGCTTCTTCCTCGGTGATCGGCGGATGGTCCGGCCTGCAAAGGTGACCGTAGCCGATCGTTGGATAGCCGGCCGGACAGATGTACGGATAGGCTCGGTTTGGATCGTGCTTGGGGACGCGATGGAAGCCCTCGAAGCGTTTTGCAAGCTCAATGCCTTGAGGCGGAACGCGAATCACACGTGCGTCCATGTCGCCCCCGCCTTGATCATGCCGACGGTCGACTTGCCGATACCGTAGTCTTTGGCGATGCGCCGATGACTGCGGACGTCGGCACGGACACGCGCCGCCAGGGCCTCGTCGAGTCTGGCTTCGGGATGCCTGCTGCCACGCGGCGGGTTGCCCCGTCGCTTGATGCGCATGTCCCGAAGGTTCTCCGCCTGCGTACCGACGAAGAGATGCTGCGGGTTGACACAACCGGGGTTGTCGCAGCGGTGGCACACCACCCGATCAGGCGGGATGTCCCCAAAGGCCAAGCGATAGGCGATACGATGGGCCAGTTGGATGCGCCCGCTGTCATCGGCGATCTTGCCGTAGCCGCCCTGTTTAGTGGCAGCGAGCCAAGGCCAGCATTCATGCGGGGCGCGCACCTCGACCTTTTCCCAGAAGCGCTCTGCAAGCGGTCGGTGCTTGCGGCTCCACGACCGCACAGTCTCGTCCGACCGCCCCATCACCGCAGCCCCTTTTCCAAGGTGCGATTGAGGAACCAGTAGTTCAGGATGCCTGCGAGCAAGGCCTGATCCGCCTCCATCCAAGCGGCGAGCAAAGCCGGCCCGAAGCCCAAGCCGGTCTGCACCGAGCCGACGAAGGTCGAAAGCTTCACCCCGGCATACATCAGCACGAAGAGGTAGGTCACCACCGGCCTGACCGTCGTGGACAAGGCATCGGCCCACTTCACGCCCGAAGGCCGTCCTTGCGCCGCTACCGCCTCCCGCAAGGCTTCGATGGCCCCGACGTTCCACGCCGCATCGGCACCTGCGCCGATCTCTGCCATCCGCTGTGCGCCGCGCAGCTTCTCGAACTCCAGCGCCTTGTCCTGCATCGCCAACTCGTGACTGCGCTCGCCCTTGCGGTCGAGCCACTTGAGGATCTCGGGTGCCAAGCGGAAGGCGCCACCGAGCAGCCCTCCGAGCAAGGTCTCGATCATTGGCTGCCTCCCATCAGCTTCAACTTGATGGCAGCTCCCACCAGCAACGCGGCCAGGATGCCGGTGGTGATGACCTTGACGGCGGTCTGCCACGCGGTGCGGCGCGCGGCGCGCCAAGCGTCCAGCAGGTCGCGCAGTTCGCGGATGTCCTTGGCGGCGCTGCCGTTCTCCAGGCCGAGATGGGACAAGACCCGCTCCGCTCCACGTTCGGCGGCGCGGTCGAGCAGTTCGTCGAAGTCCTCGCGGCGCAAGAGCAGCATGTTCTCGACGAGCGCAGGGGGTTGTCGTTCGGATTCGGTCATGGCAGGTCTCCAATAAAAGAGAAACCCGCCTCGTGGGCGGGTTGCTGGCGGGTACGGAGAAGAGAAATCAGACGGCGATGCCCGCGCTCCAGCCCCCGGGCTTGAAGACGGCGAGATTGGCCTCGTCCTCGATGTAGGCGAGCCACCCGACCTGCGGCGCGTGGTACTCCCAGGCGCCGGCGATGCGCACGGCGATCTGGTTCGCTTTACCAGCCCAGGCGCCGGTGGCAGCCGCCGGGATGATGTAGCGCTCGCCGTTGGCGGGACTCGCTGGCGGCGCGGTGAGGTCGCGGTCCTTGACGGACAGGCCGACGATGGCGCCCAGGCGCTTCAAGTTGGCATCCATCTGCATGTGCCAGCCGGATTCGCCCAGCGTCCAGCCGTAGGCAAGGCCCAGGTTCGGATCGGTTGATGACATGGTCTATCTCCAGAGATTCGATGCTTGGCGAATGCGCCGGACTGCTTCCGGGTCGCCGGTGCGATGGCTTTGCTGCGGGTGCTGTCGCCAATGCCGCCCGATGATGGGCAGGTACAGCACGCCGCCGCGCTTGGCTACGAGCAGGGTCAGCAGCCAGTCGGCAAAGTTGTTGAGGTCGGTGGTTTCTTTGAGCACGGCTTCGACGACGGATTGACGCATCACGATCAGGCCGTGCACGTGGCTGGCGCTGTTTGCGTGTTGCCAACGGCTGTAGGCCAGACGCCGCACGGCGATGTCCTGGCCGCTTTCATCGGTCAACGCTTCGTCGGTGTAGGCCATCACGGCCTGCGGGCAGGCATCCAGCGCGTCGGCCAGTTGTGTGAAGGCGCTGGCTTCGTACAAATCATCGGGATCGACAAAGGACACCAGCGGCAGCGTGCCTTGTGCATAGCCTGCCGCGCGTGCCTCGCCGATACGGCCCGGAATGCCGGGCAAAACGTGCAACTGGATCGGTGCGTCCTCGAGGCTGGCGATGCAGGCCTCACGCCATTCGGCAGGCTCGTTTAGCGTGAGCAGATGAACATCGATGCGCGGCTCCATCACACACCTCCCCAATACTGTCCCCAGCGCAGGCCGTAGCCCGCGCGATCCATGACCCGCACCTGCGGCTGCCAGCTGCTCAAACCATCGCGCTCGGCACTGATTTCGACTGTGATGCGCTCGCCCAGCGCACCGGCATCCAGCGCGGCCACTGCTGCCGTCCAGATGTAGGCTGTGCCGAGCAGCCCCGTCTCAGTACGAACCAGCACGTTGTTGCGATTGCGGATACGCAGCGTGTAGGTCACGCCCAGTTCCGGCCCGATGTCGCCCTCGTCTTGCTGCACGAGGTAGGCTGTCTGCTGAGTGCGGTCGCGATGTGCCCACGCGACGTTGAGATCACCGGCCACAACGGCAGGCTCAGTCTGGCCATTGAGGCGGATACGACCGGGTGGATACGGCAAAGCCTGCCGACCAGCCAGCACCATCGGCTGCCCATTGGCAGCCAACACAGGATCGCCCTGATCGGTCGATGTGCGAGGAATCGCGGCCACGAACACCGACTCGCCCGGGGCCCGCTCCGCACCTTCGGATGCCAGCCAATCGCCAACACCGATCAGCCGAGTCCCCAAGGCATGTGCTTGGGGTGTGGTGTCGAGATGGATAAAGTCGAGCTAATCACTTCCCTGACCAATGCTGCAATCCAACCGCTTGATTCGTCCGCGCGTAACCATTTGATCTCTAAGGGGCTGCGTTGCGGCCTTTGCGGACTTCGGGCCGGTTCCAGGGAGCGAGGCCGGAGCGAGGAATGGCCAGGAGAGAGTGGAATGTGGCCCGGAACGGCCAATTCGGGTGGCTGGCGAAGTCCGCAGGAAGCCCCCAACAACACGCGGGAACCGGCGCGATCAGACAAGAAAAAAACCCAACCGAGAACGGTTGGGGGTTTGATATTGGTGGTGGGATGGTACCCCGCACCAAACGACTATTGAAAGTACGCGATACTGGCGTTCTGGCAAGTTGCGAAGCCCTGCGTACAGGTGCGAAAAGCGGGGGTTGACAGGCGAATCTGCGGACAATCAAGCCGGTTTTTCGGCCTGATTGGTCACCGGAAATGGCGTTCAACCTCGTCTGCTTTCCAAGGCCAGTTGAGTTCCCAAACGCTCAATTGAACCCGCGTCCGTCAATGCCCGTGCAGCGCCTTCCATGCCGCGTACTCAGATGGTCGTAAACCGTAGCGCGCCAGCACACCTTCGTGTAGCCGCCGCAGCTCTTCGACGATCAATGCCTGCACATCTGGCTGCTCTTGCTCCGGAATAAGTTTCGCAACAGACCGCTGGATGCTGGAAAGCGGATCAAGTTCCGGATGCGTGATGACTTCGCGGATGGTCTGCTTGATGAAATCGCGCCAAGCCAAGCGAAGGGGATCGGGCTCCGCCAGATCTTGCTTGATGGCCAGATATTCCTGCGTCGATCGTTCGTAAGCCCAGACGTAAAGGTCGCGCAGCAGTTCCACCCGGGTCATTTCGTACACGCCGAGGGTGGCACGGCTGTACGCCTGCTCCGGTACATCCAGAAAGGTCAGCGGACACAGGTTGGCGCGGAACAGTGGCAGATTTGCGGCAAGTCGGGACGTGCGCTTATTGATGTCGGCAAAGGGCTGCAGGTAGGGCACGTGCACCATCATGAAGAAGGATTGCTCGAACGGGTCACGAATCTGGTTGGCCTTACTGAGCAGTGTGTCCAGCGCGTCCTCGATCTGCTGTGGCGTGGATAGCGGGCGGTAGACACTTTTGCCTATATCGACGGCATGCTGCCGAATTCGCCCCTCATCCGCTGGGTTGGGCAGCAAGTTTTCCGCCAGGGCGCTGTGCAAGTTCATCAGGGTGTAGCGGTTGAACTCGGCACTGTCGATGTTCTCGACCAGCAGCTCGATCGCCGTCTTATGGTTCAGAATCATCTGTGTTTCGATGGCGGCCTTACCCTGTGCGGCCTTGCCGTGCTCGATGAGTTCACGAGTGTCGAGCCGGGAGTAGGTGTTGCCCTCCAGGTGGCTCGATGCCCATGAAAGGTCGATCAGCAACCGGTTCAGAATGGCACGGCTGTAGGTGCCCGCCGGCTCATCGACGTCAGCGGTTCTCCCCATCTTGTGCAATTGGCGGCGCAGCGACTCGGACAAATACCAGGTTACATTGGGGCGGTAGGCATCCAGAAAATCACGCTGGTAGCCTACGGGCTTGCGTGCCTCCGGAGGCTGGTCGATATAGGCAAGGATGTCCTGGCTGTCGGCAGACAGAGGGATAAAGGGGGGAAAGCCATCGGCTCCGGCGGCCAGTGTGTCCGTGCCAATTTGAGCGCCAGCACCAAAATAACGTCGGGCTTTGCCTTCACCCTGCGCGGTAACTTGGCCACTCTCAATCAGCTTCGCGATCAAGCGCTGTGCCGTTCGCCTGGCAATGTCAGGGTGTCGGGTCAAGAGTTCAGCCAGCGTCAATCCGTTATCGGATGCCCGTATGCTGTTCAGTAAGGCAGTGGTGGATGACATTGCAGTGTTGGCGCCGTTTGGGATGGTCTTGGCGCAATTATGGCGCAGTTTTTCTAACTGCGCCAGTTGCGGCCGCAAATGTGGCGCAGTTCTTGGCAATCTGCGCCACATCGCGGCAGATGTGGAGACTGTCGGTTTGCGGCAACACCCAAAAGCACACCCATTTACACCCATTCCGGCGCCAAGCGGCCGGCCGTGCGGCGAATGGCGTTCTTTATCACCGCATGATTTGCGGCGAATAATTTGCGAATGCGGAGATTGCGGCCCATAATCTCCGCATGAATAGCGGTGATTGCAAATACATCTGGCAGTCCAAAGACTGGCCGAACTGGCACTTCGACCTGGCAGCACTGGCTGGGCCTATGGCTGAGGTCAGCCGCGCCCAGGGGTTGTTGATGGGCCGCCTGGCTGACGTGGGCATGGCCCTGCGTGATCAGGCGAACCTGGCGGCACTGACCGAGGACGTGGTCAAGACCAGCGAGATCGAGGGCGAGCAGCTCAACGTCGAATCCGTGCGCTCGTCCATCGCCCGCAGGCTGGGCGTGGACATCGGCGTGCTTGCACCGGTCGATCGCCACGTCGAGGGCGTGGTCGAGATGGTGCTGGATGCCACGGCCAACTGCCAGGCACCGGTAACGCGGGAGCGTCTGTTCGGCTGGCATGCCGCGCTGTTTCCCACCGGCTACTCCGGTCTTGCCAAGATCAAGGTCGGCGGCTGGCGCGATGACGCCAGTGGCCCGATGCAAGTGGTGTCCGGCCCCATCGGCCGCCAGCGGGTGCATTTCGAAGCGCCGCCCGCTGATCGCCTCGAGGCCGAAACCGGCCGCTTCCTCGACTGGCTGAATGCTGCGTCGAACGAACCGCCGCTGATCAAAGCTGGCCTTGGCCATCTGTGGTTCATCACCTTGCACCCGTTCGACGACGGCAATGGCCGTATCGCCCGGGCCATCGGTGATCTGTTGCTGGCACGCGCCGACGGCAGCCCGCAACGCTTCTACAGTTTGTCGGCGCAGATCCAGCGCGAACGCAAGGCCTACTACGACATCCTGGAGCGGACGCAGAAAAATTTGCCGGGAGCAAATTTTCGCGCAAGACCCGACGGGGTCAGGCACAGGGATGTGCCTGACAACCGGTCGATGGACGTCACCGAGTGGCTTGCCTGGTTCCTCGACACGCTCCATCGCGCGGTTGATCAGGCGCAGCACACTCTCGACGCGGTATTGGCCAAGGCGAAGTTCTGGCAGCGCTGGGCAACCACGCCACTGAACGAGCGGCAGGTGAAGTTGCTGAACAAGCTGCTCGACGGCTTCGAAGGCAAGCTCACCAGCAGCAAGTGGGCGGCTATCGCCAAGTGCTCGCCCGACACAGCCCTGCGTGACATCAACGATCTGCTTGCACGGGGTGTCCTGCGGAAATCGGATGCGGGCGGGCGCAGTACAAGTTATGTGTTGGATGATGCTCCAACGGGGGAACGCGCATGAAGAAAGACGCAGACGACGCGCAAACTGCCATCATCAGCTCATCCGAGAAGGTCATTCTGGATTTCCTCGATCGGGACATCGCCGCGCACCCCGAACGGTTGCAGCCTATCACTGCCGAGCAGGTGCGACGCATTCAATCGCTGGTTGGAGACGTCTCGGTAGAACTCGACACTCCACTGCCGCCAGACGACGCAGAACTCAGATCCACAGAAGAATCCCTTGGCTCGTCGGCCGAACAGCGCCTTCATGGACTCCTGCCAACTCATTCGGAAGGAGACCAAGATGGACGTCGTTCACCTCAACCAAAAACAACTGGCCGCCCGCTGGAATATCAGCGAGGCCACCCTAGAGCGCTGGCGCAGCGTCGGGATCGGACCAAAATTCCTGAAACTCTGCGGTCGGGTGCTCTACCGGCAGGTCGACATCGATGCCTACGAGGAGTCGTGCCTGGCGACATCGACGAAGACCGCCACGGCGCAGGTCAGTGCCGGCTGAATGTTCCGATTCGTCGGTAGATATCGACAAGTGCCGACGATTTGCAACCTTGCGGCACGGGCGGCCGTCTGGGCGAGCCACATTTCCGGCCCATTGAACGTCCGCAGTCCGCAAGCGCGGACCGATCAAGCAGTTTGTTGAAAATCAATGGCCTGGCATCGGGCCGTGCGGGCTGGTGAGGGTTCCTGCGGGTTCGTGCGGAAAGATTCGAACTCCTGCGGGGTCTGGGCTGGACCAGGAATACAACTCGATCGACGCGCAGCGCGATGCTGGTCATGCCTATATCGCCAGCCAGCGCGCCGAAGGCTGGATTCCAGTAGCCGACGACTACGACGATCCGGCCTTCTCCGGTGGCAACATGGAACGTCCGGCGCTACGCCGCATGATGGCGGACATCGAAGCCGGCAAGATCGACGTGGTCGTCATCTACAAGATCGATCGCCTGACACGCAGCCTCGCAGACTTCTCCAAGATGGTCGAAGTGTTCGAGCGCTACGGTGTGTCGTTCGTGTCGGTCACCCAGCAGTTCAACACGACGACCTCCATGGGCAGGCTGATGCTGAACATCCTGCTGTCTTTCGCCCAGTTCGAGCGCGAGGTCACTGGCGAGCGCATCCGCGACAAGATCGCGGCCAGCAAGCGCAAGGGCATGTGGATGGGTGGCGTGCCGCCGCTGGGCTACGACGTCGAGAACCGGCGATTGGTGCCCAACGAACGCGAGGCCAAACTGATCCGGCACATTTTCCAGCGCTTCGTCGAACTCGGCTCCAGTACCGCGCTGGTTAAGGAGCTGAAACTGGATGGTGTGACGTCCAAGGCGTGGACCACGCAAGACGGCAAGACCCGCGAGGGCAGACCGATCGACAAGGGCCACATCTACAAGCTCTTGAGCAACCGGACCTACCTCGGTGAGTTGCGGCACAAGGACCAGTGGTACCAGGCCGAGCATCCGCCCATCATCAGCCGCGAACTGTGGGACAGCGTCCACGCGATCCTGGCCACCAATGGCCGGGTGCGAGGCAACGCGACTCGGGCAACCGTGGCCTATCTGCTCAAGGGTGTCGTGTTCGGCAACGATGGCCGGGCGCTGTCGCCGTGGCACACCACCAAGACGAATGGTCGGCGCTACCGTTACTACGTGCCTCAGCGCGACGCCAAGGAACACGCGGGTGCCTCGGGTCTGCCGCGACTGCCCGCCGCAGAACTCGAATCGGCCGTGCTCGATCAACTGCGAGCGATCCTACGTGCTCCGAATCTGCTCGGCGATATGCTGCCGCAAGCGATCAAGCTCGATCCAACACTGGACGAGGCCAAGATCACCGTGGCCATGACCCGGCTCGACGCCATTTGGGATCAACTGTTCCCGGCGGAGCAGACCCGGATCGTGAAACTGCTGGTCGAGAAAGTCATCGTGTCACCCAACGACCTCGAAGTGCGGCTGCGCGCCAACGGCATCGAACGCCTGGTGCTGGAACTGCGTCCCGAGCCGGTCGAGCAACAAGCGGAGGCCCTGGCATGAGCGACATCCGCATCCAGAAGACCGGCGAGCCGGACATCCTACAGACCAGCGACGGCAGGCTGACCCTGTCCGTGCCGATCCAGATCAAGCGTCGCAGTGGCCGCAAGCTGGTCACCTTGCCAAATGGCGAAACCGCCCCGGTCAGACCGTGGGACGTGGCGCCGACCTCCATCCAGCTGGCGCTGGCCAGGGGCCACCGCTGGCTGGCGATGCTGGAATCGGGGGAAGCGAAGTCCTTGAAGGAGATCGCCACGCGGGAAGGAATCGACAACAGCTACGTCAGCCGGATGGTCAATCTGACCACACTGGCGCCCGACATCGTGGCGGCCATCCTGGACGACGCATTGCCGAATCACATCACGTTGTTCGATCTGGCGGTTGATCCGCCGGCCCTGTGGGATGAGCAGCGGGAGAGAGTCGGACTCTGAGGTGGAGACACCACCTCAGCTCAACATGCCCTTGAGATCCTTGAGCATCAGGAACAGATGGTACGGATCAGTCGGGCTGGGCTCGAATTCCCACGATTCATACCAGTGCCGCGCCATATCATCCTTGGCGTGCACCAGCAGGCAGCGTATGCCGGCGATGTCGGCGGCCTGCGCGGTACGCAGCAGCGCATCCTTGAGCAAGGCCTGGCCCAGACCTTTACGCTGATGCTCCTTGTCCACCGCGAGCCGGGCCAGGATCATGACCGGCACCGGGTGGCGCGCCAGCCCCTTCATCACTCTCGACGGCGCGGCCTCCGGATCGACACTGCCGACGGCGAGGCTGTAGAAGCCGACCACCACGTCACCCTGGCAGCAGACATAGGTCTGCGCGCTGTTGGCCTTCTGGTTGACGAGCGCGTAGCGCTGCAGGAACTGGTTCAGCGCGGCCTGGCCGCAGTCGAAAGCATCGACCTGATCCGTGGCAAGCAGCTTGCGAACGGGTGAGTAGTCATTGCTCAATCCAGCACCCCAGGTTCACGCAGCAACTTCTTCAGACGCGGCTTGCTTTGCACCGGGCGGTCCAGCGCTTCCTGGAAGGCCTGCCACTGTGTGTCGTCCAGAACGAACTGGCGACGATCCGCCAGCGTCTGCGCGGCCGCCGTCACGCCCGCGTCGAGCAGGAACTCACTGACGTTCTTGTGGCAGGCGCGTGCGGCTTCCTGCAGAAGTTGCTTGACTGGCGTGCTGGCGCGAACGTCAATGCGTTCGGTCTTGGAAAGATTCAGGGTGCTCATGGTGCCCCTCCGGACTGATCTTGGATGCCCTTATTGTAGTCGTCCGGACATTGTCCTGACAAGACGTTTCTTGTTTTGGCCACCATCCAAGCACGTACTTCCGCGTTGCAATGTGTCGGTAGTGCTCGATAACTACCGACGAAACGCAACCGCAGCGTTTCCTTCGCCACCCGATGCTGCAATCCAACCGCTTGATTCGTCCGCGCGTAACCCTTTGATCTGTAAGAGCCTGCGTTGCGGCCTTTGCGGACTTCGGGTCAGTTCTCGGGAGCGAGGTCGGAGCGAGGAATGGCCAGGAGAGAGTGGAATGTGGCCCGGAACGGCCAATTCGG
>OBJA01002623.1_pt1 | contig 10100 bp, 15 predicted proteins | sample 1519751 | NCBI WGS metagenome assembly OBJA01 (sample SAMEA3881238, study PRJEB22517) | soil metagenome | biome: lake sediment; feature: soda lake sediment; material: sediment, water from around vicinity | place: India | collected 2013-12-23 | depth 3 m
ATCAAGCTGGTCGCCGACAAGGCCACCGACCGCATCATCGGCGTATACCTGCTGGCCGATCACACCGACACCCTGATCGGCGAGGCGGTGCTAATGGTCAGCGCTGGGCTCACCCTGCAACAGGTCGGCCGCGCCATCCATCCGCACCCCACCCAAACCGAACTGTTCGGCGACCTTGCCCGCCGCCTGGAGGCCCGCCTGCGGCGCAGTAAGAAGCTGAAGAAATAGGGATTCACCGCAAGGGCGTAGAGAACCTAAAGTGAAGGGGATTAGTCTCGGTTCGCCCAATCTTGAATGATTGCTCGGCCGAAGGGTAGGAGCGGCCTCTGGCCGTGAATGGCAATGGGTAGACATTCGCAGTGGGGTACCGCTCCGTGATTTTGTGGCCTATCCCGGCTAGAATGCGTCGTATAGCCCGATAGCGAGGAATCAACATGTCCAATGCTCTGCAGGAGGTCAAGGCCCTCGTCAGCCACTTGCCAGAAGATACCGAGATTGAGGATGTACAGTACTATCTCTATGTCTTGGAAAAGGTACGCAAGGGCCAGCAAGATATTCAGGACGGGCGCTCATATACAACGGATGAGGTCAAGGAGCGACTGAAAAAGTGGCTAAATCCGTAACCTGGTCAGACGAGGCCCTGCAGGATATTGAGGCCATTGCCTCCTTCATTGCCAGGGACTCCCGGTATTATGCACAAAAGGTAGTCAGTGAGATCCTGGAAAAAGGGGAATCGTTGGCGGAATTTCCCGAGTCTGGACGTGTCCTACCTGAACTTAATCGAGCAGAGATCCGTGAGTGCTTTATCTACAGCTATCGTCTGATCTACCAAATTCAAACCGATGCCATTCACATCCTCACGGTTTTTCACGTACGCAGACTAATGGATCCGCAGCATCATCTCCCTTTGAGTTGAGTTTATGAACCTCACCGACATCGAACGCATCGTCATCAGCGCCGCGCGCGAGGAGCTGTTGCCCCGTTTTACCCGTGTGGCCCATGAATTTAAGTCCGACGGCAGCTTCCTCACCGAGGCCGACTTGGCGGTGCAGAACCGCATCGCCCAGGCGCTCAAACAACTCGCCCCGGAGATCGCCTTCCTCGGCGAGGAGATGCCCGCCGCCGAGCAACAGGCCCTGCTGCAAGGCGAAGCCCCGCTGTGGTGTCTCGACCCGCTTGATGGCACCAGCAACTTCGCCAACGGCATCCCGTTCTTCTCCGTCTCGCTGGCGCTGCTGGAAAAGGGCAGGGTGGTGCTGGGGGTCGTCTACGACCCCAGCCGCGACGAGTGCTTCAGCGCCGAGCTGGGCAAGGGGGCCTTTCTCAATGGCCAGCCCCTCAAGGCGCCGGAACACCCTGCCCAGTCACTGGAAAAGTGCACCGCCATCATCGACTTCAAACGCCTCAGCCCCGAGCTGGCCACCCGCCTGGCCTGCCAGGCCCCCTATGCCTCACAGCGCAGCTATGGCTCAGTGGCGCTGGACTGGTGCTGGATCGCCGCCGGGCGCGGCCAGCTCTACCTGCACGGCAGCCAAAACCTATGGGACTACGCCGCCGGTACCCTGATCCTCGCCGAGGCCGGTGGCCACGGCTGCACCCTGGATGGGGAGGCGGTGATGGTGCCCCGGCTGGAAAAGCGCTCGGCGGTGGCGGCGCTGGATGGTCAGTTGTTTAGCGCCTGGTGCGAGTGGTTGGAAACAGATATTTGAAAACAGCATGGTACATATTCGGGCTCAACAGCCGATGATCCGCCCCGCTAACTCAAATGACTACGACGCCATCGTCGCCATCTGGCTGCAGGCCTCGCTCATCGCGCATGACTTTATTCCCGCACATTTCTGGGCCGATCACGCCCAGCAGATGCGCGACAGCTACCTCCCTAATGCCGAAACGTATGTGATCGAAGAGGATGGCGCGATCAAGGGCTTTCTCTGTCTGGTGGGAGAGCACATCCCTGCGCTGTTCATCCACCCGGATGCGCAGGGCAAGGGCTACGGCAAACCCCTGCTCACATACGCTCAGCAACAACGGCAGCGACTCGACCTGTGCGTATTTGAGCGCAACAGCGCCGCCAAGGGGTTCTATCAGGCCCGAGGCTTTCGGCCTGTCGAACGGCGTACCGAGGTTCACACCGGCGAACCGGAGTGGCTGATGGAATGGTGCCGTAGCCTATCCACACAGCAATCGTGTTGAACCTGACCAGCGAGCACCGCCCCACCATGTCCATCCATCGCTTCAAACTCTTCGACAGCCACCTGCACATCATCGACCCGCGCTTTCCCCTGACGCCCAATCAGGGCTACCTGCCGGAACCCTTCACCTGTGATGACTACCTGGCGCGTATGCGCGGCTACAACCTGGTGGGCGGGGCAGTGGTGTCCGGCTCGTTCCAGGCCTTCGACCAAGGCTATCTCATCGATGCGCTGTGCAGACTGGGAGCGGGCTTCGTCGGTGTCACCCAGCTCCCCGCCACGGTGGGGGATGAGGAGATCCTTACCCTGAACCAAAGCGGTGTCAGGGCGCTGCGCTTCAACCTCCAACGCGGCGGTTCGGCGGATATCCAACACCTGGACCGCCTCGCCCGGCGCGTACACGAACTGGCCGGTTGGCATGTGGAGCTGTATGCGGATGCCAAAGCGCTTGTTGATCTGTCCACGGCACTGATCCATTTACCCGCCGTCAGCATCGATCACCTCGGCCTGTCCCGCGAAGGCCTGCCCACCCTGCTCAAGCTGGTCGAGCAGGGCATACACGTCAAGGCCACCGGCTTTGGCCGGGTGGATTTCGACGTCGCCCAGGCCCTGCGAGCCCTGTACGCCGCCAATCCCGATGCCCTGATGTTCGGCACCGACCTGCCCTCCACACGCGCCCCCAGGCCCTATCAGGAGAGCGACCTTGAGCTGGTGATCGAAACGCTGGGTGAGGAGAGGGCAGGCAAGGTACTCCACGACAATGCCAGGCGGTTTTATCGCTGCCGTGAGGGCTGTCTGTAAATCTGCCACTGGTTTGACCTGCGTGCGGATAGTTATATATTCTCCCAAGAAAGTGCCAAGATGATGGATGTCCCCGTTTATGCCGTTCAAAGAGTCTGTGGCTCGTGTTATGTCAGCGCTGGAGTCTGAAATTGCCTAACCAAGCAATCAAGTACGCTCCCTGCGGTCGCCGGATCTCGTTTCACTCGGCCGCTTATTGCGGGCGTTATGCAGTGATCCCCAACTCTAGTTGACACGCGTCACGTGACGCGCTACACTATGCTTCATGATCAAAACATTCGCGGATAAACGAACTCAGGAGATCTACTCCAAAGGTAAGTCAAAGAAATTTCCTGCGGATGTCGCGCCGAGAGCCGCCAGAAAGCTCGAATATGTCAACCTGGCGGAACGGTTGGAGGATTTGAAGGCGCCGCCCGGTAATCGCCTTCACGCGCTATCGGGAAACAGGCAGGGACAACACGCGATTTCAATAAACGATCAGTGGCGCATTTGCTTTCGATTTGAGGATGGTGATGCGTATGAGGTCGAAGTGTGTGACTACCACTGAGTGAGGTGATGACAATGGCTATACCTAATACATCGGGCATGCAGCGCAAGCCGACTCACCCTGGTGAAATGCTGAGAGAGGATTTCCTACCGGACTATGGCCTGACCGTTGCGGGGTTGGCAGAGTCTCTGGGTGTCTCTCGCCAGTCAGTCAATGAGTTGCTGCGCGAGCGCCGTGCTGTCAGTCCTGAAATGGCGCTCCGGCTTGCTCGCTTGTTTGGTAACTCTCCGGAGTTCTGGCTGAATGCACAGAGATCCGTTGATCTTTGGACGGCAGCCCAGTCGGTCAAGGAAGAAGTGGATCGGATCAAACCGCTAAATGCTGCATAACCAAGCTATGCACCGGATGCCAAACCCTCCGCTTCGCTTCGGCTTTGTCACTGGTGATGGCAGGCGTTCTGCTACATAAACATCACCACAAAATAAAGGTGACGAAATGAATACAAAGCAATTAATAGATGAGGCAGTGTCACTTCCGGTGGAAGAGCGTGCCATAGTTGTGGACTCACTGCTTCGCAGTTTAAACCAGCCAGAATCAGAGATAGACAAACAATGGGCAAGTGAGGCGAAACGGCGTCTTTCTGAACTCAGATCGGGTCATGTTGAAGCAATTCCAGGAAATGAAGTATTCAGCAAGGTTTGGGATAGGTTTGAAAAATGAGCTTTTCATTCCACCCGGAAGCAGAAAAGGAATTCAATGAGGCAATTGATTATTATGAGAATCTTGAGCCTGGTCTGGGATATGACTTTGCTCTGGAGGCCCATTCTGCCGTAAAGCGAGCAATCGTGTTTCCAAAGGCTTGGCCTGAGATCGATAGTGATATAAGAAGATCTCTGGTAAGGCGGTTTCCATACGGAATTCTGTATTCTGAAGAGCCAGGTGGAATATTCATCGTTGCTGTAATGAATCTACATCGGAAACCAGGTTATTGGAAGCTGAGAAAGTGATCAAAAGCCGAACAAGGCGCCTAACATGGACTGCCTCAGTCGCTGGCGCTCCTTCGACAGCCACTTGGCGCTGGCGTTAGCGTTCAAGAAAAAATGAAGAGCCAGCATCGATGAAGTGCCTTGTTGTAAAAGCCCACCCGCTTTCGGAAAGCCTATGTACGACCTTGACTCAGCGCACAATTAGGGCGCTTGAGGTCGCAGGTCATTCTGTTGAGGTGGAAGACCTGTACGCCGATGAATTTTCTGCTTCGCTAACCGAAGCGGAACGGCGCAGTTACTACGCCGGGCCTTACGCTGCACAGCAGGTAGCGCCGCAAGTGGAGCAGCTTTTGGCTGCAGAAGCCATCGTGCTGGTGTTCCCCACCTGGTGGTTTGGCTTTCCTGCCATCCTCAAGGGCTGGTTTGATCGAGTATGGGCGCCGGGCGTAGCGTACGACCATGCAGATCAGTATGGTCTCATCAAGCCCAGGTTAACGAACTTGGGTCATATGCTGGCGGTTACATCGCTAGGCTCGCCGTGGTGGGTGGATAAGTTTGTGCTGCGGCAGCCCGTCAAGCGGGTACTGAAGACCGCGATTGTCGGCACCTGCGCTCCGAAATGCCGATTTCAGATGTTGTCGCTGTACAAAAGCGAGCAGCTCTCGCCGGCGCAAGTGAACCAATTTGGGGCGAGGGTTGAGCGGGCGCTGCAGAGCTGGCCGCTCTAGCCAACTGCTTTTGCAATGTGCCACCCGTGGTAAACGACATAAAGTGATGGGTGTCTCCGTTATGTCTTTAAATGGACACCGCATGAGCGTTACAGTCCGCTGCTTGACAAAATCTAACGCAGTGTTAGATTTGTAGTGTAACCCAAGCAAGGAGACGATAATGAGCCACGACATCATGCTACATATCGACGAGTCATTGGATGCCCAGCAGCAACAGCATCTGCGCGATGATCTGGCCCGGCGTTTTGGTCTGGAGGCTACGGCCCACACCTCGAACCAACCCCACCTGATGTTTCTGGCCAGTGATCCGGTCAAGGCACCGCCGCACAAGCTGGTTGAGGCGGTGCAGGAGGCCGGTTTTCACGCCCAGTTGGTGGACTTGTGAAGATTGGCGATATCGCCAGACGATTGGGCACCACTGAACGCACCCTGCGTTATTACGAACAGCGGGGATTGATTAATCCTCGCCGCAGCGCAGGGGGGACGCGCCACTACGATGAGCAAGATGAAGCGCGCTTTGCCGCGTTGCTTGCTCTGTCGCGTCTCGACATTCCATTGGAGCAATTGAACGAACTGGCGGCGACTCGCGCCGCCAGTCCGAACGGAGATACCGCCAGCCATCAGGTCGTTGAGCACCTGGGTAAAATAAAACGCCACCTCACCGAGCAGGCCGCCGCCATCGCCACCATGTTGCACGATTTAAACAAGGCCGAGGCACTGGTACGGCAATGCTTCGGCTGCGAGCAAGCCCCCACGCAAGCCATTTGCAGCACCTGCGAGATCAGTGCCGCTGTGAGTACCAGCCAGGTATTGCAAGTAGTGTGGGATGAACCGCAACGTGAGTGAATGCCCAGTGGCATGTGAAGCATCTGCTTGGAACTTCAGGTAGTGCAGAACTGAAGATCAAGCCGATATTTTTCTGAACTGTTATGCAGCGTGAGATGTACCAGAAGATATCGCCTTGGCAACATCTTTGCGCGAGGCACCCAGGGCCAGTAGCGATTTCATGATGAGGTCGATGGAGACGCTTGGATCGCCGGCTTCCATTTTTGCTATGCGCGATTGGCTGGAGTGAACCATTTTGGCTAATTCGATCTGGCTCAATTTATTGCGGATTCTGCGTTGCCGAAGGGTGTGGCTCAATGCAAGCTTCATCTCAATGTAGGCGGATTCTTCTGGAGTAAGTCCCAGAAATTCATCAGCGCTACCAACCTTCCAGCCGGCAGCTTCCAGTTTCTTTCGCTTACTATCTTGCATCGTCATACATCCTGAATCTGGACTTACATACTTCAATTACTTTCTTTGGGGTTTTTTCAGTTTTTTTCATAAATACATCGGCTATAACAATAGCATCTGGGTCGATTTGGTACACAAGGCGCCAAATTTTATCCTTATCTGTAATACGCAACTCATGGCAGTGAGGCTCAATTGACGGCATCGGTCTTGATTGTGGCAGGGAAAGCTTTTCTCCACGTTGCAGTCGACGTAGCAAGTAGCCTGCCTCCAATCGGCTGGCTACCGAGAATGGTGGTGTTTTTACAATTCCATGTAGCCAAACCAGTGGCTTATGCATTGTAATGTATGTCAGAATAGACATATTGTCAAGTGGTCGGTGCGGTGTATTGGGGAATAAATCGGTGGGTAGTCAATTTTTCTCATTTTCTCGACTTCAGCCGGGGAGTTCCAGCAATGGAATTCTCTCCCCGCAATTTTGACATTTTAATCGTGATTCGGTTGATCAATCCTCCTCGCCATTATCAAAGATAACCTTGCGCAGTAGCGTGGCGATCACCAGCAGTACCGCGATGGTCAGGATACTGGCGAGTATCGCGAGGATCGGCCAGGAGGCGGTGAGGGTGGTGTGGCGGGCGACATACCAGAAGTAGGTGGTGACGCCGATAGGGGAGAGCAGCGCCACCACGGCGGCGATGCGGTTGTAGCGTTGCACGGCGGCGAGCTTGTGGGTGCGCGGCAGGTAGTTGGCGAACAGCCAGAGGCTGAGTGCCAGGAGCGGGAGCAGGATCAGGAACAGCACGGCCATGGGGTTTCCTCTATCGGTTTGCCGGGGTGTCGGTGCGTAGCCAGAAGGTGACCGGCCCGTCGTTGACCAGCGCCACCTGCATGTCGGCGCCGAATTGGCCGCTGGCCACGTTGGGGTGGTCGAGCCGGGCCTTGGCGAGCAGATACTCGAACAGTTGGCGTCCCTGTTCGGGCGGGGCAGCGGGGGTGAAGCTGGGGCGGGTGCCCTTGCGGGTGTCGGCCGGTAGGGTGAATTGCGGCACCAGCAACAGGCCGCCCTGGATGTCGCGCAGGCTCAGATTCATCTTGCCCTCGGTATCGGGAAAGACCCGGTAGCCTAGCAGGCGTTCCAGCAGACGGTCGGCCTGGGCCGTGCCGTCACCCTTCTCCACGCCGATCAGCACCAGCAGGCCGCGCTCGATCCGGCCGATAACCTCCTGCTCGACCGTGACGCTGGCGGAACTGACCCGTTGCAGCAGCCCAATCATCCCAGGCGTTCGGCAAAGTCGTCGGTGGCCTGCACCAGGGCGTTGATGGTGCTCGGCTCGGAGGCGGAGTGGCCGGCATCACCGATGATCCTCAGTATGGAGTCCGGCCAGGCCTGGTGCAGTTGCCAGGCATTTTCCACCGGGCAGACCACATCGTAGCGGCCATGCACGATCACGCCGGGGATCCCGGCCAGGCGCGGGGCATCACGCAGGATCTGGTTGGGCTCCAGGAAGGTGTCGTGGTTGAAGTAGTGGCATTCGATACGCGCCAGTGACAGTGCGGTATAGGGGTTGCCGAAGTGGTCGATCACCGCCTGGCTGGGCTTGAGCGTGGAGGTGCGTCCCTCCCACAGCGACCAGGCCTTGGCCGCCGCCATCTTTTCGATCTCGTTGTCGCCGTTCAGGCGCCGGTAGTAGGCGGCCAGCAGATTGTCACGCTCGGCCTCGGGGATCGGGGCGAGGTAATCCTCCCAGAAGTCGGGGAAGATCCGGCTGGCGCCCTGCTGGTAGAACCAGTGGATCTCCTCGGGGCGGCACAGGAAGATCCCGCGCAGCACCAGCCCCGATACCCGTTGCGGGTGGGCCTCGGCATAGACCAGGCTGAGTGTTGAGCCCCACGAGCCGCCGAACAGCAGCCAGCGTTCGATACCAAGGTATTCGCGGATCCGTTCGATATCGGCGACCAGCGCCTGGGTGGTGTTGTCCTCCAGCGAGGCGTGCGGGGCGGAGCGGCCACAGCCGCGCTGGTCGAACAGGATGATGCGGTAGCGCTCGGGATTGAAAAAGCGTCGGTGGTAGGGCTCACAACCGGCGCCAGGGCCGCCATGCACGAACAGTACCGGGATCCCGCGCGGGTTGCCGCACTCTTCCACATGCAATTGGTGCGGCGGCTCGACTGCCAGGGTGTGGCTGACATAGGGCTGGATTTCGGGATAGAGGATGTGCATGGTCAGGCTCGCATTGGGTTTTTTTTCATCATAATTGCGCAGGCGGCACGGGACAACACTGCATTCGCCACTGCATTCACCAGCGGCTACGGGTATTATTGTAGTTCGTTTACCGCAACCCCCCAGGTGAGAACCGCCATGAACGAACGAATCGAACGCACACTATCCATGCTGGCCAAACACCACCGCGACGGTGAGCGTTTTGCCGAGATGATGAAACAGGGCTTTGCCGAGCGCTTCAACGAGGCCTTCTGGGCGGATTGGGCGCGCTGGATCGAACCGGTCTACGGGGCCGAGCCGGTGGTGCTGGATCTGGGCACCGGGCCGGGGATGTTTCTGCACGCCCTGGCTGAGCGCCGCCCGGGGATCCGCGCCATCGGCGTGGAGTGCGCGCCGTATATGCTCGATGCACAGGATCAGTTGCCGCCAGGCTGCGAGATTATCAGTGAGGATCTGCACGACCCCCGCTTGCCACTGGCAGACGGCACGGTCGATGCGGCAATGGCCTCGGTGGTGTTGCATGAGATGAACCAGCCGCTGCGCGCCCTGCAGGAGGTACACCGCTGCCTGAAGCCGGGTGGCCGTCTGATGATCCTCGATTGGGTGCGCGCGCCGCTGGAGGTGTATATCGAGGCGCAGACCGAGGAGGCGCGGGTATTCGATCCGGCCACGCCGGTGGATGAGCTGGATGACCTGTTTGTGCATTTTGTCGAGCACAACCGCTTCAGCCGCGAGGATCTGATTTACCTGCTCAACATGAGCGGCTTTGCGGTGCTGCACAGCCGCATCATGCGCAACGGGCGGTATGCGCAGATCATCGCCGAGCGCCGCTGATGAGCTGGAATGTGGAGATGGGGTTATCGGCCTCTTTGTGCCTTGGTGCGAGAAATTAACCCGGATGTTTCATAAATTCGCACAATGAACGCGCAGGATATTGATTGTACAATGGATTTTCGACGGAGTGGTGTAGTTATTCATACACCCGACAGAGAAAAATCCATTGTACAATCAAGAGACAAGCGAGGGCGTGTGCAATTTATGAAACATTCGGGTTAACACAGGTTGATTGAATGGACTGGATGCAAATCATCGTCCTCGCCGTGGTGCAGGGGCTGACCGAATTTTTGCCGATCTCCAGTTCGGCACACCTAATTCTGGTGCCGGTGCTGACTGAGTGGGAAGACCAGGGCCTGGCCTTTGACGTAGCGGTGCATGTCGGCACCCTAGTGGCAGTGGTGGGGTATTTCCGGCGGGATCTGCGGGTGATCATCGCCGACGGGCTGGCCTCGCTGGTGCAACGGCGGCGGGTTGGCGACAGCAACCTATTCTGGGCGGTTGGCCTGGGCACCATCCCGGTCGGGCTGGCCGGGCTATTATTCAAGGATGTGGTGGAAACCTCGCTGCGCTCCCCGCTGGTGCTGGCGGTGGCGACGATCGTGTTTGGCCTGTTGC
>OBJA01002624.1_pt1 | contig 10095 bp, 10 predicted proteins | sample 1519751 | NCBI WGS metagenome assembly OBJA01 (sample SAMEA3881238, study PRJEB22517) | soil metagenome | biome: lake sediment; feature: soda lake sediment; material: sediment, water from around vicinity | place: India | collected 2013-12-23 | depth 3 m
TTTTTTTATGCCCGCCATTGCCGAAAATTTTTCTCAAGCCAACTGGGTCCACTCGTTGCCGTGTAATGCTTCAGCACAGCCGGTGCGCACCACTCTTTGAAGGTGTCGGGTTCTTGGTTCTTGCACTTCTCCATCTCAAGCTTCGTGAATTCCCTCTGGTAGGCGGCAGAGAGTTGTTTGAGCCGATCCAGGATCGACAGATACCGGTCCACCTTTCCAAAATTTACCTGCCCGTGAAAAGAGATGAGCGTTACGATAACCTCAGAAAGTGGATGTTTTGTTGAAATTGATTCGACGGTCTGCTGGCCCCCTGGGCGGAACCTGGGCGGCGTGACAGGCAGATATTTTTTTATCTACCTGTCTTTTTTGCGGATACGAAAAAAGCTGCGATTATTGATGATAGCTAAGCTGAGCCTTCCTATTCGAGAAAGGATTTGCCGATGTTGCGCAGGGTGTGGTCCAGGCTCCTGAAATCCCTACGTTCGAAACCCTCGAAGATGGCGTCGAGTCCCTCGGGGTCGTACTGTGCGGGTTCAGGCAGAACGACTTCGTCAGGATTGTTCATGACATCCTGGAACAGCTCGAGTTGCCTGTCCATATTGTCGATGCTGAAGTCGTTGATTTGGGAAGAAAAGCCGAACATGTGGCGTAGGATATGGTAGTCATAGTGCATCACCAGGCTGAATATCTTCCTGCATCTGTCCTGTGCCTCCGCATCGAGGCTGGTCCGGTGGTGGCTGCAGCTGCTCTGGCAGGTGGGTAATCCCAGAGACATGTTGAGTTCGGCCAGCAAAATGTTGAGCAAGGTGTTGGAGAAGGAGCCGAACATCATGGGCATGTCCTTGCAGGTCAGGTCGGCGATGGTCGGCATGGCCGCATTGATGCATTTTATGCCGGGCCGGATCAACTGTCCCAGGACTAGGCCGAAAAGCGCTTCCGCCTGGGCCAGCGTGGCAAGCGAACTCATGCTGAAGGGGCCGGTCAACCCGCCGATGGGCATGGAGTTCATGATGTAGGGCAGCCCTCTCTGTAACACCTTGAGAAAGGGGTCCGCCATCTCATCGCTTATGGTCATGTAGGTGGAGATGATGGACAGAGCGGCGCCTGCGGGCAGCGGCGGCGCCAATGACTTCGCTTCGTTTTGCTGGCGGACAATGGTGATAACCCCTCAGGACAGACGGCGTTTCGTGGAAAACCTGGATTTCCTGACCACGCCGGGGTGGCTTCAGGGAGGCGTTACGCGCGTGAGAGCCGGTCTTGCGCCCGACACCGGGCCATACCGGGTGATTACCGATATGGCACTCATGGATTTTGAACCCGAATCCAAACGTATGCGGGTCATATCGATCCATCCCGGTTTTTCGTTCGCCGACGTCCAGGAGAAATGCGGTTTTGAACTGCTGTGCGCCGAGAAACTGCTGGAGACCATGCCGCCGTCGGCTTCGGAATTGCAGGTTCTTCGCAGGGAAGTTGATCCCTATCAATACATCATTGGAAGGTAAAGGGTGATGTGTCTATGGTAACCTGGATCAAAGCAGAGTCTGTTGCAATCGTCAGCATGAACAACGGAGAAAACAGGCATAATCTCGCATTCGCCGAGGTCATGAACAAGCTGTTGGACCAGATAGCGCCGATACGTCGATAACCGGCCTGGTGCTGACCTCGAGCGATGAAAAAAATTTCTCCCAGGGAATGGACGTCAAATGGCTCGAGACCTGTCTGCGGAATAAGGAACTGGATCGGATCAAAAAGTGCTTCTATGGAATGAACGATGTTTTTAAAAAGTTGCTGCTCATTCCCATGCCGACGATTGCCGCCATCAACGGCCACGCGTACGGCAACGGTGCGATCCTTTCCTGTGCGTGCGATTTCCGGTTCATGAGGTCGGACCGCGGCTTCTTTTGCTTTCCCGAGGTGAATTTAGGAATTCCTTTTTTCCACGGCATGAATAGGCTCCTCAGGAAGGCGATTCCCTCCTACAAACTCGTGGAAATGCAGTTCACCGGCAATCGATACACGGCCCCGGAATTGGAGCGGCACCATATTGTCGTCAGGGCATGCTCCGGCAGAGACGAGCTCATGGCGGAAGCCGTATCCTATGCCGGATCTTTTCATAAAAAACGCGGTGTCCTGGGGGAGATGAAGAAAAGGATGTATCGCGATATAATCGAGGTCATGGACAAACTTGATCCTGTGGTTTCCATCGAACCGCTCGATATCATGAGAATGGATTGAGGTCACCGGTTCCCAGATCAGGCATCTCTTTGCCTCGATCCTTGCTGCCCAAGATGTTCCCCTGGTCGAAATTAGTACATGCTTCGGCATGACTGCTTGACCACTACCCAAATACATTCACCGGCTGAAAAAAGAAAACCGGGAAGTGTTGGAAGCACTCCCCGGTTTACGGTCCAGACATGAAAAGTCCACCGAGACGCTTTTCATTCTGTATCACAAACGGCTGACTAGCCGATTTCATTTGGTGACCCCAAGGGGAGGCGTCAACCCCAAGAATAATACCTGGATATCATTGGCTTATTTTTTGGTATTTGTGATGGCGTGGACCATCTTGTGTGTCACCAATTTAAACAAAAGCTGTTCTCGATGTCAAGGTATCGAACCGGTTATGACCTTTTAGCGGTGGTCGTCCTTGGACCAGAAGGGCTCCTGCTGCCGTCTTTGGTAAGGTAGGGTGGATCGATGCCCAGATGAAGCCATTCTGGGCCTATGAGCGAGTTGTGCGCAATTCTCTGCCAACCGGTAAGCGACCAGCCCCGCTTGAGATACCACCCAGCACTGCGCCGGTTCAGATTGCTGACCGGCCAGCAGTCAAACACAGATCCTTCCGGCACGGATGCAGGCGCGAAAGCAGGCGCTGATCCCCACCGGCATGCCCACTCCGTTGCGGCCAGGAGTCCCACCAGTCAGACGGCCTTCCGGCCTGACCAGCAGTGAATGACCTCGCGGGCATTACTTCCAGACCCAGATATCCCGCACTCCCTGAGTGCTACCATTTTGTATGGATAGGCAGGTAACCTGTTTCCGATGTTGACGAAAAATCCCAAGATTTTGGGGAGTTAAATACGTATTTACATAAATATTTTGATATACGATAAAGGTCTTGAGCTGTTTCAATCTCGACTATATTGATATGAGGATCATCAGAAAATTGCTGGTCTGACATGTGGCGTTTTGCAATAATGCGATCAAAAAATTTTTCACTCAAATTAGCCATACATTTAGAGTGGTTGGAAACATAGATTATCGTTTTCACCAACGATTCAAGAGAAATATCAGGATGATGTTCAACTAGTATATGATAATGGCTCTTGACTTGGTGTCTGTCCATTTCTCGAACTACAGATAATTTCAGGAACTTATTTCTTTTAATGTAATGAGTGCCAAATAATTTCTTTGTTGCCATCTTCAAAATCCGGAGCAGATTCTCATCGGATTCATTTTCCTTTGCCACTGAATTGAAGGTCAATGTCCAGAAATATCGGTACTTTTGCTGTTCCAGGTAACGGATCAACACATCTCTGGCATATGTGTTTTGCATTATTTCTCTGGCACACAGATAATCTCTGGTCAACAAAACCGGATCCAAGTCGTTCAGCCCCTCAGACAGGGTTTTGGCGCTGTACGAAAACGATGCAACATCCATTACATACCCTCTAGTAATTAAAGTAAAACTCTCATGCTCAGGGCAGAGCTATTCTATTAACGAAAAATTTCGTTTTTTCAAATACATATTGGTAAAAACTCGTCGACCTTTGCACTTCAGGCATAGGTGCGATTATGAATTTTCATTTTTCTGCTGAGGTCATTGCGGCTATTGCCGAACAATCCATCTAATATTTATAAAAGTGAGGAATTTGAGGAGGTGAGGTTACGATGCGGGTGCGTAGTTGGTTAACTGCCCATGCCGGAAAGGTATTTGGCGACAGCTTCACCAATGATGGAATGATCTTGATCGGGCAGGCAGGCGATCGATCAGAGGCCAGAACGTCTTCATCAATATGCCGTGGCATTCTTGGTGGTGAAACCGCCACGGCAATTGCCAACACCGGATCAAGAACAGACAAGTATAAACCAAATAGACTGACCACCAGATAGCGCACAATTACCAGCCCGACCCAAGTGAGGTGACGGGCGTCGGCCTCCAGGGCCACCGTATGCTCAGCCTTGCCACCTTGCGGCGCTACACCAGCACGTTGACCGGGGACCGACACAGCATTACCACAAAACCGATGACGATTTCGTAGCGGCGTAATCGATCTTTTTTGTCGCCCCAACCACGATCAGAATTTGACGCCACCTGGATCGAGATGGCCTCAAATACTCCGGAGACATTCTCAATATTGCCATGTCGAAGGGTGTTCCTTGTCTGGTAAGTTTGACATACTTGGTGCTGGCCTAATTTTCCCCTTGTGCTATCATGGAAATGTGAAAAAATGAAATATCAAAAGGGGTGGAATGCTATGAACCAGTTTGCCAATGATTTTGCGGCCTGTATTCCGGTATCGATCAACGAATCTTCGTTGTCGTGGGTCTGGCGGCACGTCACCGAGCATGATTCCGGCACCATCTCCGCCTTTCGATATGCCGCCGATTGTGGCGAGGGCAAGGTCTATTCCCTCAGTGAGAACAAGAAACGCAATTCGGCCCTTAAAGCGAAGTTGTTATCGATGGGGTATGGGGTGACCGAGATCAACGGGGTCTATATCGAGAATTACCGGTCGGCCAATGAACGGCCAGTCAAAGAACAGTCGTTTCTGGTGATCGATCTCAAGGACGGCGGCAACCTGAAAAAGGACCTCATCAAACTTGGTGCCGCCTTCGATCAGGATTCCATCACCTTCAGTCGACCGAATGGTGATTACTTCCTGATCAGCACCAATACGTGTCCGAATGGTTATCCCGGCCATGGCAGGATCGGGGTCGAGAACAAACTCGGCAAGCCGATGTTTGGTAAGAAAGGTGAATTCCATTCAATGGTCAATGGTCGACCTTTTGTCTTTGAATCGGCCCACAACAATTGCCCCGTCCTTACCGATTTTCCGCCCACCTCGATTCGATCCATTCTTGAAGATGCGAAGAACATAATTTTATAACTTACCTATCGAGTACGACGCATAGCTCACACAACAAAACCAGTACTTTCTGTGCTGGATCTATTCTTTAGTATTAGGCTAGGTCATGTCGGATTGGACTATGCAGGACACTATGCCCCTTTCTGGGCTAATCTTTGCAATCCAAGGGGGAGATGATTCATAGGCATCTCTCGACGCGCCAGAGGCAAAATTGGCTCATTTTTGACCTTCTCATGAGCTTGACCTCAACAGACAAAGGCGAACACTATTAGCAGTCCATTTGCATTTCCGGCGGGTGGCGAAACCTCGGTTATTGAGTTCTTCTGCTATTGATCGAAGGGATACATTGCCGTTGTTTTTGATATCATCAATTATCACACGCATCTCCAAAGCATACTCATTTGCTCTATCTGATTTGGCTTTCCTGGCTAGTGTGGTGTCACCACTGCCAGGGATTTGGCACCCTTTCCTGAACACGGGGTTGCCCAATACAACACCTTTTCTTTTTGCTTGAACCAGTGCATCCTTGGTCCTTTGTGATATCAATTGTCGTTCATGTTGACCCATGGCGGCGAAAATATGGACAGTCAGGTCGTTCATGTCGGGATTTTCGGCCACAACAAATTTGATGCCGGATTTTTGCAGGGATGTGATGAAATGGAGGTCTCGGCTCAATCTATCGAGCTTCGACACTATTAATTTTGCATTCTTCAGACGGCATAACCGGATTGCCTTCAACAGTTCGGGGCGGTCATCTTTTTTTCCGGATTCGATCTCCTTGAACTCATCAAGCAGTAACCATGACCCGCCATTGAGGTAAGATTGGACCATCGACTTTTGAGCTTCCAATCCGAGTCCACTATTGCCTTGTTTGGTGGTGGAAACCCGGTAGTAGGCGATGAATTTACCTTCAGCCATTGATTCACCTATAATGTATTATTTTGTCTATCGTTCTTATGACATAATGATACAGTATTTATACCAAGTAATCAATGGCGTTGAAGCTGTTAGTTGCGAAGCAGGTTTTACTAATTGTTAAACGTTTTGTTGCAACAATAAGGTGCTAGTATTAGGATGCTTCCCCAATAATCATTCAACAATTTTGGACTCGACTACGCGATTTATGGAAATATCAACACATAACACTATTGTCAATTTCATCTGGAGCATCGCCGATGATGTCCTTCGTGATGTGTACCAGCGAGGTAAATATCGTGATGTAATTCTGCCTATGACGGTAATTCGTCGTCTGGATACGCTGTTGGAGCCGAGCAAGGAAAAGGTGCTCGGCATGAAGAAGCAACTCGACGGTGCCGGGATCGCCAATCAGCACGCCGCCCTCTGCCAGGCCTCCGGCGAGGCCTTCTACAACGTTTCGCCCTTTACCCTGCGCGACCTGAAGAACCGCGCCAAGCAGCAACAGCTCAAGGCCGATTTTGAGGCCTACCTGGACGGTTTTTCGCCCAACGTCCAGGAGATCCTCGACAAGTTCAAGTTCCGCAACCAGATCCCCACATTGATCGAGGCGGACATCCTCGGTCACCTGATTGAAAAGTTCCTCGATACTTGCATAAACTTCAGCCCGAGGCCCGTACTGGATATGCATGGAGACGAGCTGTATTCGGCGCTCGATAACCATTCAATGGGCACAATTTTCGAGGAGTTGATTCGCCGCTTCAACGAGGAAAACAACGAAGAGGCCGGTGAACATTTCACCCCTCGCGACGTGGTCAAACTCATGGCCGACCTGATCTTCCTGCCAGTGGCCGACGACATCGAGTCCGGCACCTACCTCGTCTATGACGGAGCTTGTGGCACTGGCGGCATGCTCACAGTGGCAGAGGAACGCCTGGTCGAACTGGCCACCCGCCATTGCAAGGACGTTTCCATTCATCTCTTCGGCCAGGAGGTGCAGCCGGAAACCTACGCCATCTCAAAAGCAGACTTGCTACTGAAAGGCGAAGGGGCCTCGGCGGAGAACATTAAATATGGCTCCACTCTCTCCAGTGATGCCTTCACCTCGCACGAGTTCGATTTCATGCTCTCCAATCCACCATATGGCAAGAGCTGGAAAACCGATCTGGAGCGCCTGGGCGGCAAGGGCGACATCAAGGACCCGCGCTTTGTCACCCAGCACGCTGGTGACTCGGAGTACAAGATGATCACCCGTTCCTCGGACGGGCAACTCATGTTCCTGGTCAACAAACTCTCCAAGATGAAGCACACCGCCCGCCTCGGCAGCCGCATCGCCGAGGTCCACAACGGCTCGTCGCTCTTCACCGGCGACGCCGGGCAGGGCGAGAGCAACATTCGCCGCTGGATCATCGAAAACGACTGGCTGGAGACAATCGTCGCCCTGCCTGAGAACATGTTCTACAATACCGGCATCGCCACCTATATATGGGTACTGACCAACCGCAAGAGCGAAGAGCGTAAAGGCAAAGTCCAGCTTATCGACGCCACCGAGTGGTTCGTGCCGCTGCGCCGCAACCTCGGTAAGAAGAACTGTGAGTTTTCTGAGGAGCATATCCGCGCCATCTGCGATCTGGTGGTCAATCCAGTCGAAACCGAGAAATCCAAGATTTTTACCAACGAGGCTTTTGGCTATTGGAAGGTGACGGTGGACCGACCCCTGCGCCTCGCCGTTGACCTGAGTCCGGCCCGGCTGGATCAGTTCGTGCGAACCTGCGCCAAGGCCAAGGAAGAGCCGCTGGCCAACCTGGCCAGCCGTATGGCCGAGACACTCGAAGCTGGTCCGCACCTGGATTTTAACACCTTCATGGATGCCGTTGAGGCCGATGCCGACAAGCACGGTGTCAAGCTCACTGCCAAGCGCAAGAAGCTATTGCAAAGGGAACTGTGCGACACCAGCGAGAACGCCGCGCCGGTGCTGAAGAAGGTTCACAAGCCCGGCAAGGCCACGCCCGACCCCATTCACGGCCTTTTCGAGGCCGAGGCGAACGGCAAGACTTGCATTGTGGAGTACGAGCCGGATAACGCCCTGCGCGACAGCGAGCAGGTGCCGCTCCTGGAAGAAGGCGGCATCGAAGCGTTCTTCCGTCGCGAGGTGCTGCCCTACACCCCGGATGCCTGGATCGACCCGGAGAAGACAATGGTGGGTTACGAGATCTCCTTTACTCGCCATTTCTATCGGCCTGCCCCGATGCGCACCCTCGATGAGATCAAAGCCGATATCTACGCCCTGGAGCAGGAGACCGAGGGGTTGCTGGAACAGATTGTCGGGGTGTCTCAATGATTAAGCTGGCCTCGTACCCCGAATACAAGGATTCCGGGCATTCTTTTCTAAGGAAGATCCCATCCCATTGGAATCTGTTCCGGAATGGTCGTCTTTTCTCTCAACGCAACGAAACCGGTTTTGGGGAATTGCCCATTCTTGAGGTGTCGCTAAAAACGGGTGTCCGAGTACGCGACATGGACAACCTGAAGCGCAAGCAGGTGATGTCCGACCGGGAAAAATATAAACGAGCGCGACAGGGAGATATCGCCTACAACATGATGCGCATGTGGCAAGGAGCCGTTGGTGTTGCACCCGTTGATGGGCTCGTAAGCCCAGCCTATGTCGTCATGCGCCCCTTTCCGGAGGTGGACTGCCGGTACTTCAGCTACCTGTTCCGCACCACCTCCTATATGAATGAGGTGGACGCCTATTCGCGGGGTATCGTGAAAGACCGCAATCGGCTTTATTGGCAGGATTTTAAAAGCATGCCGTCACCAGTACCGCCGATTGAGGAGCAGCGGCACATCAGTAGATTTCTCGAAACAGTCGGCAGCAAGACGCAACGGATTATCCGGAACAAGCGGCGACTCATCGAACTGCTCAAGGAGCAGAAACAGAACCTCATCAACCAGTCCGTGACCCGGGGACTCGATCCCTATGTCAAGCTCAAGCCAAGCGGCGTTGAGTGGATTGGGGATATGCCGGAGCATTGGGAGATCGCACCACTCAAGCATTTAGCCAGCATCAATGCCCGTGTCCTGCCTGAATCAACCGATGAGAATTACACCTTCAAATATTTCGATATCAGCTCTGTGGGTACCGGCCGTTTAACAGCAGAACCAGAGACGTTGCGTTTCGGTCAGGCTCCTTCTCGTGCCCGGAGGATTTTGCAAAGAGGCGACACAATTCTTTCCACCGTTCGGACTTACCTGAAAGCGGTCTATTACGTCTCTGATGACGTTGAGGATTGGATCGCATCGACAGGTTTTGCCGCACTAACACCCAAGAAAAGAATGTTTCCGCCTTTTTTGGGTCTGTTGATCCAAAGCGACAATTTCATCAACCGGGTTATTCGAGAGTCGATAGGCGTTGCTTATCCGGCCATAGCAGAAACAAAACTGGGCACCTTGCATTTGGCCTACCCAGTATCTTTCGACGAACAGCAAGCAATCTTGGAACACATAGCCAATTCTTCGAAGGCTATCGACCAGGCCATCACCCGCGCCGAGCGCGAGATCGAGCTGATGCGAGAATACCGCACCCGTTTGATTTCCGATGTGGTCACCGGCCAGGTGGATGTACGCGGCATCGAGATGCCGGGGTTCACCGAAGAAGAACAGCTTGAGTTGGATGAGGATGATTCCGATGACGTGATTGATGACGAGGAGGGTATAGATGAAACTGACTGACACCAGCGAAAAGGGTTTGGAATCCCTCATCGTCGCCTCCCTCGTGGAGGGGGTAGGATACGTTCAGGGCGACCCGAAGGACTATGATCGAGAACATGCTGTTGACATGGCCAAACTGTTGCAATTCCTCACTGCCACGCAGCCAGACAATTTAGAAAAACTCGGCATTGGAGAGAAAGGCCCTAAACAAACCCAATTTCTGCACCGGCTACAGGGCGAAATCGCCAAACACGGCGTGGTAGATGCACTGCGAGGCGGTATCAAACATGGCCCAGCCCATGTGGACCTTTTCTACGGAACGCCGACGCCAGGCAATGTGAAAGCAGCCGAACGGTTCGCGGCCAACATATTCAGTGTC
>OBJA01002625.1_pt1 | contig 10094 bp, 8 predicted proteins | sample 1519751 | NCBI WGS metagenome assembly OBJA01 (sample SAMEA3881238, study PRJEB22517) | soil metagenome | biome: lake sediment; feature: soda lake sediment; material: sediment, water from around vicinity | place: India | collected 2013-12-23 | depth 3 m
TCCGGCACCGGCTCCGACGCCCGTAGTGAAGGAGCTCCCTGCACTGCCGCCGATACATTTTGCATTCGACAGTGATGTAGTGGATACCCAGAAGTATGCGGATGAACTGAAGACCATCGTCTCCGTACTGAAAGAATTCAGCGATACGGATGTGATGATCACCGGTTACACCGACCATAGGGGTCCCGATTCATATAACGATGGACTTTCGCTGAGAAGGGCCGAAGCTGTGAAGAAGTACCTCGTAGGCGAAGGGATAAATGCTGCAAGGCTTTCTACTTCAGGGGCAGGAAAAGATCCCAATACTTCGGGACAGGAAGCGCTTACCATCAAAGCCCGCCGCGTAGAGGTAACGAAAAAATAAAAGAAAAGTAACGAAGAAGAATTGAACATTTTTACAATAACTAAGTCAAGGGTAGCCACGGAAAAGAATTGAATTTTTACAATAACTCGATCATCGTTTATATTACAAAAAGTAATCAATTTATATTCTTTTTCCGGGAAACAGGAATGCTTTATAAAAGGCATTCCTGTCTTTTTATAATCTATTCAGAAAACGGTTATGCCGTTTATCAGAGAGTTATTTCAATCTTTCAGACATCCGATGGGGATCACCTTCACGCCATCTTTGCGGGTATAAGCCAATTCTCCACCAGTCAAGACAATCAAGAGATCGGGGAGCCGCATTTTTATCTGCTTTTCTTTTTCATTCTTTTCCTGGACAAGTCTTTTTAATTCCAACAAATGTTTTGCTCCTTCTTCTATGTCCCGGCTACCGAGTTTACATTCGATAAGCGCATACCGGCCATCATCCAAATGAAGAACGGCATCAGCTTCTAATCCGAAGCGGTCGTGATAGTAAGATAAATTTCCTCCCAACGCTTGCGAATAGGCTTTCAGATCCCTTATGCACAGGCATTCATAAATAAAACCGAAAGTCTTCAAGTCGAGTTCGAGGCTTCGGGGTGATGCTCCCAAGCCCGCTACGGCAATGGACGGATCGACAAAGCAACGCTTCTTCCCTGTCCGGATGACGGTCTTCGAACGGATGGCAGGACTCCACGCCCCGATATCTTCAATGACGAAAAGTTTCTCCAACAATCGGGCGATTTTGATATATTTCATCATGTGTTTTTGATATATTTTGTCATGTATTTTTGATTAGTTTTGAAAGTGTAATTCACTGCAGGAGCATATCATTTTTCATCTCCCCACATCTTTCCTCCTTATACCCGCGTATTTTATAGTCCCGAATACACCAAGAAACCAAAACTTTATGTACCTTTGAGGGATTTTATGCAAAGAAAATAATAACTTATCATTTATGACGAATCCAATTGTAAAGCAAATCGAGCTGTCAGACGGACGCACGATTACGCTGGAGACGGGGAAACTGGCAAAACAGGCCGATGGCTCCGTTACCCTTCGTATGGGTGACACTATGCTGCTGGCCACCGTTTGCGCCGCCAAAGATGCAACTCCCGGAACCGATTTTATGCCGTTACAGGTTGAATACAGGGAAAAATTTGCCTCATCCGGACGTTTTCCGGGAGGATTTTTAAAACGCGAAGGAAGACCTTCCGATTCGGAGGTACTGACCAGCCGATTAATCGACCGCGCGCTACGTCCTCTCTTTCCCGATGACTACCATGCCGATGTTTTTGTGAATGTCATACTCTACTCCTCCAACGGCGAGGATATGCCCGATGCATTGGCCGGCCTGGCTGCTTCCGCAGCGCTGGCCGTTTCAGACATACCTTTCAACGGACCGATCTCCGAAGTACGTGTGGCACGTATCGACGGACAATTCGTGATCAATCCTACTTTCAAGCAATTGCAGCAGGCTGATATGGATATCATGGTGGGCGCTACCATCGACAATATCATGATGGTGGAAGGTGAGATGAATGAAGTATCCGAGGTGGAAATGCTCGATGCCATCAAATTCGCCCACGAAGAGATCAAAAAACATTGCCGCGCACAACTGGAACTGACCGAAATGGCAGGTAAAACGGTAAAGCGTACCTATTGCCATGAAGAGAACGACGAAGAACTCCGCAAACTGGTGTGGGACAAATGCTACCAGCGTGCCTACGAGGTAGCCTCCTCCCAGAATCCCAATAAACATGAGCGTATAGAAGCTTTTGAGGCGATCCTGGCCGAGTTTATGGAGTCGATCCCCGAAGAAGAAAGAGACGAGAAAAAATTACTGGCCGGCCGCTACTACCACGCTGTGGAAAAAGAGGCGATGCGCCGCTGCATCCTCGATGAAGGAAAACGGTTAGACGGTCGCAGCTCCACGGAAATCCGCCCGATCTGGAGCGAAGTGGATTTTGTTCCGGGACCCCACGGTTCAGCACTCTTCACCCGCGGCGAAACACAGTCACTGACGACTGTCACACTCGGAACCAAATTAGATGAGAAGATTGTCGACGATGTGCTGGTGCACGGCACCGACCGCTTCCTGCTGCACTATAACTTTCCGCCTTTCTCCACCGGAGAAGCCCGTCCGCAACGCGCTACCGGCCGTCGCGAGATAGGACACGGAAACCTGGCGCACCGCGCCCTCAAACGGATGATCCCACAAGGGTATCCTTATGTGGTGCGTGTGGTGTCGGATATTCTGGAATCGAACGGCTCATCATCTATGGCTACCGTCTGCGCAGGTACATTGGCGCTGATGGATGCCGGCGTGAACATCAAAAAACCGGTGAGCGGCATCGCCATGGGATTGATCTCGGAAAACAAGGGACAGAATTTTGCCGTCCTTTCCGATATTCTGGGCGACGAAGACCATTTAGGCGATATGGACTTTAAAGTGTGCGGTACCAAAGACGGTATCACCGCCACACAAATGGACATCAAAGTGGACGGACTCTCCTACGAGATCCTCGAAAAAGCGCTGGCACAGGCCAAAGCAGGTCGTGAACATATCATGGGGAAAATGATGGAGACCCTCTCCGAACCCCGTGCCGATCTGAAACCGCACGCTCCGCGGATCGAAGTGATCGAGATTCCAAAAGATTTCATTGGCGCCGTAATCGGCCCGGGTGGAAAAATTATCCAGGGAATGCAGGAAGAAACGGGTACCGTCATCACCATCGAGGAGATCGACAACAAGGGACGCGTAGAAATATCTGCCAACAACAAGGCTTCCATCGATGCTGCCATGGCGAAGATCAAAGGCATTGTGGCCATCCCCGAAATCGGTGAAGTATACGAAGGGACCGTTCGCTCCGTAATGCCTTACGGCCTTTTCTGCGAATTCCTTCCCGGAAAAGACGGACTCCTCCACATCTCCGAGATCGAATGGAGACGGTTGGAAAGAGTGGAAGACGCGGGCATCAAGGAAGGCGATAAGATTCAGGTGAAACTGATGGATATCGATCCCAGAACCGGCAAATTCAAACTCTCCCGTAAAGTATTGCTTCCCCGCCCCGAAAGACCCGAGCGTCCCGAAAGAAGCGGTAACCAGGGTATGGAGTATTAAACAGACAAATATATTATGATAAAAAGCGGACCTTTTCGGGTTCGCTTTTTTTGTGCTTTTCTAAAACATACATTTGCCTATTGTTTGTTTACCTTAGTCTACCCGATTATTTTTGTACGGGACAGATATTTAAAAACAATGAAACAAAGAATCAATTTGATGATATGATGATTCGGTAATGTGATGATTTAATCCCAAACCCTAATTTTAGACCTAAAATGTTATGTCAATAAGTATTGATGGGCAGGAATAACGGAAATAAATCCCGAGTCGGTACGAATGGTGTCGGATGAAGCAGCGGTAACGATTATGCCATTTTCAGTTTTGAAGTATTCCATGGCTGCAAGCAGTCCGCTCACTTCCCGTTCTTCATTTTCGAAGGTCAATTCCCAACAAACCTGTATAACCTGTGTCGTTTGATCTTTATGACGGACAACGAAATCGCATTCCTTATCTTTTTCATTGAAATAATATACTTCTTCAGTTTTCCTGCGCCAATGCCAGAATATGACGCTTTCAAGCAAATGTCCTAAATTCCGGCTGAAAGATGTACTGCCTATTTGTACCAACCCGGGATCAATCACATACATTTTCTTAGGGCTTAACATCTGCGCCTTAAGCGACCAGCTAAATTTTGGAACCAAAGAAACCAGATACGAATTCTCAAAATAAGAAAAATAACTCAATACGGTTGAACCGGACTTAACACCAATAGCCGATGTCAATTTTGACGGAACCACAAGCGTACCGTTGTTGGCAAGCATATACGAGCAAAGTTTCTTTATTGAACCGGGGTCTTTCACACCATAGCGGACTATAATATCACGATTGAGTATATCTTCAATCAGAAATTCCAGAATTTCGGGTAGTTTTTGTTTCAGATAGCCGGGAAATCCGCCTTCATTCAGATAAGCCGATAGAGTTTCCGGATTGGCTTCAGCATGGTGGAAATCCAAATATTCGGCAAAGGAAAAAGGAAAAAGCTCTTTGGTTATATGCCTGCCGGTTAGTTTTGTACCTAATTCGACACTCAGTAAGCTGGCATTTGAACCCGTTATGATAACCTGAAACTTTTGGTCTAATTTCTGGCGAATGTAAAGCTCCCATCCTTCAATAATTTGAATTTCATCAAAATAAAGCACTTTCAGTCCCGATTCATCAATCACCTTATCCAATAAAACAAAGTCTTTGATGTCAAAACCGTAAAGCCTTATATCCTCAAAATTCAAATAGAATATATCCTGAAATTGCTTGCGCACAAATTGCCGTAAAAGCGTACTCTTGCCACAACGCCTGACACCTGACAGGATTAAGGCGTGTGTACGGATATTCGGCAAATCCGGAAGCAAGGCCCTTTCTGTCACGTCTTCGGCTTCTGTGAAAGCATCCTGCTTTTGTTCCCATGCTATTTCTGCCAATGACGACTGTTGCATTTTTATACTCATATCTTTTTTTATTGCAAATATATATTGATTTTTATATTATGCAAAATATTTCATTTGAAATGATATATATAGACCATTTAAAATGATGTATTTGTTTTATCTGAAATGAAATTCAATTAAATGATTAATTATCAATAATTAATAATGAAAAGAATAAAATAATCGTATGAAAAAGAAACCCTATGTCTCCGAAAAAAAACAAGATACAGTCAGTGATCCTGTACCTGATTATAAAGTTACTTCCGGAACTAAACTCTATAGGAAGAAAAAAGATGAAAAGCAACGGAAACTTTTCGCTAGAACATTGATCCCGAAAGATTTCCCTGATAATTGTGTAACAATGAATACCTTTTTTAGCGACTTAGAAGATTATATCCATAAAAATGACAAAATATAAGATCGCTATAGGAATGAGATGTATTTAGAACCATTCTAATTTTGAAATTTAAAACTTTATAGGCTTATTTTTTGTACATTTGCAACTTGAATCTTTGATTTTTGAATAAAAACACACTATTGGGAAGGGTTTTTGTATAATTTGCAATCTGCAAAACCTGCTGAAAAATATGTACAAACAACTATTACTGGGGGCCGAAGCTATTGCGCAAGCAGCGCTGGATGCCGGAATATCGGGGGTATACGCCTATCCGGGCACTCCTTCTACGGAAATTACGGAATTTATACAACAGTCGGTACGGACGAACGGAGCAGAAGTGCGGTCGGCATGGGCGACGAACGAGAAAACGGCTTTCGAAGCCGCACTGGGGATGTCGTACGCGGGAAAGCGAAGCCTTACCTGCATGAAACATGTAGGGTTGAATGTGGCTGCCGATGCATTTATAAACGCGGCCGTTACCGGCATACACGGGGGACTGGTAATAGCGGTAGCGGACGACCCTTCGATGCACTCGTCGCAAAACGAACAGGATAGCCGCGTGTATGGCAAATTCGCCATGATCCCGGTACTGGAACCTGCCAACCAACAGGAAGCCTACGACATGGTACGCTACGGATTTGACCTGTCGGAAAGAACGGAATCACCCGTGATGCTGCGTATCCCTACGCGGCTCTCACACTCACGTGCGGCAATCATCCGCGGAGAACCGCAGGAACAAAACGGACTGCGTCCTTCCGAAGATAAGGGGAAATGGATCCTCCTGCCTGCAAACGCCCGAAGAAACTACCAACGACTGCTCGAAAAACAACAGGAATTGACAGCTTCTTCGGAATTATCGGATTTTAACCGGATAACGGAAGGAGAAGGCCCCACGGCGGTCATTGCTTTCGGCATTGCCTACAATTACGCCATGGAAGTGATCAAATCGTACAGCCTCCATATCCCGGTGCTTAAAATATCACAATATCCACTGCCTGAAAAGAAAATAAAAGAATTTTCAGAGAGATATTCCTCCGTGCTTATTGCCGAAGAAGGATACCCCGTCTATGAAGAACTACTGAAAGGATATTTCGGAAATGGGAAATTCCGGGGACGGTTAGACGGGGCATTGCCCCGCACAGGAGAACTCTCTCCCAACCTGCTGGCTCAAGCGCTGAAGGTGGATACGGGGAAGATACGGCCTGTACCCGGGATCGTAACAGGACGGCCGCCCATGCTATGCAAGGGGTGTAGCCACAGGGACCTGTTCGATGCCATCAACCGGGTAATGGAAAATTATCCGGAGCACCATGTTTTCGGGGATATAGGGTGCTATACCCTGGGAGCGTTGCCACCCTACAGCGCCATCAGCACCTGCGTGGATATGGGTGCGGCCATTACCATGGCAAAAGGGGCTGCCGATGCGGGAATACGGCCTGCACTGTGTGTAATCGGGGATTCTACCTTTACCCATTCGGGAATGACGGGGTTGCTCGATGCGGTAAACGACCGCTCGCCCATAACCGTCATCATATCCGACAACGGTACCACGGCAATGACAGGAGGACAGGATTCGGCGGGAACAGGCCGCTTTTACGATATATGCAGGGGGATCGGCGTGGAGGAAGAGCATATCCGGTTGATCGTACCGTTGAAAAAGAACTTCGAAGACAATGTGAAAACACTCAAAGAGGAACTCGACTATCAGGGTGTTTCCGTGATCATCGCGCAACGGGAATGTGTGCAGACAGCCAGAAAATGATGTGTTGATTTAACGATTTAATGATTTGAAGAAATTAGAAGTTAGAAGTAGAGAAGTAGAGGAAATGGAGAATTTTGAATTTTTGAATCTTGGTTCTTGTATCTTGAATCTTGGTTCTTGTATCTTGAATCTTGGTTCTTGAATCTTGTATCTAAAAAAAATATATGCATAAGAATATCATTATTGCAGGTGTCGGAGGACAGGGGATACTTACCATTGCGTCGATCATCGATCTGGCGGCAATGAACCTGGGACTAAATGTAAAGCAAGCCGAAGTGCATGGCATGAGCCAGCGTGGTGGTGCGGTGGAATCACACCTGCGTATCTCGTCGGAAGAGATCTTTTCGGATCTGATCCCGCTCGGCAAAGCAGACCTGATCCTGTCGATCGAACCCATGGAGGCACTCCGTTACCTCCCTTTCCTGTCGCCCGCGGGCGTTATCGTCACCGCTACCGAACCTTATAAGAATATTCCCGGCTATCCGGATGAGGAGAAACTGATGGAGACGATCAAGGAATCAGCTCCCTACCTGCCGGTAGAAGCAGAGTCACTGGCCAGAAAGGCAGGAAGCCCGAAGACTTTCAATGTAGTTATGCTGGGAGCCGCTTCGCCTTATCTGGGGATAGAAGAAAAGGAACTGGAAAAAGCGATCGGATTGTTTTTTGAGAGAAAAGGAGAAGAAATAATCAATATGAATATAAAAGCGTTCAGGCTTGGAAAAGAATATGCGTCGGAATAAGATGATTTGGAACCCCGAAAGAGAGTGTGCGGAAAGAGAACAGATGCACGCACTGCAAAGCAGGCAGCTCTCCGCCATGATACAACGGATGTATGACCACGTGCCGTTTTACAGAGACCAACTGAAAGAGAGAGGAATTGAACCGGGCGATATACGAAGCGTGGATCAGCTGAAATCGCTTCCGTTCACCACCAAAACCGATCTGAGGGAGAACTATCCGTTCGGACTCTTCACCGTGCACCAGAACGAAGTGGTACGGATACATGCGTCGAGCGGCACAACGGGAAAACCGACAGTGGTAGGTTACACCCAACAGGATATCGATATCTGGGCGGAAGTGGTGGCGCGCAGCCTGGCCATGGCAGACATCCACTGCGGGGACACTATTCAGATCGCATACGGCTATGGCCCCTTCACCGGAGGATTGGGACTGCACTACGGCGCCGAGAAAGTGGGAGCGACAGTCATTCCTATATCGAGCGGCAATACCAGGAAACAGTTGCAGTTCATGACCGATTTCAATGCTACCATCCTGGCCTGTACACCGTCGTACGCAGCGCATCTGGGTGAAAGCATCCTGAAAGAAGGAATCTCACCGGAGGATGTCAAACTGCGGGCAGGCGTCTTCGGTGCGGAGCCGTGGTCGAACGAGATGCGCAGAGAGATAGAAAAGTTACTGCACATTAAAGCATACGACATTTATGGTCTGAGCGAAGTGATCGGACCGGGCGTCTCTATGGAGTGCGAATGTCAGTGCGGGAACCATATCTTCGAAGATCATTTCATCCCGGAGATCATTCATCCCGAAACACTGGAGGTGCTGCCGGACGGGGAAATGGGTGAACTGGTATTCACCACGGTGAGTAAAGAGGCAATGCCGCTGCTGCGCTACCGGACACGCGACCTTACACGGTTGCACCGGGAAAAATGCGACTGCGGGCGAACGCTGGTACGCATGGAAAAATGTCTGGGACATGCTGATCATCCGTGGCGTGAACGTTTTTCCGTCGCAAGTGGAATCGGTGCTGATGGAGATGTCCGAAACCTCACCGCATTATCAGTTGATCGTCCGCAGGGAAAACAACCTTGATACGCTGGAAGTTCTCGTGGAAATCGATGAAAAGAACTGGTCGGACAGCATTCGCGAACTGGAGGGAATCCGGCGACGCATTGACCAGAACATCAAAAGCCTGCTGGGGATCAGTGCGATCATCAGATTAGTGGAACCCAACAGTATAGAGCGTTCCGAAGGAAAAGCAAAACGGATCATCGATCATAGGCAATAAAGATGCGCTACGCACGATAATTATGTGCTTCGCATATGATAATGCATTTCATGCGATAATGCCTTCGGCGATAATGTGCTGCGCATGATAAATAAGTAAAGGTAAACAGAAACTATAAAATAATCAACACGATGCATATTCAACAATTATCTGTTTTTCTGGAAGACCGGTCGGGACGACTTACCGGGTTAACCCGTATTCTGGCCGAACACGATATAAACATCACTGCGCTCAACCTGGCCGAGACAACGGACTACGGTATTGTGCGCATGGTGGTGGGAAGGCCTGCACTGGCAAAGGAAGTACTGGAAAAAGCAGGATTTTCGATCGGACTGACCGATGTGGCCTGCGTGAACATACCCGATGAACCGGGCTCGTTATACCAGATCCTGAAGATACTGACCGGGGAGAATATCAATGTGGACTATATGTATGCTTTCTCAAACAGGGATGTAGCCCTGGCAGTGATCCGGACCGCAGATATACCCGGGGTAACGGAGATACTGGAAAAGAGAGGAGTGAAACTGCTGTCACAATCCGATATTTACCAGCTTTAATCAGATTTAAAGAGTCAAGAGCCAAGACACGAGACTTGGTCTCCCAGTCTCTCATTAGTCTCATTGGCACATTATTCATATTAGCACATTAAATCAACTATGACCCGATTCGCAAGTAGTGTGACGAATCTCCGCTCTTCGGAGATACGCGACCTGATGAGCCTTGCTACGGCTCCCGATATAATCTCTTTTGCCGGCGGCATGCCGGGAAATGAGCTGTTTCCCCTCGAGACTATCGACCGGATCTATCAATCTTTCACAGAAAAAGAGAAGCAGACGGCATTACAGTACGGACCCACTACAGGGCTGCCCTCGTTGCTGGAGTCGCTGTCGGACTATCTCGAAAAAAAGGGGTTGCCGGTCAAGAGCAACCGGTTGATGATCACCACCGGCTCGTTGCAGGCTATACACATCCTCGCAAAGGCATTTATTGATCCC
>OBJA01002626.1_pt1 | contig 10089 bp, 9 predicted proteins | sample 1519751 | NCBI WGS metagenome assembly OBJA01 (sample SAMEA3881238, study PRJEB22517) | soil metagenome | biome: lake sediment; feature: soda lake sediment; material: sediment, water from around vicinity | place: India | collected 2013-12-23 | depth 3 m
CCTGAACGCCTGGCTGCCGCCGAATGTCTTTTATCTGGAAGTTCCTGCAGCGGCCGGTGTGATGCGTGCAAAGTACGCAGTTATTTCGACGGAGGATTTTGAACGCGGCGCCCGGCAGTGGTTTCACCCCTATATCTGGGCACGTTTTGCACAGCCGGTCAGATTGCTTTATACCCGCGACGATCAGACTAGGAAGCGCGTCTATGCTGCGCAGGCGAGTGCCGTACTTAAATTTCTCAGTACGACGCTGCCTGTACTTGAACCTGGCCCCAGTGACCTGGAGACGATCTGGGCTTCCGGTCTGATGCTGACTTATGCTGCCGAACTGCGTGCAGAGCGTGAAGCGCGTGCGCGTCATCTGGTACGGATTGATCCGGAAATCTACAGCCGACTGACTGCAGCGGCCATCCCTGTCTTGAACCCGCTGCTGAGTTTACAGGCTGATGGGCGATATCATATCGAGCCGGTCACACCACTGAAAAGATTGAGTGCACGTATCTACTGGCGTTTGCGGCGCTGGCAGGGAAGAGTGTTGTCGATTCTGCGGCTGAGTAAAGCGACAATGACTTTCCGGGATTGTCTGGATTATGCTGCATGGAAAATTGAACGCCATACCGGCATCAAAGTGGAAATTACGCCTATGTTGAGACGTCATCCGATTCTCTGGGGATATAAAGTCATGTGGCAATTACTGCGGCGTGGTGTATTGCGCTGAGCAGATGCAATATCCGGGTATTTACCGGAAAATTTATTTGGGAGTGACGATCATGAAGTATTCAATCTGGTTCTTTGCTGTGATTTTTGTGATTTCCCTAACGGCCTGTTCCACCATGTATTACGGTGGACTTGAAAAAATCGGTATCCCGAAGCGGGATGTACTGGTTTATCGGGTGGAGAAAGCAAGAGATACACAGGAAGAAACACGAGAGCAATTCAAATCTGCTCTGGAGCAGTTTTCTGCTGCTACCAATTTTAAAGGGGGGGATCTTGAGAAGATTTACAAAAAACTGAATGGTGAGTATGAGGCGAGTGTGAACAAAGCAAAAGAAGTCAGGAGTCGTATCGAAGATATCGAAAGCGTTTCAGCTGCATTATTCAGAGAGTGGGAGCAGGAAATCACGCAATATTCAAATCCGGCATTGAAGCGGAGCAGTCAGGACAGGCTGACTGAGACCAGATCGTATTACAAGCAGCTCATTGCGGCTATGAAAAACGCAGAATCGAGGATACAACCTGTATTGACTGTTTTCAACGATCAGGTCATGTACCTCAAGCATAATCTCAATGCTCGGGCAATCGCCTCGTTGAAAGGTGAATTGAAAACATTACAATCGAATGTTTCGACCCTGGTTGCTGCAATGGAAAAATCTATCAATGAAGCCAATATATTTATCAGCAATATGGAAAAAACTAAGTAGTGACTGCTTGGCTATTTGCGGCGGCTGTTCGCCAGCAAAGCTGCGAGAGAAGATTGAAGTGGAGATCCTGCCTGCAGTGAATTGGACAGCTTGTCCAGATGTTTGATTGCAGTCTGACTTAGTGAACGTGTGATTTCGCGAGCATTCTCGGATTCCGGGGAATATAACTGTGGCTGGACGGAAAACCTGATATTTTCAACCTTGACGCCAGCATTGTTCATTTTTTGCCGGATCGATGGAGCAAGGTGACGCAGCCGGCTGGCGGTGGTGCCATTACCCGCATAAATGACCAAGAGCCCGTCAGCGGTGTACTGACCCACTGTACACTGATTTCTCAATGGGAAAGGAATGGTATTCAGCAGATGCTTTTGCACTTGTGCGAGCTGCTCGGCCCTGGCAAATAACCGACCATAATCGGGTGTGTTACCAAGTGCTGCCAAAAAATTATTTAGATTGAGAATGGGCACGTTACTTTACCTTTTTGGTCATATGAGCTCAGGTGAGGAAAGCAGGATATCAAGGTACTGTCCGGGTAGGTTGCAGCGTAAAAGGCTCGCAGTAAAGATGGCACCGTAGGGTTCTGGGCGACTCTGTTCAGCTTACCATTTCGATTATGGTAGTATGACCGGGTTTTGCTATCGCGGCAACTGGGCAAGTTACAGCACTAAGTGTTCATTCCGGTTGAGAGGTTTAACCAGTATAAAAATGCCAAATTACTCGCATATTACTTGATGCTTGAGCGCGCTGAGCCCGAAAACATAATGTTGCGTTACTCGTTTTCTGCACAGACACATTCATTCGTGTCATTAACAGGATTTCTCCGATCGGGCTGCAAGCCGGCTCACAAACAACGGCCTTTATTATTCTTCTGCTATGAAACAAATCAAATTCGGTAGATGATCTGTAATCAGTACGTTTTTACATCAATAGACAAATAACTAATTTCCCATGCTGAGTAACTTACTAAAGAGTATTTTTGGCAGCCGCAACGACCGGCTGATAAAACAGTATTCAAAGATCGTTCGCGCTATCAATGAGCTGGAAGCCACGATTTCCCCACTATCAGATGAGGAACTGTGCGCCAGGACGAGTGAGTTCAAACAACGTGTTGCAAACGGAGAGAAGCTGGATCAGTTGTTACCTGAAGCGTTTGCCGTGGTTAGGGAAGCGGGGAAGCGTGTGTTGGGTATGCGCCATTTTGATGTACAGTTGATTGGTGGCATGGTTCTGCATGAAGGAAAAATCGCCGAGATGCGTACCGGTGAGGGAAAAACGCTGATGGCGACGTTGCCGACTTACCTGAATGCACTATCGGGCAAAGGAGTGCATATCGTTACGGTCAATGATTATCTGGCAAAGCGTGATGCAGAATGGATGGGGCAGATTTACCGCTTTCTCGGGCTGACTGTCGGCGTGGTACTGTCACAAATGCCTCACGAGGAAAAACAGGCCGCTTATGCCGCGGATATAACCTACGGCACGAACAACGAATATGGCTTTGATTATCTGCGTGACAATATGGTGGGACACAGCGCGGAGCGGGTGCAGCGCGTGCTGAATTTTGCAATCGTGGACGAGGTCGATTCGATTCTGATCGATGAAGCCCGCACGCCGCTTATTATCTCGGGGATGGCTGAGGGTGATACCGAAATCTATAAACGTATCGATGCATTGATTCCCGGGTTGACTCGGCAGGAAGATGAAAAAAGCCCTGGTGATTATAGCGTGGATGAAAAAACTCAGCAGGTGTTGCTGAGCGAAGAAGGATTCGAGCATGCAGAAAAATTACTGAGCGAGGCGGGCTTGCTGTCTGTCGGGTCCAGTCTGTATGATCCGGCGAATGTCAGTTTGATTCATCATCTCAATGCCGCATTACGTGCGCGGGTGTTGTACAACCGTGATCAGCATTACGTCGTGCAGAATGGTGAAGTTATCATCGTTGACGAGTTCACAGGTCGCCTGATGCCGGGAAGGCGATGGTCAGAAGGCTTGCATCAGGCCGTTGAAGCCAAAGAAAACGTTCCAATTCAGAAAGAAAACCAGACGCTGGCATCCATTACTTTCCAGAATTATTTCCGGATGTATGAAAAACTTGCCGGTATGACGGGTACTGCCGATACGGAAGCATTCGAGTTTCAGCAGATTTATGGACTGGAGACAGTCGTTATTCCTACCCATCGTCCAATGGCACGAGATGATCGTATGGATCAGGTTTTTCGCACCCCTCAGGAAAAGTATCAGGCAATCATTGCGGATATCAAGGATTGTTACGAGCGTAGCCAGCCTGTCCTAGTGGGGACAACCTCAATCGAGAACAATGAATTGCTCGCAGCTCTGCTGACCAAGGAGAAATTGCCTCATCAGGTGCTCAATGCCAAACAGCATGCCAGAGAAGCCGATATCATTGCTCAGGCAGGACAGCCAAAGATGGTAACTATTGCGACCAATATGGCTGGTCGGGGAACGGACATCGTCCTGGGTGGAAATCAGGAGCAGGAAATCAATCGTATCCGGGCAGATGAAATGCTTGATGAAGTTGCCAAAAGTAAAAAAATAGAAGAAATTCATCAGGCATGGCAGGTCAGACATGATGAAGTGATCAGGTTGGGCGGGTTACATATCATCGGTACCGAACGGCATGAATCACGCCGAATTGACAATCAGTTGCGCGGACGTGCTGGCCGGCAGGGAGATCCGGGTTCCAGTCGTTTTTACCTGTCACTGGAAGATCCCCTCTTGCGTATTTTTTCTTCGGACAGAGTTGCAAATATCATGACGCGCCTCAAAATGCCGGAAGGAGAAGCAATCGAGCACCCTTGGGTTACACGAGCGATAGAAAATGCCCAGAGAAAGGTTGAAGCCCGAAATTTTGATATTCGCAAGCAATTGCTGGAATATGATGATGTAGCTAACGATCAGCGCAAGGTGATTTACCAGCAACGCAACGAACTGTTGGATGCCGAGCAGGGTATTTCAGAAACGACCACCGCCATCCGGGAGAGTGTGGTACATCTGCTCATCAGTCGTTACATTCCTGAGCAGAGTATCGAAGAACAGTGGGATATTCCAGGGCTGGAAAAAGCGCTGGCTAGCGAATTTCATCTGCAAATTCCTGTTCAGAAATGGCTGGAGGAAGATAGTGAGCTGCATGAAGAAAATCTGCGTGACCGGATCGTGGAACTGGTAAATACGAATTATCTGAACAAGGTTGAGCAGGTCGGTGCGCCCACCATGCATCAATACGAACGGATGGTCATGCTGCACAGTATAGATACACATTGGCGCGAACATCTGGCTGCACTGGATCATTTGCGGCAAGGGATCCATTTGCGAGGCTATGCACAGCAGAATCCCAAACAAGAGTATAAACGGGAAGCTTTTGAGTTGTTCACCAGTATGCTTGATGCCATTAAAGCTGATGTAACCAAAATTCTCATGACAGTGCAGATTCGTAGTGAACAGCAGGTTGAATCAGTTGCAGAAACATCGGTACCTAGAAATCTGGAATATCATCATGATACTCACAGCGAACTGGCGGAAGAACAGCGACCTACAGCAGAAGGTCACGAGAATAAACAGCAGCCGTTTGTCCGTAAAAATGAAAAAATCGGACGAAATGATCCCTGTCCTTGTGGATCGGGCAAAAAATACAAGCAATGTCATGGCAAATTGAACTAGGGGCTGTGTAAGCTTGGCAATCAATCTATCTCAGTAGGTACAGGTTGTGCTAAAATGGCTCCCCTTATGGGGTTACTACTTTGAGGACTGGCGTTCTCGGGTCTCGATTTTGTTTTGTGGTTTGTTAATTAAGTGTATTGCTGGTTGACAGGAAATTAATGAAATGGAATTGTTAGAAAATGACAGATAGTGGTGAGAATGGAAAGATGAGCGGGCGCCGCCGCTTTTTACTGGTGGCCACTTCGGTCGCCGGTGCAGTTGCCGGTGCGGGTGTGGCGACCCCATTTTTACGCAGCATGATGCCGAGTGAGCGGGCCAAAGCTGCAGGGGCGCCCGTCGAGGTGGATATCAGCAAACTGGAGCCGGGTATGTTGTTAACGGCTGAGTGGCGGGGAAAGGTTGTCTGGGTACTCAAGCGCACTCCTGAAATGCTGGATAACTTAGAAAAATTGAATGACCAGCTCGCTGACCCTGATTCACAGCGGGATCAGCAGCCTCCTTATGCGCAGAACCATACAAGATCGATCAAGCCTGAAATATTGGTCGTTTTAGGGGTTTGTACTCATCTGGGATGTTCACCAGTCTATCGAAAAGATATTGCACCTGCTGATTTAGGTCCGGAATGGCTGGGAGGATTCTTCTGCCCTTGCCACGGGTCCAAATTCGATTTGGCCGGGCGTGTCTACAAGAGTGTTCCGGCCCCTTCCAATCTGGTAGTACCTCCTTATACCTATTTGAGTGACAACCGGCTTTTGGTCGGTTCAGACAGTAAAGAGTCCGCCTAAAATGAGTAAACAGCAAAATGCAATGATGGAATGGATAGACAAGCGCTTTCCTTTAACAGCTACCTGGAAAGCACATTTGTCTGAGTATTACGCTCCCAAGAATTTCAACTTCTGGTATTACTTTGGGTCGCTGGCACTGCTTGTGTTGGTCAACCAGTTGCTGACAGGTATTTTTCTGACCATGAATTACAAACCTGATGCGGGAATGGCATTTGCATCGGTTGAGTATATCATGCGGGATGTGGATTTTGGGTGGTTGATCCGGTACATGCATTCCACAGGAGCTTCCATGTTTTTCGTGGTAGTTTACCTGCATATGTTCCGCGGGATGATGTACGGATCTTACCGGAAGCCGCGTGAATTACTGTGGTTGATCGGTATGGCCATCTTCTTCGTGCTGATGAGCATGGCGTTTACCGGATACATTCTTCCGTGGGGGCAGATGTCCTATTGGGGAGCACAGGTGATTGTGAGTATGTTTGGGGCGATACCGGTCATCGGAGATACTCTATCAAACTGGATTCTTGGCGATTTTATGCTGTCGGATGCAGCATTGAACCGGTTTTTTGCTTACCATGTGGTCACATTGCCGGTATTGATCGTCGTGCTGGTATTTGTGCATATCCTCGCTTTACATGAAACTGGTTCCAACAACCCTGATGGTATTGAGATCAAGGCCAACAAAGATCCACGTACTGGCATACCGGTCGATGGCATACCGTTTCATCCCTATTATACGGTCAAGGATATTTTTGGAGTGGTCGGGTTTCTGATCGTATTCTGTGGAATTATTTTCTTCGCACCCGAGATGGGGGGGTATTTCCTGGAAGACAACAACTTTATTCCAGCCAATCCTTTACATACACCTGATCATATTGCACCGGTATGGTATTTCACACCATATTATTCGATGTTGCGCGCAGTCACGGTAAATTTCCTGGGGGTGGATGCCAAGTTATGGGGAGTGATTCTGATGGCAGCATCAGTGGTTATCTTCTGTTTTCTGCCTTGGCTGGATCGCAGTCCGGCTAAATCGATCCGCTATAAGGGTCCATATTTCAAATTTGCACTGACTCTCTTTGTGATCAGCTTTTTCGTTCTTGGATGGTTAGGTACTAAATCTCCAACCCCGCTGTATACATTGCTGGCACAAATTTTTACTGTAATTTATTTTGCTTTCTTTCTCCTGATGCCGTGGTACAGCAAAATAGACAAAACTAAACCAGAACCGAAGAATGTAACAAAATGAGAATGATAAAATTTTTACTACTAGCCATATTATTGGCTCCGTTTGTCGCTTATTCTTCCGGTCAGGAAGTCAAGCTGGATAAAGCTCCCATAGACAGAGCCGATAAGGAATCTCTACAACGGGGAGCCAAGAGTTTCGTGGAATATTGCCTTACTTGCCACGGTGCCAATTTCATGCGTTTCAATCGTCATCACGATATCGGAATGAGTGAGGATGATATTCGTGCTAACCTTATCCATACTGGGCAAAAAACGGGTGATCTTATGGAAGCCGCGATGAGAAAGAAAGAGGCTGAGGGATGGTTTGGTGTGGTTCCTCCCGATTTATCCGTCATTGCTCGAGCTCGTGGAGCAGATTGGTTGTATACCTATTTGCGTACTTTTTATCAGGATACTTCAACTTACAGTGGCTGGAATAACCTGATTTTTGACAAAGTGGCCATGCCTCACGTTCTGCATCATTTGCAGGGATGGCAGGTACTCGAACCTGGAACCGGAAACCTAGTGCAAACAAAACCGGGTACGATGACCAAAGAGGAATACGACAGATTCGTAGCCGATATGGTGAATTACATGGTTTATCTAGGTGAGCCGCATGCACCTTATCGTAAGGAACTTGGAGCTATTGTACTGTTGTTCCTGTTTGGTATGTTGGGGCTGACCTATCTGCTCAAGAAAGAATATTGGAGAGATGTACATTGATCTCCTTGAAGTCAGTTTCTGTGTAACCGGTTTCATCTGACAGTAGCTATGATGACATTGTATTCAACGGCGACCTGCCCTTTCAGTCACCGGTGTCGTATTGTATTACACGAAAAGGATATGGATTTTCAGGTTATTGATGTTGATCCCAACAACATACCTGAAGATATTGCTGTAATCAGTTCTTACAGTAAAGTGCCTATTCTGGTCGAGAGAGATCTCGTGCTGTACGAAGCAAACATTATCAATGAGTATGTTGATGATCGTTTTCCGCACCCGCAACTCATGCCTGCGGAACCGGTAATGCGAGCTCGTGCGAGACTGTTGCTGCACCGGTTCGAGAAGGAGCTTTTCTGCCATATAGAATCTCTGGAACAGGGAGATCATAAAATAGCAGATAAAGCACGTGCAGAGATAGCGAACGGATTGACAATGATCGCTTCCATCTTCGAGAAACAGAGATACATGCTTGGGGACGAATACACCATGCTGGATGTGGCGATTGCTCCTTTGTTATGGCGACTTGATCACTATGGTATCAAGCTGCCAAAGCAGGCGGCACCATTGCTGAAATATGCCGAGCGACTCTTCAGCAGGCCCTTGTTTATTGATGCGCTGACTCCATCTGAAAAATTGATGCGTAAATGAATGATGGTTCTTCAATCAAGCCTTATTTGATACGTGCGGTACACCAGTGGTGTACCGACAGCATGTATTGTCCGCATGTTTCAGTACAGGAGAGCGGTTGTTCGGGTATTCCTGCTGAATCATTCAAGGATGGAGAAATAATACTTAATATAAGTTATCAGGCAACGAATGATTTGCTAATTGATAATGAAACAATTCAATTTGTAGCGCGCTTTAACGGGGTGTCAAGAAAAGTTGAGATTATGATTGGAGCGGTGGTCGCGATATTCGCCAGAGAATCAGGTCAGGGACTTACTTTTATTCCGGAAGTCAATAAGACAGATGTTGCTGATGAACAAGGAAGCAGTGTAGATCACCCTGTTTCACAGGACAGCCAGGCTTTATCCATTGAGAGTAAACGGGGTAAACCTTTTTTGAAAATTATAAAGTAGTTTGATTTTTCCTGTTTGCCGGCATAGCTCAGTTGGTAGAGCAGCTGATTTGTAATCAGAAGGTCGCGAGTTCGATTCTTGCTGCCGGCACCATTAAATCAATAGGTTACGTGAATTCTTCAGTCTGGTTATTTTCTGACTGTGTCAAATTTGTGCCAGTAAATAGCCCGTCTACTACTTCTGCATGCTTTTTGAATTGCTCTGGAGCAAGATGCGCATAGCGTTTCACCATTTCTGTTGATTCCCAAGCTCCCATCTCCTGGATCACATTCAAAGGCACACCTCTTTGAGCTAACCAACTTGTCCAGGTGTGTCGCAAATCATGCCAGCGGAAATTTTCTATACCGGCACGTATCAATGCCTTCCGCCAGGCTCTGGTATTGGTTTGGATAATTGGCTTTCCTTGATAAGTGAAGACTCTTACCGGATGTTTACCAACCTGCTTCCTCAATACTTCAATGGCGGTTGCGTTCAGCGAAACATGAATGCTTTTCCTTCCCTTGGCCTGATCAGCATGTATCCATGCGACATTTCTCAGCAGATCGACCTGTGACCATTCTAATTCAGTAGCATTTCTTTTACGCAAACCGGTTGATAATGAGAATTTAACCAAATCTGCTAGATGTTCAGGCAACTCATTTAATAAAACTGCAGCCTGTTGTGGAGATATCCAGCGAATCCTGCGCTTTGGCTCTTTATAAAGCCGTATATAGGGCACTTTTTCTATCCACTCCCAATTCCGGGCGGCACTGCGTAAAATGGTACGGATGGTTGCCAGATAACGGTTTGCTGTAGAAGGTGAGGTCTCTTTACATTTTACCTCACCAACCTTTGGTATAGTCAATCCTCTTAATAATCGGACTGTGCGATTATTAAGAGGATTGACTATAGTGGTTATGTGGCGTTATATCGACACGATTTTGGGCCATCAGGGCGGCGACCTGTTCACGTAATGACTCAATTCGCCCTTTACCTCGCTAATTCCTCACGTGCCTGCCTGCTTTCTTTCCTTGCTTCATCGCACTCTTTCTTAGCATGTGTTAAACGCTCTGCTGCGCGATGTGCTTCGGATGCGGCAATCTTTCGCTGTTCCTGATTGAATCGCCCCGGGTTTTGAGGAGGCTCCAACTTTTGAGAGAATGGAGTCATGAATAAACAAAACAAGCAAAACAAGTTTTC
>OBJA01002627.1_pt1 | contig 10085 bp, 8 predicted proteins | sample 1519751 | NCBI WGS metagenome assembly OBJA01 (sample SAMEA3881238, study PRJEB22517) | soil metagenome | biome: lake sediment; feature: soda lake sediment; material: sediment, water from around vicinity | place: India | collected 2013-12-23 | depth 3 m
AAAGGCGTCCTTGAATCGACGTATAACTGTTCCGGAGCATTCTGAATACTGGCTCCTGTCTTCTGACTCCTATCTTGCTGAATCAACTTTATAGACATATTTCTAAAAAAGAATGGTTTTTGCGACTTCGCCAATTGAGGTTAAAGGAATTTTTGGAATCGACTCCGAACTATATGAGTTAGAGTATATCTCCGGGTATTTTGCTCCAGGAACAGGAGGCCCCGATGTGGTGGAACGCGAACAACTCTTGGCATTAATTGATGAATTGGCTCCATCGTCAGGAGCGGATGCCGATGATCCTCCGACGTTGCTCAGGGAGGGTGTTGCGACATCCTTCCAGAAGATCGGCGTCTGTGTTGATCCGACAGAGCGAAATCTCTATGCAGCCGCTGCCCGTGACATTCAGTTTTTGATCACGCACCATCCCTGGCGAGGCGAGGCTTATGAGACGGTGGAAGCAAAGGATATGACCATCTATCACCTTCACAGTGCGACTGACCGAGGGGATGAGGGGAATAACTTTGTCCTTGCTAAACTCCTTGGCCTTGATAGCGTGCGTCCGATGGCAGGTGGCGTAATCGCCCGTGCCGATATGGCGTTGAAAGAGTTGATCGAGCGGTGTCAAAGGGTATTGGAGCTTAATGTAGTTCCCTATTGGGGTGATTTGAACGAAAAAGTCAATAAAGTGGCGCTTCTGGTGGGACCAGGCTTTTTGCCTATCTACCGAACGGCATGGGAATGTTGGCTTGATGAGGGCTGTGACACTGTGCTCACGGGAGAGTTGGGTCGTTTTCCCGTGGGTTTAGCTGCGATGCGCCATTTGAAATTGGTGGACCTCGGCCATAGCGCCATGGTCAAACCCGGAATGTCCCACCTGGCTTACCGGTTGAAGAATCGATTGAAGGCATTCCAATGTGAAGTGGAGTTCCTCGATGATCTTTATGGAGTGAATTACTATACGACCTGGTTCTTCCCCCATCTGGAGGACGATGCGGGGGTCGGACGCATCTGATGAAGGGAGAAAACGGGATGATTCTGGCATTGGATATCGGAAACACCAATACGGTTTGTGGAGTTTTGAAAGGTGAGGATTGGATCGGCGATTGGCGGCTGGCGACGGATCGGCAGCGGACCGCCGATGAATACGGTTTTATCCTTAAAGGGATGTTAACCACCGGAGGGATTGAATCCGAGGCGATTCGCGGCGTTATTATCTCCAGCGTCGTTCCACCGGTAACCGGATTGTTTGCGGAGATGAGCCGCGTCTGTTTTGGTATTGAGCCGATGATCGTGGGTCCGGGCATCAAGACCGGACTGGTCATTCGGTATGAAAATCCACGGGAAGTGGGAGCGGATCGGGTGGTCAATGCTGTCGCCGCAGTTCGTTTGTACGGATCTCCTCTTATCATCGTGGATTTTGGCACAGCCACCACCTTTTGCGCTATCGGCGCCAATGGGGACTATCTGGGGGGCGTGATCGCTCCGGGTATCGGCATCTCTGCGGAAGCGTTGTTTATGCGGGCGGCCAAATTACCCCGTGTGGAGCTGGAGAAGCCTCGGACGGTCATCGGGCGAAATACGGTCAACAGCATGCAGTCGGGGTTGGTCTACGGATACCTAGGCCTGGTGGAGGGAATCTTAACCCGAATGGCGAGGGAGATGGGGTGTAAGCCGCGGGTGGTGGCCACCGGCGGATTGTCGGAGTTGTTTGCCCGGGAGTCGGAGATGATCAATGTGGCGAACACCCGACTGACTTTGGAAGGGCTCCGCTTTCTCTATGAATTAAACGCCGAGAAGGGATAAGACATATGAAAAAAAGCGATCCAGCCCCTGAACGCGCCATCCTTGTGGGCGCCGAGTGGGAGAGTCGTAACGGCGTGGTTGCGCCGGATTTGGACGAGTTGTCGGCTCTAGCGGAGTCTGCCGGAGCGATGACAGTGGCTCGGGTAACTCAGCGGCGGGAGAGGCCGGACCCTAGCACCTTCGTGGGGCAGGGAAAGGTACAGGAGATTGCGGCGCTGGTCCGTGAGGAGGAGGCAGATCTCGTCATCTTCGATGATGAGTTGACTCCGGCTCAACAACGAAACCTTCAGGAACAGGTTGGTCAGCGTGTGTTGGACCGAACCGCTTTGATCTTGGATATCTTTGCACAGCGCGCCCGGACGAAAGAAGCCAAACTTCAAGTGGAGATGGCTCAGCTCCATTATCTTATGCCTCATTTGATGGGGCAGGGCACACAGCTCTCCCGTTTGGGGGGGGGGATCGGGACCCGGGGACCTGGGGAGACTCGATTGGAGACGGATCGGCGTCGAATTCGGCATCGCTTGGCGATCTTGTCCCGAGAGCTTCAGGAGGTTCGACGGGGACGAGAGCTTCAGCGCCGTCCTCGCCAGCAATGGGCGCGGCCAGTCCTCGCTCTTGTGGGATATACAAATGCGGGCAAGTCAACGCTCTTTCGCCGTTTGACCGGCGCTGAGGTGGATGTGGAGAACAAGCTCTTTTGCACCTTGGACCCGACGATCCGCCTATTGACCCTCCCCAACCATCAGGAGGTTTTTCTCTCCGATACCGTCGGCTTTATCCGAAAACTCCCCCACCATCTGGTGGAGTCGTTCCGCGCCACGCTGGAGGAGGCGGTTCAGGCGGATCTTTTGATCCATGTCTTGGATGCCTCCCATCCGCAGGCCGAGACGCAACGCGCTGCGGTATTGCAGGTCTTAAGGGAGCTAAAGGCCGATGGGAAACCCATGGTGACCGTCGCGAATAAAGTAGACCGAGTCGAGAACGAGTTTACCATCGCGCGGCTCCTGGCGGGGTATGCTCCGCATGCCGCCATCTCTGCGTTGAGCGGGAAGAACCTTGAACAGTTGCTGACAGTAGTTATGGAAGCTCTGGCAGCCCAAGTCGAGCGGTCCGCGTTCTTTCTGCCGTTTCCCGCCAACCGGGCATTGGCGTTACTGCATGAAAAAGGCAGGATTCTGAAGGAAGAATACCGTCCCGACGGAGTCTACGTGGAAGCCGAGATCGACAGGGTTTGGGCCGGCAAGATTCGTAAATTAATTGATGAATAGCGATGGCCAACGATAGACAGTAAATCTTGACGATGAATGATGATTTGCCAATGGCGAGCTTTAGGAATACCATTGATTATGGTGAATGACAGATAATAAAACGGGGTAGGGTCGAACGAATTCAAAACGGGGTAGGGTCGACTCGCGAGTCGACCCTACTTGTCAAAATCAGGATCATCTCGTATAATAGGATCAATTGAATAAACAACAAACCTTCAGGATCGGTGAAACTCCGAACCGGCGGTGATCGTCGCGAGACGTAAGCCCGCGAGCTGCTTGATAGCGGCAGATTTGGTGAGATTCCAAAGCCGACAGTACAGTCTGGATGGGAGAAGGTGTATTTTATTTGCCGCTTTCCACCCCCCTGAAGGTCTTTTGTGAAGGGTGGTTTTTTTGTGCCACAAAACACCGCTAACGAAGAGCGTTTTATGAGACGCGCGCTCCAGCTTAGCCTCAAAGGGCGGGGCTTGACCTATCCCAACCCCATGGTGGGGGCTGTCATCGTGAGAGATGGACGGATCATTGGCGAAGGGTGGCACCGGGGCGCGGGACAGTCCCATGCGGAAGTGGAGGCCCTTGCTCATTGCATAGAAGATCCACGGGGCGCCGCGATCTATGTCACCTTAGAGCCCTGCAATCATTATGGCCGGACCCCTCCATGCACCGAAGCGATTCTCCGGGCGGGCATCACCGAGGTCTATTACGCCATCGACGATCCCAATCCGGTGGCGGGAGGAGGAGCTCAGCGCTTGCGGGAGGCTGGCGTTGCAGTTCGGTCGGGCATCTGCCGGGAGGAAGCCTTGGAAGTCAACCGGGCTTTTATCTATCATTGTCAGACCGGCAGACCCTGGGTCGTCATGAAGGCGGCGATGAGCCTCGATGGGAAGATTGCTTGCCGTGGCGGGGAGTCTCGCTGGATTACAGGGGAAGCGGCCCGGCGCTCCGTCCATGAATTACGCTCGCAAGTGGGCGCAGTTCTCGTCGGAGTCGGCACGGCGATCCAGGATCGTCCCCGGTTGACGGATCGGAGGCGGGGAGAGCGGCGACAGCCTTTGAAGGTCGTGCTCGACAGCGAACTCAGAATACCTTTGGATAGCCCGTTGGTTACTGAAGAACCCCAAAGACTGGTGGTCTTTTGCAGTGGCCGTGCATCGGATGTAACAGCTGAACACCTTGCCGCTCAGGGAGCCACGGTGATTAACCTAGGTCCATCTCTGGAGTTGGAAAGCGTCTTAATGGAGTTGGGGGCGAGGGGGGTTCGTTCCGTGTTGGTCGAAGGGGGAAGCAAGGTATTTACCGCCTTTCATCGATGCGGCCTCGTCCATGAATATGCCTTGTTTTACGCGCCGATCTTCATCGGTGGCGCGGATTCCCTTGGCGTTTTGGGGGGAGGGAGCGTTGCGCGTCCCATGGACGCTCCGCGAATGACTGTACGCTCCATCCATCGGATGGGCCCGGATATCTTGATCCGAGGGTATAGCGAGGGAGGGGTCGCATGTTTACAGGGTTGATTCAAGGAGTAGGCACGGTGGATGAACGGCGGCCTTCGCGCACTCGATCGACGTTGACCATCTCCTGGGAGGGGGCCGGTGGACTTCGTTTGGGCGATAGCATCGCCGTCAATGGAGTCTGCCTCACGGCGGCGCGCTTGGGTCCGGATTGGTTCTCCGCCGACATTATGGCGGAGACCTGGCAACGGACGAATTTGTCACTGCTTCGCCGAAAGGACTCGGTCAATCTGGAGCCTGCCCTTAAAATGGGAGATCCATTAGGAGGTCATTATGTCTCTGGGCATGTAGACGGCATGGGCCGGATCGTTCGGATCGCCCGGCGTTCCCATGGAGTCGCCATCCATCTGGCGGTCTCCCAGGATATCCGCAGTGGCATCACGGATCGTGGATCCGTCGCTGTCAATGGGGTCAGTCTGACGGTGCAAGGTTTGGAAGAGGAAGGGTTTTATGTATCGCTGATCCCCCATACCCACCGCGAGACCAATCTGAACCGGCTTCGCATTGGCGATTGGGTCAATGTGGAGGTGGATAGCTTAAACAAGACCATGCTCCAACAGGCTCCTGCTGCAAAAGGAGTTACGCGAGAGACGTTGCGACGCTATGGCTTTATGGGATGAAGGGAGGACGACATTGTGAATTCAATTTCAGAGGCTCTTAAAGCGCTTTCTGAAGGGAAGATGATTATCGTTATTGATGATGAGGGTCGAGAGAACGAAGGCGACCTGGTGATGGCCGCAGAGAAGATGACACCAGAAGCTGCGAATTTCATGATCAGTCACGCCAGGGGGTTGCTCTGTGTCGCCATCACGGAGGGGAGGGCGCAAGCTCTAAATCTCCCGTTGATGACTGCGGAGAATACGGAAACCATGCGAACGGCCTTTACGATCTCTGTCGATCACCGGGAGTCCACCACAGGAATCTCCGCCGCGGAACGGGCTCGAACGATCCGGACGTTGGCCGATCCATCGGAGGGATCTACATCGTTGGTTCGGCCTGGACATATTTTTCCCCTGATCGCACGGAACGGCGGAGTTCTGAGGCGAGCGGGCCACACGGAGGCTGCCGTCGATCTGATGTCTTTAGCCGACCTTGAACCTGCGGGAGCCATCTGTGAGATCATGAATGAAGATGGGAGTATGGCCCGACGCCAAGAACTTCAAGGGTTTGCGGACCTCCATGGCTTGCCCGTCATCACCGTGGCGCAGGTCATCGCTTACCGCATGACACAAGAGTCTTGCGTCCAACGGATGGCCGAAACGGTACTGCCCAATGCCTATGGGGAGTTTCGGATGATAGGGTATACCACCAAGTACGATCATCAAGAGCATGTGGCGCTGGTTTATGGAGAGATTACGGGAGAAGCGCCCTTGGTTAGGGTTCATTCCGAATGCCTGACAGGGGATGCCTTTGGCTCCTACCGCTGTGATTGCGGAGAACAGCTCAAAGAAGCAATGCGCCGGATTGCCCAGGAAGGCGCAGGCGTCATTCTTTATCTACGCCAGGAGGGAAGAGGGATCGGCCTGATCAATAAATTGAAGGCCTATTCCCTTCAAGATCAAGGCATGGATACCGTTGAAGCCAACGAAGCCTTGGGGTACCGAGCCGACCTGAGGGAATATGGCGTTGGCGCTCAGATTCTGCGGGATCTCGGATTGACTGCAATAAGGCTTTTAACGAATAACCCTCGAAAGCTGGTGGGGTTGGAGGGTTACGGCCTGACGATTGTTGGACGGGAGCCGATCAATATTCCAGCCAGAGACAGTAACCAGCACTATCTGGATACGAAACGGGCCAAGCTTGGCCATATGATTTAATCTTGGGCAAATAAAGGAGGAATTGTTCATGCGTGTATTAGAAGGTCAACTTATCGGCAGGGATTATCGTTTTGCCATTGTTATCAGCCGCTTTAATCATTTCATTACCGAGCATCTTCTCGGCGGAGCCCAGGATGGACTGGTCCGTCATGGAGTTATGGAAGATGCGATTACGGTGGTTTGGGTTCCCGGCGCTTTTGAAATTCCCTTAGCTGCCAAACGGTTGGCGCAGTCCGGCGCCTTTGATGCAGTGCTATGTCTTGGCGCAGTTATCCGGGGAGCTACCCCCCACTTTGATTATGTCTGTGCCGAGGTCTCTAAAGGGGTGGCCACTGTTGGGATGGAGACGGGAGTCCCTGTAATCTTTGGCGTCTTAACCACCGACGATATTGAGCAGGCCATTGAGCGCGCCGGATCCAAAGGGGGCAATAAGGGATGGGAAGCGGCCCTTACAGCCCTGGAAATGGTGGATCTTTTACGTCAAATGTAAAAAAACGGTCTGTTCCAGTTTGCTCCACTCTAGATCGGAACAAAGTTGCCGATATTTAATAGTAGGACTTCAAGCGAGTGGAGGCTGAACTTCGATGAATAGTTGTTCATCGTCCCGCCCGACTGTTGCACTGGTGCTCAGTCGCTTGGCGGAGAAATTCCAAACGCATATACGCTATGGCGTTGTGGACGCTGCTGAAGAGCTAGGAATCAATCTTATCTGTATTGCGGGTCGTTCATTGAAGTCGCCCTTTCCTCGTGATAAATTTCATAATAATCTTTTTCGGTTAGCCCAGATCGGTAACCTCGATGGGATCCTCTGGATGTCGGGCAGCATCGCCAACTTCGTATCCCTGGAGGAGTATCAGGAGTTTTTGGAGGCTTTTAAAGGAATTCCCCAAGTCAGTCTCTCCTTAAGCCCGAAGGGGATGGCGAGTGTCATATCGGATAATTCGACGGGTGTTCGAGAGGCTATTCTACATCTCTATCATGCGCATGGCTTAAAGCGTATTGCGATGATTAAAGGCCCTGAGAAGCATTGGGAAGCTGCAACGAGGTATAATGCATATTGTAGAACATTAGATGAATTAGGAATCCCATATGATCCCGACTTGGTTGCGTCAGGAAATTTTACCCTTATGTCGGTTCCGGAAGCCCTGTCCTTGCTTTTGGATCAGCGCCAAGCAAAGTTTGACGCTCTCGTTGTCGCCAATGATGAAATGGCCTTTACAGCCTCGAAGCTTCTTCAGCAAAGGGGTTACCGCATACCGGAGGATATCGCCGTCGTGGGTTTTGATGATTGTGAAGGCGCAGTCTCGGCGTCGCCTCCATTGACCACGGTGCATCAACCCTTATACGAATTGGGCTATCGCGGAATGGAAAACTTGGCGGCCTTATTAAGAGGCGAAGCCATCTCGCAAAGCACGATTTTACCTACATTCCTTGTCGTCCGGCGCTCTTGTGGATGTTATTCCCGAACGATCCAAGAGGTTCAATGCTTAACAGCCATAAAAAATCTGGACTTAGCGGTGGATAAACGAAAAAAAGTCATCGCTGATCTACTGGACAAAGCTGAATCCGGAATACTTTTGCTCGATCGTGACAATATTGTCCGGCTAACCCATACTGTCTTTGACGATCTGGAGCGTCAGACGGGTTCATTTCTAAGGGAGTTAAGCTATGCGGTTTCTCGTCATGAACGTTCCAGAGTGTGGCATGGGTTTATCTCGGAGTTTCGCCTATGCGCAGCACCCTACCTTAAATCCGATGAGATCATCGCTATGGAGAGCTTGTTGCAGAAGGCGCGCATCCTTTTGGGAGAGGTTGTCAATGAGGCGGAGATGCGTGATCGTCTGCGTATTGAGTTGCAATCCCTGGCGATCTCGGAGAGTAGTCATGGTTTAATGACGGTGTTGGACTTCGATGGATTGAAGCAGGCTTTGGCAAATTCTCTGCCCAATTTGGAGATACCCAGCTGTTATCTGGCGTTGTTCTCCGAAAGCGGGAGCCCGACTGAGGAATCTCGATTGATCATTGCATATGGTAAAGGAAAGGGTAATTTGGAAGAGATCCGTTTTCCAACACGTCAATGGATACCTGATGGATTATGGTCCGATGGCAGACGGTATTCTTATGTCGTAGAAGCCCTTCATTTCCGCGATGAGATGTTGGGATATGTAGTTTTCGAGATGGGACCGCGAGAAGGGGCCATCTATGAAGCGCTGGCTGCGCAGATCGGTGCAGCGGTCAAGGGTATCTTGCTTTATGAAGAAAGAAATCGGACAGAAGCGGCGCTTCGAGAAAATCAACGGGTTCTTTCGACAATGATGAGTAATCTGCCGGGTATGGCCTATCGCTGTCAAGAGGACGCCAATTGGACGATGGAGTTCGTCAGTGAAGGATGTCAGGCATTAACGGGCTATTCTCCACAGGCTCTTTTGGATGGAGGTCCGGCCTATTCTCGGATTGTACATCCCGAAGACTTGGACAGGATTAGGAGAACAATCCGTGAACAACTTCAAAAGGAATTGCCGTTTCAGATCACCTATCGTATCGTTACCGCTTCGGGAGAAACGCGATGGGTCTGGGAGCAAGGGCGAGGAGTCCGGGGCGAGAGTGGAAGAATCGTCGCGATCGAAGGACTGATCATCGATGTCACTGAGCGCCGGCGGGCTGAAGACGAGCTTACGCTGAGTCTGGAGAAACTTCGCCAGTCGGTGGAATCGACGATCATGGCGATGGCATTGACGGTGGAGATTCGAGATCCTTATACCGCCGGACATCAACGGCGAGTAGCGCAATTGGCTTCCGCCATCGCTGCAGAGATGGGTCTTTCAGAGGAGCAAATTGATCAGATTCGACTGGCCGCCGCCATCCATGATCTAGGTAAGATTCGTATTCCGGCGGAGATATTGAGTAAGCCCGGGAAGATTACGCCCATCGAATTCCGTTTGATTCAGACCCATTCCGAGGTCGGATTTGATATCTTAAAGACCATGGATTTTCCCTGGCCCATCGAACAGATCGTATTGCAGCATCATGAGCGTCTGGATGGGTCGGGCTATCCTCTGCAACTAAAGGGTGAGGAGATTCTTTTGGAAGCGCGCATCATAGCCGTTGCCGATGTCGTGGAAGCCATGTCGTCACACAGGCCTTACCGGCCGGCGCTTGGTCTGGAAAAGGCTCTTGATGAGATCCGTAAGAAGAGTGGAATTCTCTACGACGAGGGTGTAGTCAATACGTGTTTGGCTCTATTTGAGAGAGGGTTTATCTTTGAGATGGCGTCGTGAGGAATTGAGTGATGAATTAATGAGTGAGAGCCCGCTGAGGGAGGCGGGTTTTTTTAATATATAAGAATTTATAAGTTTTCGGGGTTGGGAATTAATTTTTTCAAAGACATAAAGGTAGGTAATTAGGGAGATTTCAAACCACGAAGCACATGAAGAACATGAAGGTGAAAGTGGTTTTTGAAGGAATTATTGGGGAAGACAACGATTCGAATCGTCCAAGAATGTAGTCAGAAGACAGGAGTCAGAAGTCAGAATGCTCCGGAAGTTATACGTCGATTCAAGGACGCTTTTTATTCTCCCGCAAAGGCCTTCTCAACCGCTCTGACTCCTAAATTCTGAATTCCGACTTCTAACCTGATTACTGACTCCTGGGTAATCTTAATAATCCACCCCCACCTTTGCGCTCTTTGC
>OBJA01002628.1_pt1 | contig 10073 bp, 4 predicted proteins | sample 1519751 | NCBI WGS metagenome assembly OBJA01 (sample SAMEA3881238, study PRJEB22517) | soil metagenome | biome: lake sediment; feature: soda lake sediment; material: sediment, water from around vicinity | place: India | collected 2013-12-23 | depth 3 m
TTGAGCTCACGGCTTCCGGCCCGCGGGTGGTGAGCCAGGCGGCGAGGAAGACGGCAAGGCCCGCCGCGCCCTCCTCCTGTTGCCCGGCGTGGAGCTCGTAAGCACGGTCGAGGAGGAATTCGAGAGATGATTCCCCGGCAAGCGGTTCGATGGCCAGCTCTTCCCTGGCCCGCCCCAGCGACTCGGCCACGAAGGGCAGCCTCTCGATGGCGCAGAGGAAGGACCGTGGCGCCTCCGGCCAGCGAACCTCCACCACCCGGTCGCGGGCGCCCTCCAGCAGTTCCTCGTCCGGCAGGCCGCTGTCCCGGACGGCGGCCGTGAGCAGCTCCCGCCATTCATCCTCCGGCAACAGCAGCCTCTCCTCCACCGCCTCGATGAGATCGGCGGCCGAAAGCGGCGCGTAGCCCGGGCCGGTCCGCCGGATCTTGGCCAGGAACACCGCGATCAATCCGGCGTCCAGCTTCGGCCGGAGGTGGGAAGAGAAGACCAGCTCCCGGATCAGGCTGTCGGACAGCGACGACTGCCGGCCGCCTTCCGGGGTGTCGTCCTCGTACATGTACTTGTTGGTCTGCTGCCAGATCACCCCGTCGGCAAAAGGGGTGGGGTGGTGGGTGACGATCTCGCTCACCGCGATGCGCCCGGCTTCCAGCTCGTCCAGGATCATCTTCAGGCTCGCGAGGTCGAAGTGGTCGTGCAGGCACTCCCGCCAGGTTTCCAGCAGGATCGGGAAATCATCGTAGCGCAGCACCGCTTCCAGGAGCTTCCCGGCGCGCAGCCGGTTGAGCCACAGCGGCAGGCGTTTCTTCAGCGAGGGCTTCGGCAGCAGCAGCGCCCGGCCGCAGTTTTCCCGGAAATGGGCGCCGAAGTAGCCAGACCCCTCCAGCCTGCCCCGCAGGAGCCGTTCGATGTTGCCCGAGTCGACCAGGCGGAGCAGGTCGCCAGAGGTGAAGTCGTGGGGCAGCATGAGGAGGATGCAGTCGTTGTCGGCGAAGACCTGCAGGGGGTGGCCGTGCCGCTCCTGCCAGGCGGCGGAGAGGGCGAGGGAAAGAGGATAGTTGACCCGCCCGCCCCACAGGGTGTGGAGAATGACCTGCCTGCCGCCCTCGCGGTGCAGGGGATCCTCGTAGTGCTCGATGAGCAGGTGGTGGCGGTGGGGGAGCTCCGTGCCGCTCGCCTCGCGCTGCAGCCGGAGGTAGTCGCGCAGGTAGTCGGCGGCGGGGCCGTCCATGGCGTACTCTTCCCGCAGCTGCGCGGCAAGCTCCGGCCTGTCCAGACGGTCGTTGCAGTATTCGAGGAACTCGCCGATCCGTTCCGACAGGTGGAAGTCCCGGTGCAGCGGCTCCGCCTTCCAGAAGGGGATGATGTTGTGGCTGCGCGCCACCGGCACCACCAGGACATCGCTCTGGGTGATGGCCTGGATCCGCCAGACCTGGGCGCCCAGGGCGAAGGTTTCGCCGAGGCGGCGCTCCCAGACGAATTCCTCGTCCAGCTCGCCGAGCCGGGCGCGGGTCTCCTGGTGGCGCATGACGTAGGCGCCCCGGTCGGGGATGGTGCCCCCGGCGGTGTAGAGGAGATAGGCGGCGCCGTCCCTGGCCTCGACGGTCCCGGCCAGCCGGTCGAAACGGACGCGGGCGGTCAGCTCTTTGATTTTCGTGTCGGCGTAGCGGCCGGCAAGCAGCGAGAGCACCAGGTCGAACTGGCGCCGGGTGAGGTTGCGGTAGGGGTAGCTGGTGCGGACGGCGTCGAACAGAGCGTCCACCGGCCACTTCTCGGCCACGGTCATGGCGAGGAGCACCTGGGCCAGCACGTCGAGGGGATTTTCCACCGGGTGCGCCTCCTCGATATCCTTGTCCCGCACCGCCCGGGCGATAACGGCCGCGTGGACGAAGTCCTTGCCGTGCAGGGGGAAGAGCAGGCCGTGGCTTTTCTTGCCCACCGCGTGCCCCGCCCGGCCGATCCGCTGGATGGCGTGGGCCACCGAGAAGGGCGACTGGATGAGCACCACCCGGTCGAGATCACCGATATCGATACCCAATTCCAGGGAGTTGGTGGCGACGATGGCCCGCAGCTCGCCGTTCTTCAGCTTCTCTTCCACCGCGAGGCGGATCTCCCGGGCGAGCGAGCCGTGGTGGGAGTAGGCCAGGTCCTCCGCCTCGTCCTCGTTGATCAGCCGGGTGACCTTCTCCGCATGGCGCCGGGAATTGGCAAAAAAGAGGGTCGAGTTGTGGCCGGCGATGATCTCCTTGAAGGCCGTGACCATGGCCGGCCACCAGCTGGCGTCGGTGACGTTCTCCCGGGCGTCCGGCGGCATGGTCACGGTCAGGTCCAGGTCCTTCGCCATTTCGGCGCGGATGATCTCTACCTTCCGCTGCACGAAGTGGCCGCCGCGGGTGAGGGCCTGCCCGCCGATGAACTCGGCGACCTTGTCCAGCGGCCGGACCGTGGCGGACAGGGCGATCCGCTGGAATTCCCCGGCCAAGAGGGCCAGCCGGTCGACCGCGGTGATGAGATGGGTGCCCCGCTTCTCCGGCAGCACCGCGTGGATCTCGTCGAGGATGACCGCCGCGACGCCGGTCAGAAGCGCCCGGCCGCTCTTCGAGGTGACCAGGATGTTCAGGCTCTCCGGAGTGGTGATGAAGATCTCGGGCGGCCTGCGGTACATCTTCCGGCGCTCCCCGCCCGGGGTATCGCCGCTGCGGGTCTGCACCCGGATCTCGGGGAAGGCGACCCCCGCCTCCCGGAAGACCTCCGCGATTTCCGCCAGCGGCCGCGTAAGGTTTTTGGCCACGTCGTTGTTCAGCGCCTTCATCGGCGAGACGTAGAGTACCCGCACCGTGCCGCCCGGCCAGGCCCCGGTGGCGAGCATATTGATCGCCCACAGAAAGGCGGCGAGCGTCTTACCGCTGCCGGTGGGCGCGGTGAGCAGCACATGGCGCCCCTCCCGGATCTCACGCCAGGACCGCTCCTGGACCTCGGTGGGCAGGCCGAGCCGGTCACTGAACCAGCGGCCGATGAGGGGATGGAAGAAGTCGAGGGCAGAGGGTGTCATGATTGGCGGTATGGCGAAGCTTGCCGATGTTTCTGAAAAAGTAACATGTTGCAGGTGCCTGTGCAACTGCCGGGCCCCTTTCTCTCTTTCCAGCATTCAACAGAATTTACCCTGGGAGCGAAGCGTAGGGTGCATTCCAAGGTCATAATAATAAATTAAGGAGTGCAATCTGCAGAGCATTGTTTTTCAGCCTCGAACTGCTTGGGCAAGAGGCGAAGTGTAGGGTCCGTGCCCTGGACGCTCCCGCGTCCCACAAATGGACGCTCGGCGAAAAATCGGCTTGCACCTTCACTGGTGCAGCAAACCCACATTGGGAACTTTTCTTTTCCATGCTTAAGGCCTTTCTGATATAGTTGACGAAGTGACTGCAGGTAGGGTAAGTGCCGAATCAGATTGAGTTTGTGCACGCTGGAAGGGGAAGCCATGGCAATTGGGAAAATTATCTCGTGTTTTCAGGGGGTCTGGGTTATCGCCCTGCTGCTCGCCGGCGGATGCTCGGAGGAGCCCAAATTTGTCTGCCGGGATACGATCGGCTGCGTCGAAATCGGCCCGGGAGAACCGATCAAGATCGGCGTCATCCAGGCCCTGTCGGGCAAGGTTGCCCCCCTGGGCCTGGAGCAGGTCCGCGGCCTGGAACTCGCCCTCGACAAGCGGCAGGGCAAGGTGGCCGGACACCCGATTGCGCTGCAGACCGAGGATACCGGCTGCACCGCCGAGGGCGGGGCCAATGCGGCCCTCAAGGTGGTGGCCGATCCCGGGACCGTGGCCATCTTCGGCACCACCTGTTCCGGCGCGGCGGCAACCGCCGCCAAGGTCATGTCCGACGCCGGCCTCACCATGATCTCCGGCAACAACAGCGCCCCCTTTCTCACCGCCTTCGGGGGCCGGCGGGCGCCGGCCTGGCAGCCGGGCTACTTTCGCACCGCCGCCAACGAGGAGAATTCCGGCAAGGCGGCGGGGACCTACGCCTATACCGTCCTGGGAGTGAGGATGGCCGCCGTCATCAATGACGGGGATATCTACACCCGGGGGCTCACCGACGGGTTCAAGTCGTCCTTCATGCAGCTGGGCGGCGCCATCGTGCTGGAGTCCTCGGTCAACAAGGGCGACACCGAAATGATGCCGGTATTGACCGCGGTCGCCAACGGCGGCGCCGAGCTGCTCTTTTTTCCCCTCTTCCAGCCGGAGGGCAATCACATGCTCCGGGCTGCGAGAAAGATCGAGGCGCTGGCCGGCGTAATCCTGATGAGCGATGGTGCCCTCATCGACAACACCTTTATCGACGACGTGGGCGGCCTGGCCAGGGGCATGTACTTCGTCGGCCCGAGCGAGGTGGAATCGCCGGCGGGCCGGGAGCTGATGCACAGGTATCTGGAAAAATTCAAGACCACCCCGTCGGTCAGCTACTACAAGAGCGGGTACGACGCGGCGGAACTGCTGCTTTCGGCCATCGACAAGGTGGCGGTCAGACGGCCCGACGGCACGATCTTCATCGGCCGCCAGGCGCTCAGGGACGAACTCTACGGTACGGCGGCCTTCGCCGGCGTCACCGGCAGCCTCACCTGCGACGAGTTCGGTGACTGCGCCTTTCCGGTTTTCGATGTCCTGCGGCTGGACGATCCGGCCCAGGGCGTCGCGGCACTGCAGAAGAATGTCCAATTCACCTATTCGCCCGTTCAATATTGAAGGGGGAATAAAGGGATATCATGCAATCCTGGCCCCGATCCTGGAACAGCTGCACCATCGCGGGGAAGCTCAAGCTGAGTTTTGCGGTGCTGTTTTTTCTCTTCGCCTTGATCGTGGGCACCTGGTTCGGCTCGCTCCAGTTGGTCAAGCGAGGCGAAGCCGCCATCGAGCTGTGCCGGGAGATTGAAAGCATCGTCTGCGACATGGACCGTAAGATGGAGAAGGCCAAGCGGCTGCACCGGGACTTCTTCCTCTACTACGCAAAGATCGGCCTGGCCGAGGCCCATGTCCAGTATGCCCAGCCGTCGATCAGGATGACTGCCCAGGCCGCGGAGGAGAGTGCCCAACTGCAGAAGAAGATCCAGGCGGCCGAGGTCAGCCACACCCTCGCCCGCCGCAATGTCGATGTCAACCTGTATCTCTCTTCCGCCAGGCGCTTTGCCGAGACCTCGATCGAGTCGGTGGAGCAGGTGACGAAACTTGCCGCCCCCGAATACGGCCTCGAAGCCCGGTTCGAGAACATGGCCGCGGCGCTTGCCGCGACAGTCTCCGGTTCCCCGGCCGTGAAGGACCAGTTGCAGGAGATCATGACCCATTACCTGCGATACAAGGTGAGCCGGAAAAGGCACCTCATGCAGTCCGCCTTCAACGTCATTTTCATTCTGCGCCGGGACCTGCAGATTCCGGGGATACATGAGCTGGCCGAGCCCCAGCGGGTCGATGAGATGCTGATCTCCCTGAAGGCTGTCGGCGACGCTATTCTCAAGGCCGACCAGGCCATTCAGCAGCTGTTCAACGATTTTTCCCTGCAGGTGCAGAATATCACCAACATCTCTCAGATCCTGGTGGATATCTCGCGGGAGGAGGTGGAGCGGGCCCAGCGGAAGGTCGTCCGGACCCACCGGACAGCCATCCTGCTCATCGCCGCCCTCACTTTCCTGGCCCTCGTCTTCGGCAGCGTCGTCGGTCTCGCCATGCACCGCAGCATCGCCGGCAGGATCGCCGCGCTGACCTCCTCCGCCTCTCGGCTGCGGCGGGGCCATCTCGATGTCTCGGTGGTCGAGGATACGGGGGACGAGGTGGGGGAGTTGGGCAAGACCTTCAATATGATGACCGGCCGGATCAAGGAGCTGGTCGACGATCTCGAGTCGAAGGTAGAAGAGCGCACCCGGCAGCTGGCGGAAAGCGAGCGGCGCTTCCGCAACCTGTTCGATCACACCAGCAGCGGGGTGGTGGTCCTGGCGGCGATGGATGGCGGCGCGGATTTCCTCATCAAAGACTGCAACCGGTCCTTTACCCGCATCGAGAGGATAACCCGGGAAGAGGCCATCGACCGCCGGGTGGGTGAACTCTTTCCCTGCTCCCTGTCGGAGCAGGGGATTGGCCTGGTGCGCCAGGTGTGGCAGACCGGCGAGCCCGCCCACTTCGGGCCGGTGGGCTCCGTCGGCCGAAACGGCAGCGGCTGGCGGCAGGGGCATATCTATGCCATTCCCACCGGCGAGGTAGTCATGGTCTACGACGACATCACCAGGGAGCACGAGGCGGAGCTGGAACGGGCCGCCATGGGGGCGAGGCTGCAGCGGGCCGAGAAAATGGAGGCGCTGGGTCTCCTCGCCGGCGGCGTGGCCCACGACTTCAACAATATCCTGTCGGGCATCGTCGGCTATCCGGAGCTGCTCCTGCTGCAGCTGGAAGAGGGCAGCAGCCTCCGAAGACCGCTGGAGGCGATCAACCAATCCGGTCAACGGGCGGCGGCCGTGGTGGCCGATCTGCTGACCGTGGCCCGGGGGATCGCCAGCGAGCGGAAAATCTGCCCGATGAACGATCTGGTCTGGGAATACCTCGACTCACCCGAATTCAAAAAGCTCGTCGCCGATCATCCGGGGATCGTCTGGACCAAGCGGCTGAGCGAGGATTCCGGGCAGTTGGCCTGCTCGCCCATCCATATCAAGAAATGCCTGATGAATCTGGTCATCAACGCGGCGGAGGCGATCGCCGGGGCGGGGATTATCGTCATCACCACAAAGCGCATGGAAGTCTCACGTGAGCGGGCGGCGGAGCTGGGAATCCAGCCGGGAGGCTACGTGGTCCTCGAGGTCGCCGATTCCGGCAAGGGCATCGGCCCCGATGATCTCGGCCACATCTTCGAGCCGTTCTACACGAAAAAGGTGATGGACCGGAGCGGCACCGGTCTGGGGCTGACCGTGGTCTGGAACACGGTGCAGGATCACGGCGGCGGTATTGCCGTCGACAGCAGTCCCCGGGGCACGACGTTCAGCCTCTATTTCCCGGCGGCCGCCGGTCGGGTCGAGGGAGAGCAAGGGAAGGGCGCCGGGGAGCCACCCCGCGGGGCCGGCGAGAAGATCCTGGTGGTGGACGACGAGGAACTGCAGCTCGACATCGCCGTACGGATGCTCGGCCAGCTGGGCTATGAGGTGCTGACGGCTTCTTCGGGGGAGCAGGCGGTGCAGCTCCTGCAGCACACCACGGTCGACCTGCTGGTGCTCGACATGCTGATGGAGCCGGGGATGAACGGCCGGGAGACGTATGAACGGGTCATAGCCCGGCATCCGGGTCAGAAGGCCCTGATTGTCAGCGGCTTTTCCGAAAACAGCGAGGTGGAGCGGGCGAGGAGCCTCGGCGCCGGCGGTTTCCTGCAGAAACCGTATTCCCTGAGGGAACTGGCCGACACGGTGCGGCAGATCCTGGACGGGGCGATGAAGAATTGACGATGTCAGGATCGCCGGAGACGAGGTTGCGGTCCGTAGGGACGAAAAATCTTTCGCCCTCCCGCAACCCAAGGGCTGCTATCCCCTCCCGCAGCAGAGCATCACCCCGACGCCGAGAAAATTACGGAACTCGATCCGCCGGAGAGCCTGGCAGGATGCACTTCGTGCACCACCCGTTGGTGCACGAACCCTACTTATCACCGGCCAGGGTAAGGTCGCGAGCCGATTCGAAGGCCAATTCGACCCCGCGCAGCGGATCGCGGAACGCGATGCGGCGGGAGAGCAACTGCAGGGGCCGGTTAAAATCATCCGGGGCCTTCGGCTGCAGTTCCGGGTAGAGCCGGTCGTTGACGATGGGAAAACCGAGGCCCGCGAGATGCAGGCGGAGCTGGTGCTTCTTGCCGGTGAGGGGAAAGAGCTCGAAACGGGCGCGGCAGCCGGCCGCCTCCATGAGCCGCAGCCTGGTCCTGGCATTAACCGGCCCCGCCGCCGGGCACTTCATCCGGAACCAGGGCTCGCCCGGCTCGATGCGATTTGCCACCAGCCACTCGCTACGGCCGCAGGCGGGATCGAATGCCGCGATCGCCTCGTAGGTCTTGCGGACCCGGCCTGCCTCCATGAACAGCCGTTGATAGGCCCCGCGGGTGGCCCTGTTTTGCGAGACGAGCACCAGCCCGGCCGTCTCCCGGTCGATCCGGTTGATCGGCGAGAGCTGCGGGTTGCCGGTAGCAGTCTTCAGCCGCTCGAGCAGGGTCTCGCGGACAAAGGGGCCGGTGGCGGTAACCGGCAGGAAATGTGGCTTGTCGGCCACCAGCAGGTGGTCGTCCTGGAAAAGGATCTCCTCGGTGAAGGGCACGGACGGCTCCTCTTCCACCTCCCGGAAATAGAAGAGCCGCCGGTCGGGCGTGTACGGCGTCTCGAGGGTAACAGGCATCCCCTCCTCGGTCAGGACTTTCCCCTCGGCAATCCGCCGTACCCAGGTCTCCGCCGGGATCTTCGGAAACCGCGCGGCGAAAAAGTCGAGCAGCGCCGGATACGGCCTGCCGGTGTCCGGCAGATACACCACTGAAGGCGTTGCCGTCATTCCCATCGCTCAACCCCCTTCTGAATGCCTGTTATTTCAATGCATCGAAGATATATTTCAGGGCAGTAAAAACAATTATGCCGGCGAGCATCCACTTGATGGTTTTTGCCGGAACATGCTTCTGGCATCTTGCCCCGAAATACATGCCGGCCATCCCGCCGATCCCGAAGAGCAGGCCAAGGAGCCAGTCCGGGGCAATGGACATGTCTGGATGGAACGGCGCGATTGCCTCATAAAAGCCGACCCCCGCGACCGAGGTGACGAAAGTGCCCATCAATGCGGCACCGGCGACCGTATAGACGGGCACGCCGAAGAAGGTCACGAAAAAGGGCGCGATGATGGCGCCGCCGCCGATACCGTAGATCCCCCCCACAACCCCGACGACCAGGCTCAGCGAGAAGATGCCCACCGTCGAAACATCGAACTCTTCCCCGTAGATTGAATAACCGAACCGCCTGAAATTGAAGCGGGGGAAGCTGGCGGGCCGGTTCCCGGCAGGGGCGTTCGGCTGGTCGATGCCCGCCCGCTGCCGTTTCACCATCTCCTGGAATCTTTTCTCGCTCTGCTCCTTGCTCGAGGCCCCCGCCGTCTTCCGCGTCAGGTCACGGAGCATGCGGATGCCGATATACAGCAGGACCGCCGCGGCAAACACCTTGAACTGTTTCGGGTCAGGGAGATAGTTGACCCGAATGACGGCGCCGAGAAGCACGCCGGGAAGGGTGCCGGCCACCACGATCCAGGTCAGGGGCCAGACCATCCTGCCTTCTCGCCAGTAGCGATAGACCCCGCTTGGAATGGCCACGATATTGAACAACTGGTTGGTCGCGCTGACCGACGGCGCGGTGTAGCCGAGAAAGGACACCTGGAACGGAAGCAGCAGAAAGGCGCCCGACACGCCCCCCATCGAGGTGAAAAATGAAATAACAAAGGCGACCAGCGGTGGAATCCACAGCTGGACTTCTATACCGGCAGTCGGAAAGAACATGGCGGCCCTCCCGGGCAGTAGGCACGATTAAACTGGTTTTCGTGTCAGTAGTCCACACTTTTCCCTGTTTGTCAAGGAGGAGCTAAATTCCTGGCCGGTATGGGACCAGGAGTTCAGTCTTGAGGATGGACCAAGGGAATTCCCGCGACGACGGCCCCCCCTGCCGCCCCGGGGCGGGCGCTTCCGGTGGCGGTGTTGGCCATCTCGCTTACGCCACCCGAGCCCCGGTCATCATGCTTCATTCCGCTCCTGAGCAACCTTCGCCGTCAATCCGCCTGGCCATTCCTTGATATACAGATCGCGCTGGGGGAAGGGTATGGAGATGTGGTGCTTGCGGAAGGCCCGGTCTATCCCGTAGTTGATCTCGCTCGTCACCGCCATCCGCCTGTCGATGTTCCGGAGATGGCAGCGCAGCTCGAACTGGAGGGCGTTGTCCCCGAAGGCGAGGAAGAGGACCTGGGGCTTCGGCGCCGAGCCGTCATCGACCACGTCCGGGTTGGCGGCGGCGATCTCCAGCAGGATGTTCCGCACCAGCTCGGT
>OBJA01002630.1_pt1 | contig 10059 bp, 10 predicted proteins | sample 1519751 | NCBI WGS metagenome assembly OBJA01 (sample SAMEA3881238, study PRJEB22517) | soil metagenome | biome: lake sediment; feature: soda lake sediment; material: sediment, water from around vicinity | place: India | collected 2013-12-23 | depth 3 m
CGGGCCTATAGCTCAGTTGGTTAGAGCACCTGACTCATAATCAGGTGGTCCCTGGTTCAAGCCCAGGTGGGCCCACAGCAATAAACAAGGCACTTTCAGCAATGAAGGTGCCTTGCTGTTTTTGGGGCGGGTACAACATAGGTACAACAATTTTGAGTGATAAATGATGGTAAAACAGGATTGTGGTGGGTGCCAAGAATCTGATTGTAACTAATCCACGCAAACATTTTCAGTATGGAGGCATTTTTTCGTTGGATTTGTAAACTTAATGGCACTATCTTAATTCCCGTCAACCAAATACTTTTTCAGGATTTCCGTCTGCGGATTTTTCAGGATTTTATCAGGGTGCCCTTGCTCAATGATATCACCATAATACATAAATATCACATGGTCGGCCAAGCGCACTGCCTGCCGCAGCACGTGGGTTACCAAAATGATTGTGTAATGTTCTTTCAGCTCTTTAAAGAGATTTTCAATAGTCTTGGTCGAGATGGGATCCAGAGCTGAAGTTGGTTCATCGGCCAGGATAATGGTGGGTTTTACGGCTAAGCCACGAGCCAGGCAAAGACGCTGTTGTTGACCGATGGAAAGGCTGGTGGCCGGACTGTTCAGTCGGTCCTTCACTTCGTCCCACAAACCTACTCGCTTCAGGTTCGACTCCACACTGTGAGCAATCAATTTTTTGTTGCGGACTCCCTTCAGCTTTAAACCATAGGACACATTCTTATAGATTGAAACGGGAAGGGGAAACGGCCGCTGCGACAGTAAGCCCATCTTTTGCCGCATGACGGGAAGGTCTTGCGATGCTTTCAGAATATCTTTCCCGTCAATCAGTACTTCTCCGCTGACGATCAGTTCTTTGTGTAAGTCGGTCAGCCGGTTCAAACTTTTTAACAAGGTGGTTTTGCCGCAGCCCGATGGACCCAACAGGACGACAATCTTATTTCGGGGAATATCGAGGTTGATGCTTTTCAGAATTTCACCTTCGCTGGTTTTTACACTTAATCCCTTGATCTGAATAATTGGTTTATCGATGCCATTCTTGCTCATCTTCAAGTTTGATTTATAGGTGTGTACGCTTTTTTTGAATAATTTTTCTGTAAATGTCATCGTTCTATTTGATTATATTTTTTGAATACCTTTTGGATAATAGTCTCGCAGAAACGCTGATAATCAGCATGAAAACAGTTAGTACGACTGCCGCTGCATAGGCCCTTTGACGGACTTCCCCAATAGGCGAACTCAGTTGAAAGAAGATCGCCAGCGGCAGTGTGGCTACCGGCTCATCAAGGCTGACGGGAATATTGTCGGTGTAGCCCGCCGTAAAAAGGACCGAGGCGGCATCGCCAATCCCACGGCCAAAAGCCAATAACAAAGCTGTGATAAAGCCCGCAAATCCTTGTTTGAACAAAACTTTCAATGCCGTTTCCGTACGCGTTGACCCCAGTGAAAAGGAAGCCTCCTGCAACTCTACCGGAATAGTTTTTAGTACTTCGTCAAAAGCCCGAACCAGGATCGGAGTTATGAGCAAGGCAACGGTTATGATCCCGGCCAGCAGCGAGGCATTCAAGCCGAAAAACAGCATGACAGCAAACCCAAAAGCTCCGTAAACAATGGAAGGAATGCCCCAAAGCGCATCAAGCAAATAGCGGATAGTATTTTGTGCCCTTCTCATCCTGATCAATTGAACATTAATAAACAAAGCTGCCGGCAGCCCAATGAAGACAGCCAGTACCGTAGCGCCAACCGACAAATAGAATGATCCGACAATGGCATTGAGTATTCCTCCTTCACCGCCAAAATAATAGCCGCCTTTAGGCAATTTGGTGATGGTGTCCCATGACAAGGCGCCAATACCTTTGTTGAACACCACAAAAAGCAGGAACAACAAAATAGCAATAACCGAATAAGCAGCCAAAAGTGAAATTAGCTTGAAGATTTGTTGTTCGATGATTTTCCACTTTCTCATGACTGTTCGGTTTTATGGATGAAATACCTGAAAAAAAGGTTGATGATTAGAATGATCACAAATAGTAATAGTGCTGCAAACATCAATGCTGAATCGTAATCCGGAATTGACATCATTTCGCCGTAGTTGTTGGCAATCAGTGCCGGCAGTGGGTAACCCGGACGAAAGGGCGACACTGAAATATCAAGTGTGTTGCCAACCACCATCAATACAGCAATGGTTTCGCCAAAAGCTTTGGCAATGCCCAGCCCAAAAGCTGAAATAATCCCGGGAAAACCTTTTTTGAAGATCACGTGCTTCACCATTTCCCAGTGGGTGGCCCCCAGCGACAGCGATGCTTCCTTCATGCCGACCGGGATAGTGTGGAACACCTCGATCAACATGTTCAACATGTAAGGAATACACATGACTGCCAAAACAACGCCTCCTGCAAGTAAACTATACCCGTGGCTGGTAGTTCCAAAAAATGGCGCCACGTAGTCTGAAATCGCTGGTACGATGACCAATACGCCCCACACCCCATATACAACCGATGGGATTCCGGCCAAAATATCAATGACAGGCAACATCACATTGAGCAATCGTCTTTTGCCAAACTGGGTGAGATACACCGCGGCAAACAAACACAAAGGCGCTGACAGGATAAATGATAGAACGGTGACATATGCCGAACTGTAAATAAAGGGCATAAACCCAAACTCGCCCCTCATCGGGAACCACTTTGATGAAAAAATTAATTCTGCAAACGAATGGTGTCCCAGGATCGGGGCTGCCTTCCAATAAAGCCCGATCACAATCAGAACAGGGATGGACAGCAATAAATACAATCCTCCCCTCATCCAAACATTAGCTACAATATCTGTCAGCCTCCTGATTTTGTTCATATAATTCAACTTAATACGAAGCGATTCCTTTTTAAGGAGTTACATCCCACGAAAATATTTAATATTTTATAAGGCCGAATGCGTTGATATACTTGAATCCAATACGCAAAAAAACGTATGAGGCCCCGGAACACTCAACTCGCGAATTCCGGGTCATCATATTGCTTGTTAAAAGTTTAGTTCAGCTTGGCAACCTGTTCATCCAGTCTTTCTTTTGTCAGGGGCACATAACCAGCTTCCGGCACAAAAGCTTGTCCGTTGGTAACCACCCATTTCAAAAAGTCTTTAGTGACTTGTTTTTCCGGTTTGCCATTTGATATCAGGTACAGCTCGCGGGCAGGTGGCGAAGGGTATTGCCCTTTGGCTATGGCATCCAACACCTGGTCAAACTTATCGTAGAAATCCTCGTCAGCGTCAACCTTGCCGTTTTCATTCACATCGATCGGGACCACCTCAACGCCCGGGTTCTTGTTGCCGGTTTTCACGTTATAGATGTAGATGGTGTTGTTATACCCGACCCCCTTTTCGTCTTTCACAATGGCGTCAGCCAATCCGGGGTCGCCAAAAACCCCGACCCCCTTCAGGTCTTCCTGTTTTCCACCAAGATAGGCCGCCCAGGTTTCCGCAGCGCCACAAGCATCTGAGCGGGTAAACACGCTGATCGTTTCATCCAAAGTAACCCCCTGCAGTTGGTTCCAGTTTGTAATTTCTCCGGAAATGTAAATCTTTCGAAACTCCTCACGGGTAAGCCCACGCTTTTTAATTGTTTCAAATACCGGATTTTTAATGTTAATAGTGGGAAGGACAGCATCTTTAGTGACCGCGACCCACCATGCGCCCTTGTCTTTTTCTGTTTGGGCAATTTCCCGGGAAAACATGCCCAAATCGACCGTGCCGGAGAGTGCGTCGGCCATCCCTTTTCCGGCTCCTCCCGCAGAAATATTAAACCGCACATCGGGGTGTTCCTTTTGGTATTCTTCACTCCATTTAATAGCTAAAGGATAAAGGGCAAATGCGCCGGAAAGGCTCAGGGTTTCCTCTTTCTTCTTACTGGATGAGCAGGCTGAAAATAAAACAGCGCCTGCCAGAAACAAAATAAAAGCAATCTTTTTCATATTTCTCTATTTTATGATGTTAAATTTATTCAATATTAGAAATTTATCTGAAGTTGCAGGGTCGCCAGGTCATTGTCGATACTTGGACCCTGTTCCTCTTTGATGGTGTAGTTGAATTGAAGTTTTGCATTGCTGTTGAAATAATAGTTTGCACCGAATACGTACCAGTTGGAAGCGTTTTTGTCCACATCCAGGTTCGGGTCGTAAAAATCGTATTTGGCAACCAATTGAAATTTCTTCGGAACAAAGTAATAACCTGCCTTCAGGTAATAACCTTCGCGATCAATATTGTCGTCGGTGCCATGAATGTATTCACCTTCCAGGTTCAGGTTTTGGTATTTGTAAACCAGTTCGAAACCATAACGGTCGCGGTCAACATTGCGGGCGGGTGTTGTCACTGTTCCGGAAGTCTGTTCGGGAATAAAGCGTTTTCCATTATAGAGGGATGCGCCCAAGTCCAATCCTGCTATTGGGTGAACAACCAGTCGTGCTGCAAAGTCTTTATTGTCATTTTTGTCTGCCGTGTTGATACCGCCGCCGTTAAAGATTCCGAACCGATAATCAAGCAATGAACGATTTTCCTGTTGTATAAGCGTTCCGCCAAGCTGGATCCCAATATCCCGCCCCACTTGGTTTCCAGAAACATCAGTGCCCCGGGCAACCAAAGCGTCCACCACGAGCGACCAATCGATGAAATCGAGCTTTGCGGCACTGGTCAGGTTTTCGAAAGAGAACGGGATTTTGGTCTGCCCAATTGTGAATTTGAAATAGTCGTTCAACTTCGCTTCAGCATAGGCATCAAGAATCTTAGGTGTTCCGGCCAGTTCAAATTGCAAGCGGTAGCCCCATACTTTGGAAACATTGCCCCTCAGGTCGAGCCGCGCCCGTCTGATATCGAACCCGTCAGCTTTACCCGATTCAACAAACGAGCGATAACGGACCTGCGTGTAGCCTGACAGTTGTATTTTTTTGCCGGACAGAACCGGTGCCAGGCTGTTTTTACTGGAAGAGCGGATGGAATCCGCCTCGCTTGCACTAATCAGGTTTTTCTGGGCAAGAACTTTTAAAATGTCGTCAGAAGTTTGCGATTTTGCCGAGAAAGCGACAACTCCCAGCAAAGTGATGGTAAAAAGCAGTTTTTTCATTTTTTCTAATGAGTTAATTTATTTTCATTTAACCTATTTTTTATAAAGTGTGAGTTCGCTGATATTTCAGAAATAGTCCAGTAGCTTGATGAATCCCATTATTTTAGCGCCTTTATCAGCTTTTTCTTTCTTTTGTAGTTTACTCCTGATATGGTCGAAAGCCTGGGACAAATCTTCAATGATATCTTCCACATGTTCAATCCCGACCGATAAACGAACCAAGCCTGGAACGACGCCTGCTGCCAACTGTTCTTCCGCTGACAGTTGCTGGTGGGTTGTGGATGTCGGATGGATAATCAGCGTTTTAGCGTCGCCAATATTGGCCAAATGGCTCACCAGTTTCAAATTGTTGATAAACTCATCGGCTGCTTCTGCACCACCTTCAATTTGGAACGAAAGAACGCCTCCAAATCCATTTCTTAAGTATTTTTTTGCCAGTACATGATAAGGACTTGTGGGCAGTCCAGGATAATTGACCTTGCGGACCAAATCCCTGCCTTTTAACCATTCGGCAATGATGAGGGCATTTGCGACATGGCGCTCAACCCGGAGGGACAAAGTTTCAAGTCCCTGTAAAAGCAGAAACGCATTGAACGGGCTTAAAGCGGTGCCAAAGTCCCTTAGCCCTTCAACCCGGGCCCGAATGATAAAGGCAATGTTTCCCAGCGCACTTCCTTCTCCAAACGCATCCCAGAATTTTAAGCCATGATAACCTTCAGACGGTTCCGTGAATTGTGGAAACTTACCATTGGCCCAGTTAAAATTGCCGGCATCAATAATTACTCCGCCAATGCTGGTACCATGGCCCCCAATCCATTTGGTTGCTGACTCGACAACAATATTGGCACCATGTTCGATGGGGCGGAAAAGGAAACCCGCAGCGCCAAAAGTATTGTCAACGACAAGTGGTAAGCCGTGTTTCTTTGCAATGGCTGAAATACCCTCGAAATCCGGGATGTTAAACTCCGGATTGCCAATCGTTTCCAGGTAGATTGCTTTGGTATGCTCGTCTATGGCTTTTTCAAATTCAGCCGGTTCGTCGCCGTTTACAAACTTTACTTCTATTCCTAAACGCTTAAACTGAACTTTAAACTGGTTATAGGTACCACCGTACAAAAACGAGGTTGAAACAAAATTATCGCCGGCCTGCAGGATGTTGGTCAAGGCAATAAACTGGGCGGCCTGCCCCGATGAAACAGCCAAAGCTGCCACTCCGCCTTCCAGGGCAGCAATGCGCTTTTCAAACACGTCGGTGGTTGGATTCATGATCCGGGTATAAATGTTCCCGAATTCCTTTAATCCGAACAAGTTGGCTGCGTGGTCGGCGCTATTAAATACATATGAAGTTGTTTGGTAAATAGGAACGGCCCTTGATCCTGTGGTTGGGTCAACGTCCTGCCCTGCATGAAGTTGCAGGGTTTCAAATTTCAAATTTTTTTCTGACATGGGTGTATTGTTTTACTGGATGATATTGGTGCATGGTTCAAAACACAATCTGCTTCTTCAACACCAGAATTCCGTACCGGAAAATCCAGCGTGAGTAGATGTCGATTAATAAAAAATGTTTTGGGATAGGGGAGAATGCGTAACTAGCAGCACATTCGTGCTGGCATTCGTGAAAAGAGGTAACAGAAGCAACAACAACAAGCCATTGTAAGAGGATTCCGCTGGGCCTCTTCCTGAAAGGACAGATTAGCTATTTTTTGTTGATTTGCTCTCATTTTTTTCTTAAAGGTACGTTTTGCAGTCATGGCAACCTTTGTAGTTTGATACACGACAAAACTACCGACTTGTATTAAATACAGAAACAGCCTAAAAGCCTAAAATGGACTTGCGTAATTTTGCGTAGCAAAATGAGCAAAATAGCTACTGAACATCAAAATATCCGGCTTTTATCGCATAAAGCACCAAAGCCACGGTATTTCTCGACCGCGTTTTGTCCAGTAAATTCTGCCGGTGCTTGTCAATGGTTCGTTTGCTAATTTGAAGCTTTTTGGCAATTTCGATATTTGAAAGCCCATGACATATCAGGCCCAAAACCTCCATTTCCCTGCCAGTGATGACAGGATTGTTTTGTGCATCTTCTTGCCTGCTGAGGTGCCTGACCAACAGTTGAACAATTTCCTGAGAAAAGTAATTCTTGCCAGCAGCTACTTCTTCAATGGCCTTTTTAACACTTGCAAATTTTGAATTTTTCAGCAGAAATCCATCAGCACCGGCTTCAATCATGCTGGTATAATAATGCTCATCCGAATACATGGAAAGTGCAATAATTTTTATATCCGGTTTAACTTCCCTGGCCAGCTTAGCTGCTTCTATTCCGTTCATTTCCGGCATTTCAATATCAAGCAATACCAAATCAGCCGGTTGCTGACGAAGGCTCTCAATAAACTGCTGACCATTTGCCGCCTCGTAGATTTCATCGATCAAATCCCATTCTGATAACAGGAGTTTCAGTCCTTCACGAAACAAATCGTGGTCATCAACCAAATAAAGCTTAAGTTTTTTCATTCAACCGGAATTCTTAAATTGATGATAAAACCACTGCCTGGCGAAGTGTTAATTTGATATTGGCCTTTCAGTAGTTTAATTCTTGAGAAAATATTCTCCAGCCCCATCCCTGTAACAATGCTTTCCTGGAAATGCCTGTCAAGGTCAAAGCCTGATCCATCATCCTTATAAGTCAACAAAATAGCCTGCTGCTCTTCCGCGATATCAATCCTGATATAGCTGGGCTCAGCATGGGTCACGCTGTTGTTGATCAGCTCGCAAACAATGCGGTAAACATTAATCTCCAGATTACGGTTAAAGCGGCTTTCGCTGATATTGGAATTTATCTCAAGCTGAATTTGCGTGCCCTGCAAAAGGGAGTTGGTGGTGGCCCTGATTGCTTTAATTAATCCATAGTTTTCAAGAATATGCGGGCTTAAAAGGTTGGAGATTTCCTTAAGCGCAGTAATCGCCTCATCAGCAGCACGGCACGAACGTTCAATAATTTGTCGGTTCGGTTGTCTCATGTCGTCCGGGTCAATCGCGCTCAACGACATTTTAATGGATGATAAAACCGGTCCCAGTCCGTCGTGAAGTTCCCGGGCAAAGGCCTGACGGGCTTTGTCTTCCGCTTCAATAACCGCCGCAAGTGTTTTTTTCTCGTTGTCAAGGCGTAGCCGCTCGATATGATCCTGAAGATTAAATATCTTTTTGATAAAAATGACCCCGATGAATAGCAATACAGAAATGAGGACACCGATCCAACTATTGATTTCTTCTTGTTGAAATAGTTTCGACTCCCCAAAAAGGGTTGAAAAGTCGAACAAACGCCGGAGTGCCATCAATACGAAGCCCGATGAAATTAAAATCCATGATACATTGTACCGGGTACGGCGGATTAAACTGATGGCATAAACCGTCGCCCCCAATTGAAAGAGCATGGAAAGATACAGCGCAATTTTTAACATGTTTTTTAAATTAAGTTCTCTTCGTTAAACGACTAATCGGTTGAATCCGTTAATAAAATGGCTTCCTCATTGCAATATAAAAATGCACTTAAGAAAATCTGACCTAATAACCGCTGAACAGTCGCCTTTCCGGAAGCTAACCCTTAAGTGGTTCAAATATTCGGCAATTGCGCCCAAAGTCTTTCGTGCAGGTAATACAATGCAGTCTGGATGGTCTGGAATACGACTGTTATGTACACTGATTGACTTACGTTCTTTGTGATTAACAGCGTAATGACCATCATAGAAATAACACAAATGACCCGGTACGAAATGGCTTTTAGCAGGCTCCTTTTTTTAGATTCGATCATTTCAGGCATGTTTTTAATACTTTGTTTTTGCAAGTCAGTCCAGCTATTTCTCCTTGAAAATGACATTCCTGCCCATTTTTACAAATATAGCCTGCCACAGTGCAAAAAAAATAAGATTAAAACTTTATTTCCCACCTAAGTGATTATACGCAATTGGTGTTTGTAAAGCAATAATTGTAAACTTATTTACGGTTGATCATAAACCACTTCAATTTCTTTGATCTAATTAAATCAAAATACGACAAATAGCACAAGGGTCGCAATTTTCATTTGAATGCATCTGTTTTATTTATTAAGTTTAATCCTTCGTAACCAGAGCTGTTGAAAACAAAGAAAGTAGAAATGGATGCACTAATACGCAAAGCCGGACAGATTTTGTACCTGTTGGATTTAAGGATCAGGAAGCTGCTTTATTACCGGATCCTTAGAAACCATACTTCAATGATAGTATCTATTTGGGTTTTCCTGACGGCAATCTCCCTTGCGGTGTTATGGGGGTTGGGATATCCTGCCGGAAAAGCGCTTATGTATTCCATTATTCTAAGCTTTGTGTTCTTCATCCTACTTGTTTTAATGGGGGCATACTACGAAGCAAAACGTTTGCAGGGCAATGAGCCAAATTCCTGTTTTCATTTCACCCGCTCCAACATGAACAGCATCCGGATTTCAGACCTGGGCTTTTCTGAAAAAGACCGAGAGAACCTGAACCTGGTGCTCAATAACCTCCAGCCCAAAGGTAAAATCGACTTCAAACTGGTTTCCGATAACCGGATAGCGGCGGATTATAAAAAACTTCTAAGGGTTGTTCATTTACTGATTATTGGCGGGATCAAAGACTTCAAAAAAGAACAAAAAGAACTGCTCTTTCAGTTTTTGGAAGCCAACTTTACTTTGAATGGTTCACCGGTGAACCGGGCCAGTTTTAACTCCCGTTTTTCGGAACTGGTCAATGAAAAAGAGGAGGAATTTCAAAATAACCTGGAGCCATTTCAAAAAATACTTCAAAGATCGACGGTATTTCTCCCGTAATCGCCCCGTAATCCCAAATACCTTCTTGATGATCAGCTAGATGCGGGCTTATCTTCGCTGATGACAATTTGTTGCACCTGGCAACATCAGTAATCATCAAAAGTATCAA